>ERZ839489.1747-NODE-1747-length-12109-cov-14.626431_pt1 | contig 12109 bp, 8 predicted proteins | sample MGYA00519938_ERZ839489 | MGnify/ENA primary metagenome ERZ839489 (study PRJEB31850, sample SAMEA3708846) | human gut metagenome | biome: human gut; feature: human-associated habitat; material: faeces | place: China | collected 2014 ... | reverse complement strand
CCGCCGGCCTCCTGCGAAAGCAGCTTGGTCTGCGTGTCGTGGGCACCGATGAGCGCATCGCTGGCATCCTTGTGCAGCTGCTCGGCCTTCTCAAAGTCACCCTCGCGAGCAGCATCGAGCGCTGCAAGCAGATCGGTCTGGGCGTCACCTGCGTATGCGACAATCTCGAATCCAACCATCGAGATTTCTTCTTTGGTTGCCATATTGCGTTCCTTTCACATATGAACCAATGGAGAGCATCGCGTCCGGGCATACGCGCTGCGTTCTGTATGGCAGAAACATTAACATTCAAACAAAAAAGAACAGCGCAAAACGTAATTTCAAGCTATGAACGGTCACTTTTCGCCCGTGAACGGTTTTTAAACCAATCTGAACAATATCGAACACAATTAGCGGAAACCCAAACAGGCCCGTGCCCTAGCGCCAATCGCGCACCGTATCGCCCTCGACGAGTACGCCCGGAAACAGCATGTGCTCCACACCGGGTTCAACGCCCTCGGCACCGGCGATCTTATCGACTGCCCACATGCCGACACGCTTGTTGTCAAAGCGCACGGTGGCCAGGCGACGATCGGGCACGATGTCGCCCAGACTGTCATCAACACCCACCACGCTCACGTCCTCGGGCACGTGCTTTCCGCGCGACTCGAGTCCGCGAATGCAGCCGTAGGCCATGGCGTCGTTGGAAGCATAAATGGCCGTACAGGTCGGATCGTCCGCCAGAGCCTGACCGGCAGCATACCCGCTCTGTGCCGTCCAATCGCCACGAACGAGCTGCGGGGGCTCAATGCCATGCGCGCGCAATGTCTCGCGCCAGCCTTCCTCGCGCCGCATGCCCGAAAGCGAGCGCTCGGGGCATGAGATAAAGTGCACGGTCTTGTGCCCCCGCCCCAGCAAGTACTCGACAACTTGACGCGAGCAATCGAACTGGTCGTTATCGACCGTTGAACAGAGCGGGTGCTCCAGCATGGTAACGAGCACCGTCTGCATACCGGGCAGCGGCTCAAAAGTGCCAAAGTCTGCCGGCATGCGGTTCATGATCACGACCATACCGTCTACCGGCAGCGCGCTCATGCGTGACGATGCGCTCTCGAGGGTATACGGATGCCCGCCTACTTTAGTGAGGGTGATGGCATAGCCATGTTTGTCGGCCGCGGCGGCAAAGCCCTCCATACGGTCGAGGTTACCGGTACCGGTAATGTTGAACATGGCGACGCCGACGGTCTTAAACTTACCGCGGCGCAGCGATCGACCGGCAAAGTTTGGGCGATACCCCAGCTCGCGCATGGCGGCGCGCACGCGCTCCTTGGTCTCGGGGCGCACGCTGGGCGAATCATGCACGGTGCGCGAGACCGTCTGCTCCGAGACGCCCGCGAGACGTGCCACGTCTTTGACGGATACCGATTTTTTAACAGCGGCCATAGGTCGATCTTTCTATGTCAACGATGCCATTGGTGGCACCCTACGCAGTCAAATGAAACGTCTTTAAGTATATCTAACGCCTCCTCCGCCATACGCTCACCACCCAAAACCTACCGTTCACCGACAATCCCGCTTCCACGAACGGCTTTTGTCGCCCAAATGTTAACGTTGCCATTGTGCAAACACAGAGCCACCGGGCGGCTCAATCGTTTACACGCAAGGAATCGACGGTTCGCAGGCACAGGAACCCCCGATTCGAGTCTTTTTTTGTGCCGCAAAATGGCAACGTCAACATTTTGGCAACCGAACGCCAAAAGCTACCATCGTTGCTAACCCACCGACTCTTAGGAGCTTTGCATGGAGCAACTCATCGCCACTATCGAAAAGGGCCAGCCCTTTTTCAACGCGATCGCCCGCAACAAGTACCTCAAGGCGATCCGCGACGGCTTTATCTCCGTCATCCCCATCATCATCTTCTCGTCCATCTTCTGCCTCGTAGCCTCGGTCCCCAACATCTGGGGTTTCTACTGGCCCGATGACATCAACAACGCCCTGTGGAAGTGCTACAACTACTCCATGGGCATCCTGGCCATCGCCTGCGCCGCCACCACGGCCAAGCACTTCGCCGACGCTCAGAACCGCGACCTACCCAAGAACAACCAGATCAACTTCATCTCGTGCATGTGCGCAGCCATCATCGGCTTCTTGCTCCTTTCGAGCGACACGATCGCCACGGACGCTGCCAGCGGCTTCAACACCACCTACCTTGGTTCCAAAGGCCTGTTGACCGCCTTTATCGCTGCGTTTGTGACCGGCATCATCTACAAGTTCTTCATCAAGCGCAACATCACCGTCAAGATGCCCGAGCAGGTTCCGCCCAACATCTCGCAGACCTTTAAGGACATCATCCCCTTCTCCGTCTGCATCGCCGTCTTTTGGGTCTTTGACATCGTCTTCCGCGCTGCCTTTGGCTTCTGCTTTGCCCAGGGCGTCATCCAGGTGTTCCAGCCCCTGTTCACCGCTGCCGACGGCTACATCGGCCTCGCTGTGATCTACGGCGCCATGAGCCTGTTCTGGTTCGTCGGCGTCCACGGCCCCTCGATCGTCGAGCCCGCCATCGCCGCCGCCCTCGTTGCCAACATGACCGACAACCTGGCTGCATTCCAGGCCGGCGAGCACGCCTCCGCCGTTCTGACGCAGGGCGCCCAGTACTTCGTCGTCTGCATGGGCGGCACCGGCGCCACGCTCGTCTTGGTCTTTATGTTCTGCTTCCTGGCCAAGTCCCAGGAGATGCGCGCCGTCGGTAAGGCCGCCATCGTCCCCGTGTGCTTTGCCGTTAACGAGCCGCTGCTGTTCGCCGCACCCATCGTGCTCAACCCCGTCTTCTTTGTCCCGTTTGTCTTTGCCCCGATCGCCAACATCTGGATCCTCAAGATCTTTATCGACTTCTTGGGCATGAACGGCTTTATGTACACCCTGCCTTGGACTGTCCCCGGCCCCATCGGCACCATCATGGGCCTGGGCTTCCAGCCGCTCGCCTTTGTGATGCTCGCCCTTATCCTGGTCGTCGACTTTGTTCTGTACTATCCGTTCTTCCGTGCCTACGACGCCCAGAAGTGCGCCGAGGAGGCCGAGATCTCCCAGGAGGAGCTCGCCGCCAAGAACGCCGAGAAGGCCGCCAAGCTCAACGATGCCTTCCAGGGCAAGGCTGACGCCAAGAGCGTTGCCGCCGGCGCTGCTGCCGAGGCCGTGAAGGTCGACTCCCCTGCCACTTCTGCAGCACCCGCTGCCGAGGCAACGACCGCCAGCGACCTCAACGGCAAGCGCGTGCTCGTGCTCTGCCAGGGTGGCGGAACCTCGGGCCTGCTCGCCAACGCGCTGGCCAAGGCTGCCAAGGAGCGCGGCATCAATCTTGAGACCGCTGCCGAGGCATATGGCAACCACGTGGACATGCTCCCCGACTTTGACCTGGTCGTCCTGGCCCCGCAGGCCGCAAGCTACCTGGCCGACCTGCAGAAAGACTGCGAGCGCGTGGGCAACAAATGCGTCGCCTGCCGCGGTAAGCAGTACATTGAGCTCTCCCAGAACGGCGACAAGTCTCTCGCCTTCGTCTCCGAGCAGCTTTCGAAGTAAGTAACGCCTAGGGCCAGCCGACCATCCAAGACCGGCTGGCCCTTCGATTTAGACGATTGGATCATCATGTCCGTTAATCCTGCTAGCGTCACCAATCCGCCTGCGCAGTTTCCCGAGGACTTTGTCTTTGGCGGCGCCACTGCTGCCTACCAGGTAGAGGGCGAGACCCGCACCCACGGTAAGGGCAAAGTCGCCTGGGACGACTTCTTGGAGGCCCAGGGGCGCTTTTCCCCCGATCCCGCTTCGGACTTCTACAACCAGTACCCCGTCGATCTGGAGCTGTGCGAGGAGTTCGGCATCAACGGCATTCGCCTCTCCATTGCCTGGAGCCGCATCTTCCCCAACGGCACCGGCGAGATCAACCCCGAGGGCGTGCAGTTCTACCACGATCTCTTTGCCGAGTGCCACAAGCACCACGTTGAGCCGTTTGTCACGCTGCATCACTTCGATACGCCGCTTCCCCTCTTTGAGAAGGGCGACTTCCTCAACCGCGAGACCATCGATGCCTTTGTGGACTTTGCCACCTTCTGCTTTAAGGAGTACGCCGACCAGGTGACCTACTGGTTCACCTTTAACGAAATCTGGGCCGACGCCTCCAACACCTACATCGAGGGTACCTTCCCCGGCGGCGTCAAAGCTCATCTGGCCGAGGCCTTCCAGTGCGAGCACAACATGATGCTCGCCCACGCCAAGGCAGTGCTGGCCTTCCACAACGGCGGCTTTAAGGGCAAAATTGGCGTCATTCAGTCGCTGGAGTTTAAGTATCCGCTCAACGAGAACGACCCCGCCGACATCAAAGCCGCCAACAACGAGCACGTGCTGCAAAACCAGTTCTTGCTCGATGCCACCTTCCGCGGCGACTACGCGCCCGACACCCTCGAGTGCGCCAACCGCCTGGCCGCCGTCTCGGGCGGCACCATCGAGATCCTGGACGAGGACCTCGAGATTATGCGCGAGGCAGCGCTCTACAACGACTACCTGGGCGTTAACAACTATCAGTGCCGCTTCTTGAAGGCCTACGACGGCGAGAACGACCTGCACCACAACGGTACGGGCGAGAAAGGCACCGGCCGCTGGCGCGTCAAGGGCATTGGCGAGCACGTGAACAAGCCCGGCATCCCCACCACCGACTGGGACTGGATCATCTATCCCGAGGGCCTGTTCGATCTGCTCGTCTACATTAAGCAGCGCTACCCCAACTACAAGCAGATCTTCATCACCGAAAACGGTATGGGTTACAAGGACCCCTACAAGGACGGCTTTGTAGACGACCAGCCGCGCATCGACTACATCGAGCAGCACCTGCGCTGGTTGCTCAAGGCCATGGAGGTGGGCGTCAACGTGGGCGGCTACTTCCTGTGGAGCCTGCAGGATCAGTTCTCCTGGACCAATGGCTACAACAAGCGCTATGGCTTCTTCTACGTTGACTTTGAAACCCAGAAGCGCACGCCCAAGGCAAGCGCATACTGGTATAAGCACGTGGCGCAGACCCGTCGTCTGGACTAGTTAACGCCATCGGCCGCTGTGGCCATCACGCTGCCGTGCACCTTACCATTCCTGATCGCATGGGCGCTGCGTCCATGCACCTCTTTCCGTGTGGCGGATACGACCTTCCCGGTGGATGCTTCAGCATCCTTGGTCGTATCCGCCGTTTTTGTTTTTGGGCGGGCTGGGCCGTGTTCGTTTGTCTCGATCTGTAACATCTGACTCGCTTTTGACCGTCTAACTGTTACAGATCAAGACAAAGATGATGGCTGGGTAGACAAAATCTCGATCTGTAACACCTAGTCGAGTTTTTGGGTCCTAGCTGTTACAGATTAAGATGAACGAGCCGAGCACGTCTACGCCCGCAGGTCCTTTACGCTGGAACGCTCGATCAGCACGCCCGAGACGAGCGTGCGGCTTCTGGAACTCGGGGCTTCCAGGCCTGCGACGACCTCGTTAAGCGCACGGATGCCCAGCTCGCGGTGGCGAAACTTCACCGACGTCAGAATCGAGTTGGGAATCGTCTTGTAGAGCTCATCGTCGAAGCCGATCACAGACACGTCGTCGGGCACACTGAGCCCTTTGTCACGTAGAGCCATCATCACGCCGTTTGCCATGCAGTCGTTAGCAGCGAGGACCGCCGTGCAATCGGGCTTATCGGCAAGCACAAGGCCCGCGGCATAGCCACTATCCGCATTCCAATCGCCTTGCAGAGGCTCGGACGGCTCAATGCCACGTGCCTCGAGTGCCGCACGCCAACCTTTCATACGGCACTGGCTCGACAGCGACTCTTTCTTACCCGAAACGAAGTACACGTTCTTGTGACCGTGGTCCAAAAAGTACTCGCACGCCATACGCGCGCCGCCCTCTTGGTCGTCACTGACGGTAGAGCAGGTAGGATGTTCCATCGGTGTGATAATCACCGTCTTGAGGTCTTTCGGCGCCTCAAAGGTATCAAAGTCATCGACCATCTGACGCAGGTTGAAGATCATGCCGTCGACGGGAAGCTGCGACATCCTACGCGCCGCTTCGGCAAGGGTCATCTTCTCCCCTGCGCGCTTCTTAATCATCGTGAGCGCAAAGCCGCGTTCTTCGGCGGCATCGGCGATACCGTCAATCATGTCCACGGCGCCGCCCGACAAGTGAAACATCACCACGCCGATGCACCCGTAACGGCCCAACTTGAGTGAACGCGCGGCAAAGTTCGCCCGGAACCCAAGCTCCTCCATGGCCGCATGGACCCTATCGCGCGTCGACTCTCGTACGCTATCGGGTTCATTGATCACGCGCGACACCGTCTTGAGAGAAACACCCGCGGCAACTGCCACATCATTCATTGAGACATTTTTCTTGTCCATCGTTGCCACTACTTCTCCAGTCGGTTTTGAATCGCTTGTTTTTTTGCGTTCTAGCATACACTACCTGCCCGACTGACAAATCAGCCGTTTATCGGACAATATCGACCGTTCACCCGTAAATCCTTGTTGCTCTTCCAAAAATGTCTTACGTTGTCATTAACGAAATGACAACGTTGTCATTTGGCAATGCCTTCCTTAAGCAGGAAGGTTTCCGGGCAGTCCTGACCATCCATCGACGACCAGTTCCATCCACATGCATCGCGCATCGAGCAGCAAAGGAGCTCTATGGACGCCATCGTAAAGATGCTCGAAAAGCATCAGCCGTTCTTTGAGAAGATCTCGAGGAACATCTACCTCCAGGCCATTAAGGACGGATTCCTTGGGTGCATGCCCATCGTCCTCACCTCTTCGATCTTCCTGCTGATCGCCACCCTTCCCGGCGTAGTCGGCATCACGCTGCCCCAGCCGCTTATCGACTGGTGCAACAAGCTGTACAACTTCACCATGGGCGTTATGGGCATCATGGTTGCTGGCACCACTGCCAAGAACTTCACGGCTTCCATGAACCGTCGCATGCCCGCCGGCAAGGTGCTCAACGACGGCTCCACCATGGTGGCCGCCCAGTGCAGCATGCTGCTGCTCGCCGTTACGCAGTTCACCACCAAGTTCAACGGCTCCGAGCTTTCGGTCTTCGATTGCACCAGCATGGGTACGCGCGGTCTGTTCTCGGCCTATATCGCCGCGTTCATCACCGTGTGGGTCTACAAATTCTGCGTCTCGCGCGATCTGACCATTAAGCTGCCCAAGGAGGTCCCGGGCGCCATCGCTCAGAACTTCCGCGACATCATCCCCTTTGGCGGCGCCGTCATCATCTGCGGCATCATCGATGTCGTCGTGCGCAACCTCATGGGCGTTCCGTTCTCCGAGCTGCTTATCAAACTGCTCTCCCCGCTCTTTACCGCTGCAGAAACCTATCCTGGCCTTATCCTTATCCAGGCAGCTACCGCGTTCTTCTGGTTCATCGGCGTCCACGGCCCCTCGATCGTCCAGCCGGGCATCGACCCCATCCGTCTTGCCAACCAGGCCGAGAACCTGCAGGTTCTGCTGGCAGGCGGCCACCCCGCCCACTCCCTCACCTTTAACATGTCGCTCGTGGGTGAGTTCGGCGGCACCGGCGCCACCTTCATCGTGCCGCTTCTACTGATTCTCTTTATGAAGTCCAAGCAGCTCAAAGCCGTCGGTAAGGCCTCGATTGTTCCTGTTGCCTTCGCCGTAAACGAACCGCTGCTCTTTGGCGCGCCGATGATCCTTAACCCCTACATGCTCATCCCCTTTGTTGCCGCCGGCTGCGTCAACGTGAGTGTTGCCAAGTTCTTTATCGATAACGTGGGCATGAACGGCTTCTCCTTCGTGGTGCCTTGGGCTACCCCTGCCCCCATCGGCATCTTCATCACCACGAACTTCCAGCTTATCGCCCTGGTATTTGTCGCGATTATCATCTTGCTGGACGTCATCATCTACCTGCCGTTCTTGAAGGCATACGATAAGCTGCTCTGCGACCAGGAGGCCGAGCGCGCCGCCGAGCTGGGTCTTGAGTCCAACGATGCCGCCGCCATCGCCGTCAACGCCTCTGCGCCCGCTGTCGAGCAGGCTACCGCTTCCGTCGAGACGACTGTTGCCGCCGCTGACAGCAAGCCTGTCGCCAATCAGCCCGAGCCCGAGCCCGCTGCCGATGCATCCGCCAAGAAGGATGTCAATGGCCTGAAGGTCCTCGTCCTGTGCGCCGGCGCCGGCACCTCTGCCATGCTTGCCAACGCCATCAAGGAAGGTGCCGCACAGACCGGAGAGAACATCGCTTCCTCCGCAGGCGCCTATGGCCAGCACACTGCCATCATGGATCAGTACGACGTCATCGTGCTCGCTCCGCAGGTTCGTAGCTACTACAACGACATGAAGGCCGACACCGATCGTCTGGGCATCAAGCTGCTCGCCCCGCGCGGTAAGGAATATATCGACCTTACTCGCGACCCCGCTGGCGCCATCAAGTGGCTCCGCGAGAACCTCGACTAGTTCCTCCCTCTGTTGGTGCCCGGACCCCCAGTTTGGGCACCTCTCCCTATTCGTATCCCACAGAAAGGATGGCTCATGACCAACCCCATGCAGTTCCCCGACGGCTTTGTGTTTGGCGGCGCCACCGCCGCTTACCAGGTTGAGGGTGAGACCCGCACGCACGGCAAGGGCAAAGTGCCCTGGGACGATTTCCTGGCTGCTCAGGGTCGCTTCTCCCCCGACCCCGCAAGCGATTTCTACAACAAGTACCCGGTCGACATCGACCTGTGCCAGCGCTTCGGCATCAACGGTATTCGTGTCTCCATCGCTTGGAGCCGTATCTTCCCCAGTGGCACCGGCGAGATTAACCCCGAGGGCGTCGCTTTCTATCACGAGCTTTTCGCCACCTGCAACAAAGCTGGCGTTATCCCCTATGTCACGCTCGATCACTTCGATACGCCCGAGGCCTTTTACCAGAACGGCGGCGAGGGTTTCCTGACGCGCACGACCATCGACGCCTTCGTCGAGTACGCCAAGTTCTGCTTTGCCGAGTTCACCGAGGTCAAGCACTGGTTTACCTTTAACGAGATTCCCGCAACCGCCGAGGGCAGCTTTATCGTCGGCAACTGGCCGCACGGCGAGAAGTACCGCCTGGACAAGGCCTTCCAGCTCATGCACAACATGATGGTGGCCCACGCCAAGGCTGTCGTCGCCTTCCATGAGGGCGGCTTTGAGGGCGAGATCGGCATTGTCCAGAACCTGGAGCCCAAGTATCCCCTCGATCCCAACAGCGCTGCCGACTGCGAGGCGGCTCGTATGGCCGACGTCATCAACAACCGCTGGGTACTCGACGCCACCTTCCGCGGCCACTATGCAGCCGACACCATGGAGGCTGCGACCAAGCTGGCCCATATCGCCGGCGGCGAGCTCGACGTCCGCGACGAGGACATCGCCGCGCTGACCGCCGCGCTCCCCTACAACGATTGCCTGGGCGTCAACACCTACAAGTGCCAGTTCCTGCGTGCCGCCGAGGGCGAAAACGACATCAACCACAATGGCACCGGCGACAAGGGCTCCTCGCGCTGGTTCCTCAAGGGCGTGGGCGAGTCATGCGTGCGCGAAGGCGTACCCACCACCGACTGGGACTGGATTATCTATCCCGAGGGCCTCTACGACCTGCTGCTCCGCATTAAGAACGATTACCCCAACTACAAGAAGATCTACATCACCGAGAACGGCATGGGCTATAAGGACGACTTCGAGGACGGCTTTATCGACGACGCCCCTCGCATCGACTACATGCGCCAGCATCTCGCATGGATCCTCAAGGCAATCGACGGCGGCGTAAACGTCGACGGTTACTTTGTGTGGTCGCTGCAGGACCAGTTCTCCTGGACCAACGGCTATAACAAACGTTACGGCCTGTTCTACATCGACTTTGAGACCCAGAAGCGCTATCCCAAGGCGAGCGCGTACTGGTACAAGAACGTCGCGGAGACCGGCCTGCTCATGGCCTAATTCAAGCCGCATACCCCCTGTCGGCCGCATGCGAATCCCTCCACGGGTTCGCATGCGGCTTTTTTGTTTTGGCTCGACCCGAGCAGGCCGTTTGTCTCGATTTGTAACATCTAGCAGGGATTTTCGGCCCCAATTGTTACAGATTGAGATGAACGGGGGCACCCGGTTCGAAATATCTAGATCTGTAATACCTAAGCTAGCAGATGACCTGCGTGTGTTCCTCGATGGCGGCGCGATTCTCGGCGGCGATGCCCGGCTCGCACACCACGGCGTCCAAGCTGTCCAGGCGGCAGAAGGTGTAGAAGTCGCGCTTGCCGATCTTGCTTGAATCGGCGATCAAGTAGCGCGAGTCTGCCTTGCTAAAGGCGAGCTGCTGGATACGGCCCTCGTCCATATTGGACGTAGACACATCGCCATCCAGAATGCCGTTGGCGCCGATAAACGCCGCGTCGATGCCCAACGCACGCAGGGTATCCTCGGCCGTTGGTCCCACAAAAGCGGCGGTGCGGCGACGGTACATGCCGCCCACGAGGCACAGGTCGCAGTCTTCGCGCGCCTCAAGCAAGTTAAACACCGAAAGCGAATTGGTCACGATGCGCAGGCGAAACGCCGGCAGCATCGAGGCCATCTGCTCAACCGTGGTGCCCGTACCCAAAAAGATGGTCGAGCCCTCCTCGATGAGCTCAACGGCGCGGCGCGCGATCTGCAGCTTTTCCTCGGCATGCTTGGTACGCTTTTCGCTGTGCGAATACTCGTGGCGCAACATAGCATGTGGACGGCCCTGCGCGCTACGGGCTCCACCGTGCACGCGCTCAATCTCACCTAGGCTCGCAAGCTCCTCAAGATCGCGGCGGATCGTCATATCCGAGACGCCCAGTGCGTCCGAGATCTCCTTGACCGAGACCGTGCCCTGTTCCTCGAGCAGCTGACGAACCTTATCCTGTCGCTCCGCCTTAATCACGATGAATCCTCGCCGTTCTTTGCGCGCATATCATTCAAACAGTAACGAACAAATTGTATCAGACTCGTACGCGTCAAAAATGAACGCCCGCACAGCTCCAATCGTCACTTTTTTGAGAAAAATACCCCCAGCTTTAGTGGGGTGTAGTGATAATCTCACCTGTTCGCGCTACAGTTTGTCGGAAATACCTCGATGTTAGGAACCAAATGATCACTTCCGAGCTTTTCGGCACCGCGCCGTGCGGTACCCCCGTTCATCGCTACACCCTCAACGGGCCCGAGATCTGCGTTCGCATTATGGACTATGGCGCCACCGTGCTGGGCATCGATGTGCCCGACATTCCCGGCAACGTACGCGATGTGGTGCTGGGCTTTGATAAGCTCGAGGATTACTTTGACAACCCCGCCTGCTTTGGCGCGACCATCGGCCCCGTGGCAAACCGCACCGCGGGCGCCACGATCACCATCGACGGCACGGACTGGCATATGCCGGCCAACGAAGGCGTCAACAACCTGCACAGCGATCTTGAGCATGGTCTGCACAAGCGCGTATGGGACGTTGAGCTCGACGAGACTCACAACGCCGTGCGCATGACCACCTCGCTTAAGGATGGCGAGCTGGGCCTGCCCGGCAACCGAACCTTTACGGCCGTGTTTACCGTTACGCGCACCGGCGTCTTCCGCATCGATTATGGCTGCGAGAGCGACCGCGCCACCTACGTGTCCATGACCAACCACACGTACTTTAACCTTGCCGGCCATAACGCCGGCATGGACTGTGAGCACTTCTTTGTTGTCAACGCTGCCCACTATCTGCCCATCAACGACCAGAACATCCCCACCGGCGAGATCGCTCCGGTCGAGGGCACGCCGTTTGACTTCCGTGAGCTGCGCCCCGTCGCTCCCGGCATGGAAGCCGACGACCCGCAGATTAAGCAAGCCCGTGGCTACGACCACTGCCTGTGTATCGATGGCTATCAGTACGGCCGTAATCTGCGCCGCGCGATGCACGTCGAGGAGATGTGGACCGGTCGTGAGCTGGACTACTACACCACTGCCCCGGGCGTGCAGCTCTACACCGGCAACTGGCTGGGCGACGAGCACGCCAAGGACGATGCCAACTATGGCTGGGGCGCCGGCTTTGCCCTCGAGGCCGAGATGTACCCCGACACGCCGCACCAGCC
>ERZ839489.1737-NODE-1737-length-12175-cov-3.657508_pt1 | contig 12175 bp, 10 predicted proteins | sample MGYA00519938_ERZ839489 | MGnify/ENA primary metagenome ERZ839489 (study PRJEB31850, sample SAMEA3708846) | human gut metagenome | biome: human gut; feature: human-associated habitat; material: faeces | place: China | collected 2014 ... | reverse complement strand
AAGCAAACAGAATACACAGCAGTCCGACCGGAATCATCTCTGCTCCACTGTAAAAAAGCAGAAGGGCTCCAACCACACAGGCCAACATGGTGGTCAGGGCGATACCCCGTTTCATGGCTTCCAATGTAATCCATCCTTGTGCACATGCCCGTTCGGGGCCCAACCGGTCTTCGCGGTCACTTCCTTTCAGGTAGTCAAAAAAATCATTGATAAAGTTGGCATCTATCTGCATCAGAAAAGCAAAAAGAAAACAGAGCATGGCGGGTACGATTTGAAACCATCCGTCTGCTGCTGCCAAGGCACATCCCAGCATGACGGGAACAGCGGCACCTGCCAATGTCTTGGGGCGTGCAGCCAATAGCCATGCCTTTATAGAATTTGTTTTAACAGTTTCCATCCATTTCATATTAAAGATGTGCAAAGATAAACAATTAATTCTCTATCTTTACTCCTCATTTAAAAGAAAAAGACATGAAGAAACCTGTTCTTTATTTGTTGCTTGCCGCAGTGCTGTTTACTTCCTGTGCCACTGCTTCTCTGTCGAAGTATCGCGGAGTGGGACGCATCAAGCAGTATGATTTTTACAGTTATGACGTTCCGTCGGCATTCGACGGATTCCGTATCGGCTTTGCATCGGATTTTCATTATGAAAGTCGTTTCACGCGCAAGCGTCTTGACAATGCGATACGTGCATTACAATCTTTAAATGCCGATGTATTATTGTTGGGGGGAGACTACGGTAGTCCGAAAGGAGGGGATATGGACACATTGTTCACCGCATTGGGAAAGGTGCTTACACCGTATGGTATCTATGGTGTGATGGGAAACCATGATTACAGTTATTGCTATACGAAGGTGGCGGAAGCCATGGAAAAGAATAATGTGCATTTGATGGAACACAAGAGCTATAAATTGCTGAAGGACGGGCAACACATTATCATCAGTGGCGTGCGTAATCCTTTTGACCTGAAAAAGAATGGTGATTCGCCTTCACAACATTTCCCTGCCGATGATTTTATTCTCCTGCTGACCCATACGCCCGACTATGCCGAAGATACGGACGTGTCTAATGCCAATCTGGTTTTGGCCGGGCATACGCATGGCGGGCAGGTGAGTTTGTTCAAGAAGTACTCTCCTGTAAAGCATTCCATTTATGGTAACCGTTTTCTGACCGGCCGGAAAGAGAATAGTGCCGGTGTTCCTATTATTATAACGAACGGACTGGGTACTTCGAGAATGAATGTCCGTTTGTTTACTCCCAGTGAGGTGGTTTTGGTAGTGCTTCATAAGGTAGAGAAAAAATAATCTGAAAAAAAACAGCTTTCGGTGCAACGTTTTGAGGAATGTTTGCGTCTAATAGGTAAAAGAACACAAGATAAAATGTGAACACAAACACAAAGTAGAACGCGGAAAGCGAACACAAGTAAAACACGAAGTACAAACATTAAAATAAAATAGTATGAGAACTACAGGATTTTCTAAAGTAATGATAGCTATTGTGTTTGCCATGGCAAGTGTATTGACAATGAATGCGGCAGGTCCCGAGAAGGTTACAAATGTTGAAATGGACAATGGTCGGATAAGTGCGAAGGTGGTGTATCAGCAGAAAGGCAATTATCTGACTCCAGATTTCCGCTTTGAATATGCTTATAATGACAAGAATCAGATTATCGAAAAGAAGGCCTTGAAATGGGATGGTTCGAAATGGATGAATTATTATTGCATCACTGTGACGTATATGAATGCCGAAGCACATATCCAATATTTCATGTGGGATAAAAAGTCTCAGCATTTCCAACCGACAGAAAAGTATGTTTATGGACTTGAGGAAGCCGGCAGGTTCCTTGCATAGTGTGCTTTTTAGAATGAGTTACCGTATTTGGAATTAGTTATTATACCGAGAATTGTGTGTTTCCCCGTAAGGTATTACAGCGTAATATTCTTGCGGGGTTTTTCTGTTCAAACGGTTAAACGGACTGTTTAACCGCTGAATTGTCCGGTTCAAGACGGATTACCAGGAAGAAATAAGAGAATCGTTTACTTTTGTCTTTCAATAAAAAGTATAAAACATGTTCAACGCTATCCTTCGATTCTCAGTAAAAAAGAAACTTTTTGTGGGACTGACCACCTTGTTTCTTTTGATTGGTGGAATTTATTCCATGTTGACGCTTCCCATAGATGCAGTGCCCGATATTACCAATAATCAGGTGCAGATAGTGACGGTGTCGCCCACTTTGGCACCTCAGGAAGTGGAACAACTCATCACGATGCCCGTGGAAATTGCCATGAGTAACATTATGAATGTGACGGAAATCCGTTCAGTATCCCGTTTCGGACTTTCTGTAGTGACTGTCGTCTTTAAAGAAAATGTGCCTACATTGGATGCCCGGCAACTGGTCAATGAACAGATACAAACAGTGTCGGGAGAAATTCCATCCGAACTGGGTGCCCCCGAGCTGATGCCCATTACTACAGGCCTTGGCGAAATATATCAGTATGTCTTGAAAGTAGCTCCGGGATACGAAGACAAATATGACGCAATGGAGCTTCGTACCATTCAGGATTGGATTGTGAAGCGGCAATTGTCCGGCATTCCGGGCATTGTGGAAATCAATAGTTTCGGCGGCTATCTCAAGCAATACGAGGTGGCGGTAGACCCGGATGTCCTTTTCTCTTTGAATATCACAATCGGAGAAGTGTTTGAAGCTCTGAACAAGAACAATCAGAACACCGGCGGCAGCTATATAGAAAAGGTGAACCGCGCTTATTATATTCGTTCCGAGGGTATGATAAACCGTATCAAGGACATTGAACAGATAGTTGTGGCCAACCGTAACGGAATTCCCATCCACATAAGTGATATCGGGGCTGTGCGGTTTGGCGCACCCAAACGCTTCGGCGCCATGACGATGGACGGTGAGGGGGAATGTGTGGGGGGCATTGCCATGATGCTTAAAGGAGCCAATGCCAATGTAGTGACCGGAGAGTTGGAGAAAAGGGTGGAAAAGATACAGAAGATATTGCCGGAAGGTGTCAGCATCGAACCTTATCTGAACCGTTCGGCTTTGGTTAATCGGAATATCTCGACTGTGATACACAATCTGATAGAGGGTGCCATTATCGTATTCATCGTACTGATTATATTTCTGGGCAATGTGCGTGCAGGGCTTATCGTTGCTTCTGTCATTCCGCTGGCCATGCTGTTTGCTTTTATCATGATGCGGCTGTTCAATGTCTCTGCCAATCTGATGAGCCTGGGGGCAATAGACTTCGGTATTGTTGTCGACGGCTCCATTGTGATACTCGAAGGCATCTTGGCCCATCTATGCGGGCGGCAGTTCCGTGGACGTACCTTGTCCGCCGAAGAAATGGATACAGAGGTGGAGAAGGGTGCTTCGGGTGTGGTGCGTTCGGCTACTTTTGCCGTGTTTATCATCCTTATCGTATTCTTCCCTTTATTGACGCTGACCGGTATCGAGGGCAAATATTTCACTCCGATGGCTAAGACATTGGTGTTCTGTATTATCGGTGCGTTGTTGCTGTCGCTCACTTATGTGCCGATGATGGCTTCCCTGTTCCTGAAACATCACATTGTGACGAAGCCTACTTTTGCCGACCGCTTCTTTGAGAGGCTGAATGAACTCTATTCCAAGGCTTTGCATGTATGTCTGAAGTTTAAGTGGGGAACGGTGGCGGCTGCTTTTGCGGCATTGGCTTTTTCATTGTTCCTGTTTACTCGGTTGGGGGCGGAATTCATTCCTACTTTGGATGAAGGGGATTTTGCGATGCAGATGACCTTGCCGGCAGGCAGCTCGTTGAGCGAAAGTATTGCCGTATCCGATGAGGCAGAGAAAGTTTTGAAGGAAAAGTTTCCCGAAATAAAACATGTGGTGGCAAAGATTGGTACGGCCGAAGTGCCTACCGACCCGATGGCGGTTGAAGATGCCGATGTGATGATTATCATGAAGCCGTTCAAGGAATGGACAAGTGCTTCGAGCCGTGCTGAGATGGTGGAAAAGATGAAGGAGGCATTAGAACCCCTGTCGGAACGGGCTGAGTTCAATTTTTCACAGCCCATCCAACTTCGTTTCAATGAGTTGATGACGGGGGCGAAGGCTGATATTGCCGTGAAACTCTATGGCGAGGATACGCATGAGCTGTATGAAAAGGCCAAGGAAGCGGCGAAGTATGTGGAACAAGTGCCCGGAGCATCCGATGTTATTGTGGAGCAAACAATGGGACTTCCGCAGTTGGTGGTGAAGTATAACCGCGGAAAGATAGCCCGTTACGGCATCAATATAGAGGAATTGAATACCATTATCCGCACAGCGTATGCCGGAGAAGCGAGCGGGGTGGTATTTGAAAACGAGAGACGCTTTGATTTGGTGGTACGGTTGGATCAGGAGAAGGTGGCCGACTTGAATCTGGATAAACTGTTTGTACGTTCGGGTGAGGGGATTCAGATACCTGTCAGTGAAGTGGCTACCATCGATTTGGTAAACGGACCGTTACAGATAAACAGGGATGCGACCAAACGACGTATTGTCATCGGAGTCAATGTGCGCGGTGCTGATATCCAGCAGGTGGTGCAGGAGATACAAAAGACGTTGGACCGGAACATCAAGTTGAAGCCGGGATATTACTTTGATTACGGCGGACAGTTTGAGAACTTACAGAACGCTATTAATACCCTGTTGATAGTGGTTCCGGTGGCCTTGATGCTTATCCTGCTGCTTTTGTTCTTCGCATTCAAGAATGTGACTTATACACTGGTGGTCTTTTCCACTGTTCCTCTTTCGCTGATTGGCGGCATACTGGCGTTGTGGCTGCGCGGACTGCCTTTCAGCATCTCGGCAGGAGTAGGCTTTATAGCCTTGTTCGGCGTTGCCGTGTTGAATGGTATTTTGATGATTAACCATTTTAATGATATACACAAACAAACCATGTATCCTCTATCTACCAACAGGGTCATTGCCAGGGGCACGCCCCATTTGTTAAGACCTGTTTTTCTGACGGGCTTGGTGGCTTCGTTGGGTTTTGTGCCGATGGCGGTTGCTACTTCGGCCGGTGCGGAAGTACAGCGGCCGCTGGCGACGGTCGTCATCGGCGGACTGATTGTCTCTACGGTATTGACATTGCTTGTCATTCCGGTCTTTTATAAGATTGTGGGAAGTGCCGCTGTTTGGAAGCGTGCTTATTCCGGCAAGAAGTTTTTCTTCCTGCTGTTGTTGGCTCTGCTTCCCATTCCGATGAAAGCGCAGCAAGTGGTCACATTGGAGCAGGCCATTGAGCTGGCTAAGCAGAATCATCCCCGGTTGAAGACGGCTGCTGCGGCTGTCCGTCAGGCGAAGGCTGGGAGAGGTGAAGTGCTGGAATTGGCTCCTACCGAGTTCGGTTATTCGTGGGGACAACTGAATGGAGAGATAAAAAAAGACAAACAGTGGGAGGTAAATCAGAATCTGGGTTCATTGCTGACTCCCTTTTATAAGAATGTATTGGTCAACCGGCAAATAGCGACCGGTACTTTCTATCACCGGATTGTAGAGAAGGAAGTGGTGGCCGAGGTGAAGCGTGCGTGGGCTTATTATCTTTATGCCTATAATCTTCGTTCGTTGTACAATGACCAGAATCAATGGGCCGAAGAGTTGCAGCGTATCGGCGAGTTGCGTTATCAACAAGGCGAAATTACGTTGTTGGAAAAGAATATGGCCGCTACGATGGCTGCCGATTTAAAGAATCGCCTTTTTCAGTCTCAGGAAGAAGAAAAACTGGCTTTGGCACGTTTGAATTGGGCATGTTATGCCGGGCAACCTATTGTGCCGGCAGATACCGCTTTGGTACAATTCCCGGCAGATATTGAGACTCCGACTTACTCAGAAGCGCATCTGAAATATTTTCAGAGTCAGGCAGGTGAAGCGAAAGCGCAACTCAATGTGGAACGCAGCCGTTTCTTTCCAGAATTGTCTTTGGGCTATGTGCGTCAGGATATCCTGCCTTTGAAGGGATTGAATTCGTGGATGGTCGGTGTGTCGTTTCCCATTTATTTTTTACCCCGGCACAGCAAGGTGAAGCAGGCAAAGGCGACTGCTTTCATTGCCCGGACGGAGGCAGAGGCAAATACGCGTAACCTATATAATAAGGTGTTTGAGGCGATAGCGAATCTGCGCCGTCAGTCCGAGAGTCTTCATTATTATACTTCTTCTGCTTTAAAGGAGGCGGATGAACTGATGAAAGTGGCGGCCTTGCAGCTTCGCCACAGCGAAACGGATATCACGGAATTTATTCAGGCCGTCAATGTGGCGCGGGACATTCGTCGCGGATATATTGAGACGGTCTATCAATATAACATAGCAGCTTTGGAATACGAACTATTTAAATAAGAGATGACAATGAAAAAAATAACATTTCCCGTCGTGCTGTTTTTGCTGGCGGCATGCAGCTCAAACAATGAATCCCGGCAAACGGAAGAGACGGTTGCCACGGTGGTGACTGTCGATGAAACGGTGCCCGACACGGTGCAGGTGGATGCGGTGACTTCTGCCACTTCCAAGCCCAACCAAGTCTCTTTTAACGGTACGATGGTCATTCCGCCGCAACGCATGGCCACGGTTTCGCTTACGATGGGCGGGGTAGTGAAAAGCACTTCTTTGTTGCCGGGTGAGTCGGTCGGCAAGGGGACGGTTCTCGCCACTTTGGAGAACCCGGAATTCATCACCTTGCAGCAGACTTATTTGGACAGTCATGCCCAGGCTGAGTATCTGGAAGCCGAATATCGCCGTCAGAAAGCTCTTTCGGCCGAACAAGCGGCTTCTCAAAAGAAGTTTCAGCAGAGTAAAGCCGATTACTTGTCGATGAAGAGCCGGATGGAAGCTGCCGCCGCCCAGTTGGAATTGTTGGGAGTGAATCCTGCCACATTGCTGGATGGCGGTATCCGTCCTTATCTGCAAGTCAAGGCTCCCATTGCCGGCTATGTGGCAGATGTGGAAATGAATGTGGGCAAGTATATGAATGCCGGTGATGCTCTGTGTGAGATAGTCGATAAGAGGTACACATTGTTGAGGCTGACTGCTTATGAAAAAGATTTGGCAGATATGAAAATCGGTAGTTCCGTTCAGTTCCGTGTCAACGGCATGGGAAAGACAGTCTTTAAAGCCACTTTGATTTCTATCGGTCAGAAAGTGGATGAGGATACGCGTTCGGTGGAAGTCTATGCTCGGGTAGATACAGTGAACAGTCAGTTCCGGCCGGGCATGTATGTGACGGCAAGGATTATGAAATAAATGAATTAACTTATATCTTTGCAGTATAAAGGCAGAAGGAATGAAGAATCGCTATACATTATTTGTAATTATGGTGTCCGTCTCTGTGGCAGTCCTTATCCACTTCCCGGAGCTGGTTTCCCTTCTTGATATTCTTGAAGGGGCAACGCTGTTTCCGGAAATGGAGCCCATTGATGTGGCGAGTGAAGTACTTTTCACTTTTATTTCCCTCATTATTCTGTTTGAAGTTAATACATTGTTGTTTCACTTTAACCAGTCGGCGGTAAAGATTACGTGGCAGAAGATGTTGCTTTCGCTCGTACTCACTTGGATACTGAGCAGTCTGCTGGGCAAATGTTTTGTCTTTTTGCATCATACATTCAATATTCCTGCCATTGATGCCATGGTGCACCACTATCTTCATCCGTTGCGCGATTTCATCATGACCTGTACGGTGTCGGGCAGTTGTTATATTGCTTACCTCATTCGCCGCCAGCAAGAAGTAGTGGTCGAGAATCAGCAGTTACAGGCAGAGAATATTCTCAATCAATACGAAGTTCTGAAGAATCAGTTGAATCCGCACATGCTCTTTAATTCACTCAATACGCTTCGTTCGTTGGTGCGTGAGGACCAGGACAAAGCACAGGAATATATTCAGGAACTTTCTCGTGTCCTGCGCTATACACTGCAGGGTAATGACTCGAAAAGCGTTACTCTGAGAGATGAAATGGAGTTTGTTTTCGCTTATATCTTCTTGTTGAAAATGCGTTTTGAAGACAATCTTTCTTTTGATATCCGTATCGACAAACAATATGATGATCACCGGCTTCCTCCCATGGCAGTGCAAATGTTGATAGAAAATGCCGTGAAGCATAACGAGATAAGCGACCGCCGCCCTTTGTCTATTCGTGTGTATACCGAAGGAGAGGAATTGGTCGTTACCAATCCGGTGCAACCCAAACTGACCGCCACGGCCGGAACGGGTGTCGGGCTGGCTAATCTGGCAAAACGCTATCATCTGCTTTATAAATGTGAAATACAAATCACAGAAAATAAATACTTTACGGTTCGTATTCCATTAATTCCAAATGCTTTATGAAAACTATCATTATTGAAGACGAAAAAGCAGCAGTCCGAAATCTGAAGGCATTGTTGCAGGAGGTGAATCCTGGAATAGAGGTGGAGACTTCGCTCGATAGTATTGCTTCATCGTTGGATTGGTTTGCTACTCACCCCATGCCTGATCTGCTGTTTATGGACATCCATCTGGCCGATGGTTCGGCGTTCGAGATATTTGATCATGTCGATATAACCTGTCCCATTATCTTTACCACAGCGTATGACGAATATGCGTTACGTGCATTTAAAGTTAACAGTGTGGATTACTTATTGAAACCCATCAGCAGACATGATGTGGAGCAAGCTCTCCATAAGCTGGAACATCTTGTGCCCGCGCATGGAAGTTCAGCCGGAGAGAGTTCTTTATTACAGTTGATCCGTTCGTTGAAAAGACAGGAAAGTTATAAAACCCATTTCCTTGTTCCGATAAAGGGTGATAAACTGCTGCCCATATCTATTGATATGATTCTGCTTTTCTATATTCAGGACTGTAAGGTGAAAGTGGTGTTGGCGGATGGCAAGGAGTATAATTTTCCTCAAACGCTGGATGAGGTGGCAGAGTGTATTAATCCGTCTTTATTTTTTCGGGTGAACCGTCAGTTTCTTGTTTCGCGTGAGGCAATAAAGGATATTGATTTATGGTTTAACAATCGTTTGTCTCTCAATTTGCGTTGCGACGTTTCGGAAGAGAGGGTGTTGGTAAGCAAAGCCAAAGTGCAAGAATTTAAGGATTGGTTTTCGAGCATTTAGGTTATCCGAAGAATAGTGGGGAGGGGTTTCCAAAAAAAAACGACAATGCCCATTGTTTGCGAAAGTTGTTACTACAGTTTGAAGAAACTGTCACTACTGTTTTAGAAAGTTCTCTTGAGGTCTTTGGTAGCTCGTAATCCGTTGACTTATCCGTTATTGGCTATCCTTATTTTTATCTCGTCAGTCGTTCATTGACCGCCGGATGCAGGAAATACCTTACATCCTTTCCTTCCGCCAAAGCCCGGCGGATAAAAGTAGAACTTATTTCCAATAAAGGAGTATCGACCTGTTGCACAGAGGGAGGAAGTGCGGCCGGGTCAATCGTGTATCCGGGACGTGGATATATCATTATCCGATGGCGTTGTATTATTTCATCGGAATGATACCAACGCGGGAAGATAGCCCAATTGTCAGCCCCGATAATAAGCGTAAACTCACGTTCGGGATAAGCGGACTGCAAAGCATCGAGCGTATGTATCATGTAAGAAGGGCGGGGAAGATGGAACTCAAAATCAGAAGCACGGAATTTGGGATAATCTGCGATGGCAAGTTGCACTAACTCCAGTCGCAGACTGTCATCCCATAAATCCGTTTGCTTCTTTAAAGGATTATGCGGAGAAACCAAAAACCATATTTCGTCCAATTCGCTGTACTCACAAAGGTAATTGGCCAAAGCTAAATGCCCGATGTGAATAGGATTGAATGAACCACCGAATATTCCTGTTCTTATTTTGTTCTCTTTTGCCATACTTTAAAGTTCCAAATCTGCATGATGGCAACGATGACCATAATGCCGGCAATGATATATTTCTGCATGGAGATAGCCATAACAGCTACCGCCAAGGCTGTCAGTCCGATAATGACACAGAGTATCATCATCCGCAGGGCTAATCTTTTGGGGTCTTTGATTATCATCTGTTTATTTTGCAATAAAGTCCTGAATTATTTTCAATGTTTCCGCTTCGGCTTTCTCCAACTCGTCGTTTACGATTACCACATCAAACTTGTCGGCAAAACTCAATTCAAACTCTGCTTTGGCAATGCGGCTTTCGATTACCTCAGGTGCATCTGTTCCCCGTCCTACCAGTCTGTCTTTCAGTACCTGCGCACTCGGCGGAGTCACGAACATCAGCAGGGTATCCGGATACTTCTCTTTCACTTTCAACGCACCCTGGATCTCAATCTCAAGGATCACATCCTTGCCTGCCTCTAACTGCTCCATAACATACTGCTTCGGAGTTCCATAGTAATTTTCTACATATCTAGCATACTCTATAAGCTCATCACGCGCAATCATTTTTTCAAATTCTTCTTTGGTTATGAAAAAATACTCTCTTCCATCTTCTTCCCCAACACGAGGCTGTCGCGTGGTTGCAGAGATCGATAATGCATAATTATCATAGTCCTGCATCAGCTTTTTCATCAGTGTTCCCTTACCGGCTCCGGAAAATCCGGATACTACAATAAGAATTCCTTTTTTTTCTCTCATAATCAGTTCTCCTGCATACTCAGACATTGAAATGTTATTTTAACACATCTTTTTACATTTTTCAAAGCTTTATTCAATATTTTGAATCTGCTCACGGACTTTTTCAATCTCAGTCTTCAGATCGATCGCATAATTGGATACTTCCAGATCATTTGCCTTGGATAAGATCGTGTTCGCCTCACGGTTCATCTCCTGCGCAATGAAATCAAGCTTGCGTCCGATTCCCTCTGTCTGTTCCAGAGTTTCCTTCATATGCTTGATATGGCTTTTCAGCCTTACCACTTCTTCATCTGTACAGATCTTGTCAGAGAAGATCACAACCTCAGCCGCGATCCGTCCTTCGTCAATCTGGGTGTCCCCAAGAAGCTCCTTCACTTTCGTTTCCAGCTTCTCCCGGTATTCAGCAACGATCTGCGGAGATCGCTCTTCAACCCCGGCAACAACTTCCAGCATTCCATCCAGCTTGCCAATGATATCCTTTTTCAGATTCTCACCTTCTGTAGTCTTGGTCTGTACAAACTGTTCGCATGCGCCTTTCATTGCTTTTTCAAGACCACTCCACAGTTCTTCCTCATCCACAGACTGTTCTTCCATCGTAAGGACTTCCGGGCAGCGTGCAAGTGTAGATACCCGCACATCATTGTCAAGCCCAAACTGTTCTTGCATCTGCTTAAAGCTTGCCATATATTCTTCTGCCAGCTTCTGATTATATTTCAAAGTCATCTGGCTTTCTGTCATATCTTCATACCCGATGAAAATATCAATCTTTCCTCTCTGCACATACTGCTTGAGCAGGTTGCGGATCGCGGACTCAAAGAAGTTAAGCTTCTTTGGCATACGGATATTCACATCCAGGTAACGGTGATTAACCCCCTTCATCTCTACGGTAAATTTGCGGTCTGCTTCGGCGATCTCACACCGTCCAAAGCCTGTCATACTTTTTATCATTTGATTTTCCCTCTTCTTACTGACCTTTTAAGGGCCGTTTTACTATCGATTATTATAGTTCATTTACACTTACTCGTCAACCGGGTGACAGGGCATTTTCACTTGTCTATGCATGCCTCTCTATGCTATAATGAGCCCATTGAAAAAAGAATGTGCCCTGGCATATTCCCGGATAAATATGAGGTGAATTTTTAAAATGGCTTTTGATGGAATTACAATCGCAAATATCGTAAAAGAATTAAATGATACCATCCTGAACGGACGGATCGCCAAGATTGCACAGCCGGAAAATGATGAACTGCTTCTCACGATCAAACCTGCAAAAGGGCAGGTAAGACTGGTCATCTCCGCAAGTGCATCCCTGCCGCTGATCTATCTGTCCAGAGATAACAAACCAAGTCCGATGACTGCGCCGAATTTCTGTATGCTTCTGAGAAAACATATTGCAAATGGCCGCATCGTAGGCATTTCTCAGCCTTCCCTGGAACGGATCATCCGCTTCGAGATCGAGCACCTGGATGAACTTGGAGATCTGTGCCGCAAATCCCTGATCGTTGAGATCATGCGCAAGCACAGCAATATTATTTTCTGTAATGAAAAAGGAATGATC
>ERZ839489.1731-NODE-1731-length-12214-cov-3.378156_pt1 | contig 12214 bp, 8 predicted proteins | sample MGYA00519938_ERZ839489 | MGnify/ENA primary metagenome ERZ839489 (study PRJEB31850, sample SAMEA3708846) | human gut metagenome | biome: human gut; feature: human-associated habitat; material: faeces | place: China | collected 2014 ... | reverse complement strand
GGTCTATTCGCAGACGTGGGAATGTCCAGCGAATCCACATTAACAGAAATACGATAAAGAAAGTTTTTCCAACAAACCATATTACTCCGGGAATGTAATCCATTACGGCATTGAAACCGTCCAGACCAGCTATATGCAATGGCATCCAGCCACCCAGGAATAGGGTTGTAGCAATACCGGCGGTAATGAACAGGTTCAGGTATTCTGCCAGATAGAAGAAGCCGAAATGCATTCCGGAATATTCGGTATGATAACCGGCAGTAAGTTCCTGTTCTGCTTCGGCCAAGTCGAACGGACCACGGTTGGCTTCTGCATTACCGGCAATCAGATAAATAACGAATGCAGCGATTGCCGGAATATGTCCTTTGAAGATATTCCAGCCGTCTGCCTGTCCGCTTACTATCTGCTGGATATCCATTGTACCACTCAGCATAACCATAGTCAATACGGTCAGGCCGATAGACAGTTCGTAGCTGATAATCATAGCTCCGCTTCGCACGGCTCCGATGATGGTATATTTACTGTTACTGCTCCATCCGGCAAGCAGAATACCCAAAACTCCAATAGATGATGCGGCCAGAACAAAGAATATACCGATGTTCATATGAAGAATCTCTCCACCTTTATTCCATGGCAAACATGAAAATGTCAGAATAGATGCCAGAATAACGAGAAACGGAGCCAAATTGTAAAGGAAATGGTCTGAATTCTTCAGGCTGATAATTTCCTTTGTCAATATTTTGATAACATCGGCTGGAACTTGTAGCAAACCTCCTTTACCTCCTACGCGGTTCGGACCGATACGGCATTGGAAAGCTGCACAAACCTTACGCTCCATATAAATCAATATGATAGCAAGTACAGCGTAAAGAACCAGAATCACTACGCCTACTACCAGCCCTTCCAGAAAGATTGCCAGCCCCTCAGGCATTACGCTGCATAGTGCAGAATGTATTGCCATGAAAAGCGGTTGAAGATTATAATAATCTAAAAACATATACTTTTTAAATTAAGAATGATAAATAAAGATATTATCTGTCTATATCCGGAATTACATAGTCTAATGTTCCTCCGATAGCAATCAGGTCGGCAATTTTATTGCCTTTGCAAACAGTGTCGAGCGCATGTACCAGCGGCAATCCGGTAGAACGGTAATGCAGACGGTAAGGGCTCTTGTCTCCATGGCTTTCCAGCATTACGCCAAACTCTCCACGGCTGCTTTCTACTGCTGCTGAGTAATTACCTTCCGGCAGTTTGATGATTGCTTTTGTCTTGACGCGATATTCTCCTTCCGGAATATTGTCTATCAGCTGTTCGATGATGTGGCAAGATTCCATGATCTCGTCCATACGTACCATGTAGCGTGCAAATGAATCCCCTTCCGTATAAGTGATTTCTTTGAAGTCAACTTTATCGTACATGGCATACGGATGATGTTTACGCACGTCGTTTGCCCAACCGGACGCACGGCCTGAACCTCCTGTTACTCCTAAAGAAATAGCATCTTCGAGACTCAATACTCCGATTCCTTTCAGACGGGTCGTTGCAATCACATTGCCGGTAAATATATCGTGATAGTCTTTGATGACACTACGCAGATGTTTGATAAATTCCTTAACCTTGCGCTGGAAGTCCGGATGCAGGTCGGCTTGCACACCACCGATCATGTTATAGTTTTGTATTAAACGTCCTCCGGTTGTTTCTTCGAAGATGTCAAGAATCATTTCACGTTCGCGGAAACCGTAAAAGAAAGGAGTTAATCCTCCCATATCCATAACCAGACAAGAGTAGAACAACAAGTGAGAGTCGATACGCTGAAGTTCGTCCATGATGGTACGGATATACTGTGCGCGTTCTGAAATCTCGATGCCTGCGGCTTTTTCAATACACATACACAATGCGTGACGGTTCTGATGTGCGCTCAGGTAATCCAGGCGGTCGGTCAAAGCCAGTGTCTGCGGATATGTCAGGCTTTCGTTCATTTTTTCTATTCCACGGTGTATATAACCACAGATAGGGTCTACCTTACTGATTGTTTCACCGTTCAGTGAAGTACGCAGACGAAGTACACCGTGAGTAGACGGGTGCTGAGGACCAATGTTAACCACAAAATCCTGTTGTCCGAAAACGATATTTTTCTTATCAGCTATTGTTCCGTCTGGATTCAGGTAATATTCATCGGTGATATCTGCATTCTCTTCATTCTCCATATTCAGGGGATTGGAGTTCATGTCGTAGTCCTTACGTAATGGATAACCTTTCCAGTCCTCACGCAGGAATAAACGTCGCATGTCCGGGTTATTCAGAAAGCGGATGCCGAAGAAGTCGAATACTTCACGTTCTTTGATTTCTGCAGTTTTCCACAGGTCACATACTGACGGCAGATAAGGATTTTCACGATCGGTCGTTGAAGTCTTAAGAACGATACGATTATAAGTCTTACTTGATTCCAGATAATAAAGTGCTCCCAGACCACCTTCCTGCCAGTCCATTCCTACGATATCACGCAGGAAATCCATCGGTTCATCCTGATCATTACGCAGGGTTTCGGCTATTTGATGAAACGATTCAGCCGGAATACTTATCACCTGATCACCCTGCTCGGTAATAGTGATTCCCGGAACTAATCGGGATATTTTTTCAGTTATATTCATAAATTGCTGTTTTCCTGTCGTTAATTATTTTCCATTCTCTTTCTGTGAATCAGGATTCTTTTCCTGTCTGTTCACACCTCCAAGGAATTTTTCTACTTTTATTTTGCGCTGCAGCTGCATCATACCATAATAGAAAGCTTCCGGACGAGGAGGACATCCCGGAATATATACATCGACCGGAATAATTTTGTCTATACCGTTGACTACATGATATGATTTAATGAACGGTCCTCCGGAAATGGTACATCCGCCGACTGCTACGACATATTTGGGTTCTGCCATCTGGTCGTACAGACGTTTCAGTACCGGAGCCATCTTGTAGGTAATAGTTCCTAAAACCATAATCATGTCTGCTTGTCGCGGAGAGTTACGTGTTACCTCAAATCCGAAGCGTGCCATATCGTAACGTGCAGCTCCCAATGCCATAAATTCGATGGCACAACAACTTGTTCCGAATGTCAGTGACCAGAGTGAATTGCTTCTTCCCCATTCGATGAGTTGGTCTACTGTTCCTATGACTACTCCGGCACCGTCACGGTTCAGTTCATCTACCATGCGTTGCAGGTAATCATTGTTTTTGAACTCATCGTATTTCATTGAACGGATTGCTGGTTTTTTTACTTCCATTCCAATGCTCCTTTCCGCCATGCATATGCCAGGCCTAATATTAATACTAATAAGAAAAATGCCACACACACCAAGGCATAAGTACCGACTTCGTTGACTACTACTGCCCACGGAAACAAAAATACTGTTTCGATATCGAACATCAGGAACAGAATGGCAAACAGGTAATATCCTACCTTAAACTGTACCCATGATTGCCCTCGTGTCGGGATTCCACATTCATAAGGCTCTCCCTTCTGTGGATTGAACGACCGCGGTGCGATAAGCTTTGCGATTGTCATTGCGACTACTACTAAGGCTATGGCCGTCAGAATGACAACAATTAAAAATGTGAAAAACATAAATAGAATTTTATATTTGTAAATCGTATATATATACACTCTCTATATGGTAAAACGCCCTTTACCATATATAAAGAATAAAATCTAGCCTGATCTCTATCGTTATAGAGAGGCTAAATCAATATTTTTTCTAACGTATAAATGTAATAGGAAATTGTCTTGTTTGTCGGGGGGTGATTGAAACAGGCAAAACTTCGATATACGGTGATATTATAATATACCGCTAAACATATAACATTACGTAATACCGATTTGAAATCGTAAGTATTGATGTTTGGTATAATAATTGCCTTATTGGGGAGATCTGTATGATTTTGAGAGAATAGGTGTTGGATGGTTTTTTCCATGGGCGACTGAGGTTCCTGTATCTCACTGTAAGTTGTTGTGCAGGATACGGAAGCTGTATTGTCGGTATGTTGTGCGGGTACACAAACGACATTCCCTATAATGACCATTATAAGGAAAGCAAAGAAAAATATTGTTGCCTTTCTCACCTGTTTACCCATCATATACCTATCTGAAAACGGGTGCAAAGATAGTGATTTATTTTTAGTCTTTTTAATAGGACTGTATAAAAAAACAAAATGCAAATAGCTTGTAATTCTGAAAATCCGGTCGTATTATAAGATTTCGAACATGAAGGACATTTAGTGAAAAATAAGTGATTCTTATAGTTTTCTTTTTATTGTTTTTCTAAACAAGTATTGTAGAAGAATTGCTATTATGAAAATTGTCAGATACCATTATAGTTTCTTTTATCCTTATACTTAGGTTTGATGTTGAATGAGCAAATGTTTGATTGTCAGTTGTAAAAAAGCCTTGCTTTATTTTGTTGTGTAAAGCAAGGCTTTCGTATAGAATGACTATGTAAATACGTTTTGTAAAGAGTAAATAACTGGGCTTAGAATTTAGTTGAAAAATTTTTCCAGCTTCTTGATCATCATTCCCAGACAGAACACTACTACGTGGTCGTTTTCCATGATGGTGGTGTTACCTGTAACCAGGATACCTTCTCCGTTTCTGATGAGTCCTCCGATAGTAGCTCCTTTAGGAAGGCCCACATCTTTTACCTGAGAGCGAGTGATGCGTGAGCCTGCTTTTACTGTAAATTCTGCTACATCGGCGTTGGCAAATGTCAGACACTTGACATTTGATACATCGGCATCCAGCATCATTTGGTAGATATGGCTGGCGGCAATGAATTTTTTATTGATAACAGTACCTATATCCAGACTCTCTGCCATACTGATATAGTCTATGTTTTCGACTTCGGCTACGGTTTTGCTTATACCTAAACGTTTAGCTGCCAGGCAGGCAAGAATATTTGTTTCTGAATTTCCGGTCAAAGCAACAAATGCTTCTGTATTTTTGATTCCTTCTTCCAGAAGCAGTTCCATATCTCGTCCGTCTCCGTTGATAATCATTACCTTATCATCTACCAGTTCGGTAAGTCGGTTGCATCGGTTGAAGTCACTCTCAATGATTTTAGTACGCATGTATTCGGGCATATATTGTACGGTACGTACGGCTATACGACTTCCACCCATAATCATCACGTTGCGGATATCAGCTTCATTCTCTTTTCCAGCAATTTTCCGGATATAAGGAATATATTTTTTTGTTGTTGTAAAATATACGATGTCATTCAAAATAATAGTATCATCACCTCGGGGAATGATTGTTTCGCTGCCACGTTTGATTGCAACAATATGGAAAGGGATATTTCTTCCTCCCAACTCATGCAGAGGTACATTCAGAATTTCTGCTGTTTCTTTCATCTTGGTTCCGAGTAAAACTAATGCTCCTCCAGCAAACTCCCACCATTGACGAATCCAGCTCATCTTTACGGCATCTACAATTTCTTTCGCTGCCAGCATTTCCGGATAAATTAGGGAGTCGACTCCCAGTTTGGCAAAAAACTCTTTATGCTTAGGAAGCAGATACTCGTAGTTATTGATTCGTGCAACTGTCTTTTTGGCTCCCAGGCTAGTAGCCAGCATACATGCGGTCATATTCCTGCTTTCATCCGGAGTTACGGCGATAAACAAGTCTGCACCTGCTACTCCCGCTTCTTTCAATCCTGAAATCGAAGTAGGGGATATGTTGACGGCGAGCAGATCGAAGTTACTGCCTAGTCTTCCCAGTCTTTCTTCGTCGTCGTCCATAAGGATAATATCTTGTTTCTCACCTGATAAGAGTTTGGCCAGGTGTGTTCCTACAGCTCCTGCGCCGGCAATGATAATCTTCATGAGTTCAGAATATGAATTAATGTATTATATATACCTGTTTGATCGATACCACAAATGGAGTAAAGAGCATTTACAGGACCATGTTGTATAAAATGGTCAGGAATACCCATACGCTTTACCATAGGGGTGTAGTTATTGTCTGACATAAATTCCAGAACAGCACTTCCCATTCCACCTTTGAGCACTCCATCTTCTATTGTGATGATACGTGAGAATTTTTTTCCTATCTCGTGTAATAATGCTTCATCCAGTGGTTTTAAAAAACGGAGATCGTAGTGGGCAATGCTGCAATTATGAGTATTCTCGGCTTCTGTAATAGCTTTGGCTGCTGTATTTCCGATAGGACCGATTGTGATTACAGCCAGGTCGGAACCGTCTTTCAGTTTTCTGCCCTTTCCCACTTCAACAGCTTTAAGTGGACATTCCCAGTTGGTCAGCACACCTCGTCCGCGAGGATAGCGGATAACAAAAGGACCTTGGTCGGGAAGCTGTGCTGTATACATCAGCCGGCGCAGTTCCTGTTCGTCGTAAGGTGAAGCTATTGTTAGGTTAGGGATAGGACGTAAATACGCCAGATCGAATACGCCATGATGCGTTGGACCGTCTTCTCCTACTAAGCCAGCACGGTCTAGGCATAACACTACATTCAGTTTCTGTATGGCTATGTCGTGGATAATCGTATGCCCGTTGCATGAACGAGGAGTAAATGTTACAGAAAGGCAGTAATCCCTCTTTGGCCATACCTCCCGAAAAAGTTACGGCATGTCCTTCGGCAATGCCTACATCGAATGCACGGTCGGGCATAGCTTTCATTAAGATATTCATAGAACAGCCAGTAGGCATGGCTGGAGTCACTCCAATAATTTTGTCGTTCTTTTTTGCCAGTTCCAGTAAGGTTTTGCCAAACACATCCTGGAATAAAGGTGGCATACCACTTGTATCATTTACGATTCTTTCTCCAGTTTCTTTATCGAATATGCCTGGAGCATGCCAGATGGTGGCTGCTTCTTCCGCAGGTTTGAATCCTTTGCCTTTGATTGTATGGATATGAAGTAGTTTCGGTCCCTTCATGTCCTTAATTTCTTTCAGTACTTTTGCCAGAGCAAAAACATCGTGTCCGTCTACTGGACCGAAGTAGCGGATATTCATTCCCTCAAAAATGTTCTGTTGTTGGGTAAGAACAGATTTCAGGCTATTGTTGAAACGGATTAAGCTTTTCCGGCGTTCTTCATTCAGAACTCCCCACTGATGTAGCTTCTTTGAGATGTTATATCTCAGTCGGTTGTATCCTTCTGATGTTTGGAGATTTAGCAGATATTGTTTCATTCCTCCTACGCTCCGATCGATTGCCATGTTGTTATCGTTCAAGATAATCAGCAAATTGTTGGGAGTAGAAGACGCATTATTCAATCCTTCAAAAGCCAGCCCGCCACTCATCGAACCATCCCCGATTACGGCTACTACATGGCGGTTTTTTTCACCTTTGCGGGCCGCAGCAACAGCCATGCCTAGAGCTACGGAGATAGAGTTGGATGCATGTCCACAGGTAAACGTATCATATTCGCTTTCTGACGGTGAGGGAAAAGGGCATAAACCGTTTAGTTTTCTGTTTGTACAGAAACGGTCACGACGTCCAGTCAGTATCTTATGTCCGTACGCCTGATGTCCTACGTCCCATACAATGCGGTCATAGGGGGTATTGAATATATAATGAAGTGCAACAGTTAATTCTATTACTCCTAAACTTGAACCAAAATGCCCGGGATTGCGAGAAAGTTCATCAATGATTTTATCCCTGAGCTCCCGACAGACCTCAGGTAAAGACTCGATAGGAAGATGACGCAAATCTTCCGGGCTATCTATTTTATTCAACAATTCGTAAGAAATGGGTTGTTCCATCCGGTTTTTATTCAATATTAATTTCACAAAAATACGATAAATATGTGTATTGTGTTTACATTTGCACAAAAAATAATGAACAATGTTTGCTTATGGAGTTTAGAACAAAAGTAGAATTGCCGGTCGGACAATCTAAAATTTGTCATTCGGATTTACTTATGTCATGGGGGTCTTGTTTCTCGGAAAATATAGGAAAACTATTGGTAGATAATAAGTTTAATTGTGACATAAATCCTTTTGGCATTTTATATAATCCTTTTTCAATAGCAAAGTCCATATCTCTATTATTGGATGAAAAGGTATATGGTGAGGACGACTTACGCTTTGACAAAGGAATTTGGTATAGTCTGATGCATCATAGTTCTTTTTCTTCATCAGACAAGTTAGAGTGTCTGAATAAAATCAACTTCCGCATGATAAAGGGAAGTGCTACGTTAGGTAAGGCTAACTGGCTGATTCTTACTTGGGGAACTGCACGGGTTTATGAATGGAAAGAAACTGGAGAAGTTGTTGGAAACTGCCATAAACTGCCAGATAAATTGTTTGTACGGCGTCTGTTGGATGTAGACGAAATCGTATCAGTTTATATTTCTTTACTTGAAAAGATTCGCTTGGTGAATCCGGAGGTACAGATCTTGTTTACGGTTAGCCCGATACGTCATGCGAAAGACGGCTTACATGGCAATCAGTTAAGTAAGGCAGTACTTTTGCTGGCAATCGAAAAAATATGTCAGAAGTTTTCATATTGTCATTATTTCCCGTCATATGAGATTCTGTTGGACGAATTGCGTGATTATCGTTTTTATGCCGATGATATGCTTCATCCGAGCCAGCTTGCCATAAACTATATCTGGGAATGTTTTTGTGAGTGCTTTTTCACAACAGAAACGTTGCATATAATGAAGGAATGGCAAGAAATAAAAAAGGGGCTTGACCACCGTCCTTTCAATGCAAAATCGGAAGCTTATTATACTTTTCTAAGTCAAATAATGTTAAAGATAGAAAGGTTAAAAGAAAAATTACCGTACTTAGACGTACAAAATGAAATAACATTATGTCAAACTCGATTGAAGAAATAACCTCCGTCATTGGAGCTGAGAGAATAGGAAAACACCAGGCAACTATTGACTGGATTCTTACGGATAGCCGTTCATTGTGTTTTCCGGAAGAAACTTTATTTTTCGCTTTAAAAACAAAGCGTAATGACGGACATAAATACATACCGGAACTTTACGCCAGAGGGGTGAGAAATTTTGTGGTAACTGATGTGCCAGAGCAGTTGTCTCATTATGCTGACGCCAATTTTTTGCAAGTTGGAAATACACTGAAAGCTTTGCAGCGTCTGGCTGCCAAACATCGTGAACAGTTCCAGGTTTCTGTTGTAGGTATTACCGGAAGTAATGGAAAAACAGTGGTGAAGGAATGGATTTATCAACTGTTAAGTCCTGAAAAAGTAATTACCCGTTCACCTCGTAGTTATAACTCACAGATAGGAGTACCCTTGTCTGTATGGATGATGAACGAACATACTGAGTTGGGTATATTTGAGGCTGGAATTTCAGAAATGGGTGAAATGGAAGCATTACAGCCTATCATTCAGCCTACTATCGGAGTGTTGACAAATATCGGTTGGGCACATCAGGAGAATTTTTCTTCTTTGCAGGGTAAATGTATGGAAAAGCTGCAGCTTTTCAAAGACTGTGATGTCATTATTTATAATGGTGATAATGAGTTGATAAGCAGTTGTGTTTCGAAGTCACTGTTTACATCTCGTGAGATAGCCTGGTCGATGAAGGATAATGAACGTCCATTGTTCATTGAAAAAATAGAAAAGGATGATACCGGAACTACCGTAAAATATCGCTATCTGGGCTTTTTGAAGGAGTACCGCATTCCTTTTATAGATGATGCGTCCATTGAAAATTCATTAAATGCTCTTGCTGTGGCATTGTATCTGATGGTTTCTCCTGAGGATATTGCCGAACGGATGGCTCATTTGGAACCAGTTGCCATGCGTCTGGAAGTGAAGGAAGGCAAGAATGGTTGTGTTTTAATAAACGATAGTTATAATTCTGATTTTGCTTCACTGGACATTGCTCTTGATTTCATGGCCCGCCGTACAGAAGATAAAGGTCGTCGGCGTACGCTTATTTTATCAGATATTTTGGAGAGTGGACAACCTAGTAAATTGCTTTATCGTCAGGTAGCCGATTTGGTACATAGCCGTAAGGTAGACCGTATAATAGGAGTAGGTGAAGAAATATCTGCTGCGGCTTCACGATTTGAAATCGATAAACGCTTTTTCCGTACAACTGCTGAATTGATAGAATCGGGTATCTTATCTTCGTTGCGCAATGAAGTGGTGTTAATAAAAGGGGCTCGTGTGTTCCATTTCGATGATATTACAGATTTGTTGGAGTTGAAAGTGCACGAAACGATTCTTGAGATTAATCTTGAGGCTTTGGTCGACAATCTGAATTATTATCGTAATAAGCTTAAGCCAGATACAAAAATGGTATGTATGGTTAAAGCTTCTGCTTATGGAGCAGGTTCGTTTGAGATAGCGAAGACGCTGGAGGATCACCGTGTAGATTATCTGGCTGTGGCAGTAGCCGATGAAGGAGCAGACTTGCGTAAGGCTGGAATTAATAGTTCTATAATCATTATGAATCCGGAACTTACGGCATTTAAAACCATGTTCGACTACAAACTGGAGCCGGAAGTGTACAGTTTTCACTTGCTTGAAGAATTGATTAAGGCTGCCGGACGTGAAGGCGTTTCCAATTTCCCGATACATATCAAGATTGATACGGGTATGCATCGGTTAGGATTTGCTCCTGAAGAAATCCCAGCCTTGGTAGATCGTTTACATCGTCAGTCGGCTGTAATTCCTCGTTCTGTATTCTCTCATCTGGTAGGTAGTGATGCCGAACGCTTTGATTCGTTTACTCGCCGGCAAATTGAAACTTTCGAGAATGCTTCTGCTGAGCTGCAAGCAGGATTTAGTCATAAAATTTTGCGTCATATTTGTAATACAGCTGGTATCGAACGTTATCCGGGTGCACAGTTTGATATGGTTCGTTTAGGCATAGGATTATATGGTATAGATCCTTTTACTAATAAAATTCTGCATAATGTTGGTACCTTGAAAACAACTATCTTGCAAATACACGATGTTCCGGCAGATGAAACTGTAGGATATAGCCGGAAGGGAATTCTGACACGTAATTCACGTATTGCTGCAATCCCTATTGGATATGCTGATGGTTTGAACAGACATTTAGGAAATGGTAATGCTTATTGTCTGGTAAACGGTCAGAAGACTCCTTATGTCGGAAATATCTGTATGGATGTCTGCATGATCGATGTGACAGATATTGATTGTAAGGAAGGGGATAAAGCTATTATTTTTGGTGATGAATTACCTGTAACAATATTAGCAGATAAGCTCAATACGATTCCTTATGAAATTTTGACAAGTGTATCGAATCGTGTAAAACGTATTTATTATCAGAATTAAGTATTGTGAAATAAAATACTGACTGTTCCAACAGTAAAAAGGACCGTATCATTGCTCTATACGCACTATGATACGGTCCTTTTTTGTATCTATCCTTTTTGATTTTGACGGTAAATAGTATACAATAGTAGAAGATCTTGGTGAGTTATTACACTTCAATGTCTAAAAAGTAAACATCAGTACAAGTGTTTTGATGTATTTTTGCTATTGGTAAAATATTGTTCAACCGAATCAATTGGTATAGATATGAAAAACGTAAAGTCTTTATTCTTGAAGGGAGGTTTTATTTGTGCATTTATGTTTTCAGCTCTCTCTTCTACCGCCGAGAATTATCCTTATCGAAGTGATGTATTATGGGTAACAGTACCCGATCATGCTGACTGGTTGTATAAAATGGGAGAAAAGGCTCAAGTAGAAGTTCAGTTTTATAAATATGGTATTCCTCAGGATGGGGTGGAAGTGAAATATGAACTCGGGGGCGATATGATGCCAGCAGATAAAACTGGCTCCGTGAAGCTGAAAAACGGACGTGCTGTCATTAATGTCGGAACGATGAAAAATCCAGGATTCCGTGACTGTCGTCTGGTTGCTGTTGTGAATGGTAAAACGTATAAATATCACGTTAAGGTTGGTTTCTCTCCCGAGAAGCTGCAACCATATACGGAGCTTCCTGACGATTTTAATCAGTTCTGGCAAAAAAATATGGAAGATGCGGCACGGTGTCCGTTGAAATATACCATAAAACCAGCTCCTGAATATTCTACAGAAAAGGCTGACTGTTATTTGGTTAAGCTGCAATGCTTCCGCCCCGGTTCGTATATTTACGGTTATCTTACCCGTCCAAAAGCTCCAGGGAAATATCCTGTGGTATTGTGCCCTCCGGGAGCTGGAGTAAAGACTATCAAGGAGCCCAAGCGTCATATT
>ERZ839489.1729-NODE-1729-length-12225-cov-2.852999_pt1 | contig 12225 bp, 11 predicted proteins | sample MGYA00519938_ERZ839489 | MGnify/ENA primary metagenome ERZ839489 (study PRJEB31850, sample SAMEA3708846) | human gut metagenome | biome: human gut; feature: human-associated habitat; material: faeces | place: China | collected 2014 ... | reverse complement strand
AATAAGCATAATAAACATCACAATTGCAAATCCTTCAACTAAATAGAACATTTCTCCCATTGAAACATTTAATTGTCTTGATACTTTTGTTAAATCATCTTGAGTAATGGTTGAGGCGATATAGTCATCTTTTAAATCTGTTATTTTTCTATTTGAAAAATAACCATTGAAGTATCCATCTTGACAGTTGAAAACTTCATTAAAATAAGATTTAGACATATAAAGTGCCATACTACCAGGTGCATCATAAATGCCTTTAATTTCAAAAGTATAACGTAAATCTTTATAGCTTTCTTTTAAAGAAATACGATCGCCTTTTTTTAAATTATATTTATCAGCAACATCTTTTGAAATATAAACACCTTTTTTGGGTAATGATTTTATATGAATATATTGACTATTATTTTGTAAACCATAGAGGCTAATATCTTCTTCTATTGTACTTTCTGGAAGTGTTTTTAATGAGTAAAGAGAAAAAGCTTCTGCCCCTGTGGTTTTAGTTTTATAGTTATCATACATTTCATCATATTGATCATCAATCAAACTTAAGAAACTATCCCTAAATTCTTGAGGAATCGTTTGGAAAGCTTGTTCAATGGCTGTGGTATCAATTGATTCTGGAGTATTTAAAATATATTGATATTTAGCAGTCATATTATTAACAACAACATCTTGATAATGATCGAGAACAGGATGCATATCCATTCCAAACATTAATAAGATAATTGCAAATAAAACACCGACAAATAATGTAACATACCCTGATAAGTTATTTAAAATAACACTTAATCTAAATTGAGAAAAGAAACCTAAACGATGTAAGACGAGTGTTTTCTTATTCTTTTTAGCTTTTTTAATATCTCTTTTCATAAATTTAAGAGGTGATAATTTTAAAGATTTCATTAAAATACCATAGTTAATTAAAACCATCATAATAAATGGAATGATCGTTGTCTTAATAAACGCATCTCCAGACCAAATAGTAACATAAGTTGGTAAACTATAACTTCCATAATACATACCGGCCATGACATCTTTAAAATATGTATAACCTAAAATATTTCCGACAATACAAGCCCCTAAAGAAACAAGAATAGGTAATGTCATGTATTGAACTAACATTTCTTTTTTTGTATATCCCATAGCGCGAAGAGTTCCAATCATTGGTGCTTCGCTTTCAATGGTATTTTTAGTAGTGATTGCAAAGACAAAAGCAAGGATTCCAATAATGATATAAAGTAAAACTGTCATCATTGCTTCATCTCCACCCATATCATCACCTGTAAAATGGATGGCTTGGTTGGCGTATTGAGGAATATAATCATCAATTCCTGAAACGTTTTTAACAAGTACGTTTAAAAAATCATTGCTGGCATTAACTTCATTATCAACCTTTTCATTATATGTCCACGCATAGTTATAGTAGATTTTAGCATCTTTAAAGCTTTCAAACCCTTCATCAGAAACAATACCTACACCAAATTTAATAGCATCAAACATTAGATCACTATTTTTTGAAAAAAGAGCACTATAATCTGATAAAGCCACAAGTCCAGTAATTTTTAATTTCTTTTTACCAACTTTAATCGTTTGACCTACTTGATAATTATTATTATCGGCATACATACGATCAATCGCTATTTCATTTTTACTTTGAGGAAGTTTTCCATCCATAATACAGACTTGATTGACTTTGTTTCTTGGTTTAAAGAGACGAATTGTACTTGAAGATTCTACTTTTTCTTCAACGTAATTAAGATTATAAATTGTGACACCTTCTTTTTCTAAAGCCTTTTTATTTTCTTTTGAAAGAGAATCATTTAAACGAAAATGTCCATCTTCAATATTGTATTTATCAAAACTGTCATTATAAGCTTTGATCATTGAGCCATCAGCTACTAAAAATCCTGAAATAAGACCAATAGATCCTGCCATAAACAAAAATATAATTAAATATTTTGCAATTTCATCTTTTAAAATATATGGTAATCTTTTAAATAATGGATTCTTCATTTTACCAATTCAAATCCTTTGCTGGAATTTTATGCGTATTTTTAATATTTTCACGAATACGTCCATCATGCAAATAAATCACACGATCAGCCATGTCTTTAATCGCATCATTATGCGTTACAATAATAATTGTATTACCATATTTTTTATTAACATCTTCAATCAATTGTAAAATATCTTTTGATGTATGATAATCTAAAGCTCCTGTTGGTTCATCACAAAGTAATAAATCTGGATTTTTGATGATTGCACGTCCTATTGATGTTCTTTGTTGTTGACCACCAGATAATTGATTTGGTTGTTTATAACGATGTTCTTTTAACCCAAGTGTTTGTAAGAGTTCTTCTTTATTTAATGGATTTTTACTTAAATATTTTCCTACATCAATATTTTGTTCAACATTTAAATGTGAAATCAAATTATACATTTGAAAAACATATCCCAAATGATTACGACGATAATTTGTTAGATCTTTTTCTTTTAATGTTGAAATTGTTTTTCCTTGAATAGTAATTGTCCCACTATCTGGTTGATCAATTCCTCCAATAATATTTAGAAGTGTTGATTTACCAGAACCTGAAGGCCCAAGTAAAACACAAATTTCACCTTTTTCTATTTCAAAATCAATACCTTTTAAAACTTCTGTCTTATATTCATCTTCACCAAAGCTTTTTTTAAGATCCTTGATTGATAAAAACATAATATTCCCTCCCATAGTTAGCCTTACCTAACCACATATAGAATACTATCACTTTTCTCTTTTTTCAAGTATCTCAAAGAAAAAAAACGGATTTCTCCGTTTTTATAACTCAATATGTTTCATAATAGCTTTAGCAATACCATCATTATTATTTGTATCTGTAATTTCATTAGCTACTGCTTTTAATTCATCTGAAGCATTTCCCATAGCCACACCTAAGCCAACATATTCCACCATTGATTTATCATTTTGAGCATCCCCAAAAGCCATCATTTCTTCTTTTTTATAACCCATAGGAATTAAAACACTATCTAAAGCTTTGGCTTTATCAACACCTTTTGCAGTAAATTCAAAATAGAAATCAGATGTAAACATACAATTTAGACGATCTTTAAATGGTTCCATCATTTCCTTATAATGTGCTTGTAAATAGTCTGGATCACCAAATGTAAGAATTTTATTGATTTCAAAATCAACAAAGGCTGCTAAATCTCTTTTTTCACATAAGATGTAGTTATTTCCTCTTGATTCATATTGCATAACATTAAATGGTTTTCCTTTATAAGTAATTGTATTATCAAAAACATCATTGACATACATATATTCATCTTTATCAAACATTGGTCTTGCTTTAAAATTCTTTAGATGTTCTAAGATTGCTTTACTATCTTCTACAGAAATTGCATGGTTATAAAGTGTTTCATGACTTTGACAATCAACTACTTTTGAACCATTGAAACATACAAACAAACCATGATGATTTTCCATATCTAATTCTTCAGCAAGTTTTAATAAACCACTTGTTGGTCTTCCTGAAGCTAAAACCAAACGTACCCCTTTATCTTGTGCTTTTAATAAGGTTTCTTTAGTAAGAGGAGTAATGACTTTTTCATCATTGACTAAAGTCCCATCAATATCCATAATTATTACTTTAATTGCCATAATCTATCTCCTTTCTATTAGTATAATAAAGCGCTTTTACAACTTCAACATACTTTCATAAAAAGAAAAAGAAACAGAAAATATCTGTTTCTAATGTAATAATGAACGTGTTGAACCTGAAGCAATTAAGAATGTACTTCCATTATGAAGCATGGCGAGCATTTGTGGTGTAAGTAAACCTAATGCTCCTAAAACAATAAAGGATGTATTTAAACCAACAATCAAACGATATTGACTATGAATACGTTTAAATAAGCCTTCTGAAATCATTCTTAAAGCAACAATATCATTTAATGAATTTGATACAAGTGTAATATCTGCAAGTTCACGCGCAATATCTGAGCTATCTTGAAGTGAAATCGAAACATCTGCCATGGATAAGGCTGGTGTATCATTAATACCATCTCCTACCATCACAACGGTATTTCCTTCTTTCTTTAAACTTTCAATATAACTTGCTTTATCTTCTGGTAAAACTCCTGCTCTAAAATCATCTAAATTTAATTGTTTCGCAATTGCTTTTGCACAATTAGGACTAAATCGGGCTGCGTTTTCACAATCACCAGTTAACATCACAATATGACTAAAACCACTTTTTCTAAGGTCTTGTATTGTTTGTTTTGCTTCTTTTTTAAGTGGATCATAAATACTAATAATACCTGCAAGCTTTTTAGCAATGGCTAGATAAATAAGTGAACTTGAGCCTTTACTTTCAAGTGAAGAAATCAAATCTTTAATTTCTTGTGTCATTTCTACACCTTCATCTTCAAAGACAAAATGACTGCTTCCAATAATAACATCTTCACCATTTAAGCTTGTCGAAATACCATGAGCAATCACATATTTTACTTCCGCATGTTCTTCACGATGTTTTAAGTTTTCAACTTCTGCTTGATGAACGATCGCATTAGCCACACTATGTGGGAAATGTTCTTCTAGACAAGCCGCAATTTTTAAAACTTCTTCTCTTGTATAATCTTGTAAAGGAACGACATCTAGTACAACAGGTTTGGCATGTGTTAAAGTTCCTGTTTTATCAAAAACAATCACATTTGCATCCTTCATGCTTTCTAAATGTTTTCCACCTTTAACTAAAACATTATGCATTGAAGCTTCTTGCATTGCTGAAATCACTGAAATTGATGTTGATAAACGAATCGCACAAGAATAATCCACCAATAAAAGAGCAGTAGCTCTTGTGAGATTTCTTGTCAATGCCCAAACACCAAAGAATCCTAAGAAACTATAAGGTACAATGGCATCCGCCATATGTTCTGCTCTTGATTGAATGGATGCTTTTAATGATTCATTTGTATCAATCATATCAATGATTTTAGCAATACGGCTATCATCTTGTAAGTTTCTGACCTTAACAAAAATCTTTCCTTCTTCAATCAATGTTCCTGCATAAACCGTATCATTTAATGTCACACGTTTGCTTAACGGTTCACCTGTAAAGCTTGATTCATTGACCATCGCTTCACCATCAACGATTTCTCCATCAATAGGAACCATACTTCCTGTTTGAACAATAACAACTTGCCCTTGTTTTAAATCAGACATCGCAATTTCTTGTTCTTGTCCATCTTCATAAATCCAAACTTTATCAAACTTACTCATCAAACTATCACCTAATTGTAAAGTAACTTTTTGACGTGTATAGTCTTCTAATAATTCAGATATTTTAAGCATCAACATAATATTGCTTGCTGTATTGAACTCTTTACGCAATAAAGAAACACCAATACTTGTTGCATCTAAAACTGGAACATCAATACGTCTATTTCCAAGTGAAGAAAGTCCTGCTTTAAAATAAGCTAATGCTTTATAAATAGCAATTCCTTTACCAACAACATTTGGTAAAAAGAGCTTAACAGCATATCTTCTAGCAAAAATTTTAATTAATTCATGCTTAAAACTTTGATCAAGTACTTGTAAATTTTGAGAACAATTCTCAGGGATTTCTCTGTTTTGTAAATCACTTAAATCATAATTATTTAAATAATCAAATACTTCATTTTTATAATTTTCATCAAAAACCAATAAAAGACTTCCATTTTTATAATGAGCTTCTACATATCTTACATACTCAAGATTTAAAAAATCGCTTTTTAAAATAGTTGCTTGTCCACTTGTAAAAGCATATTGTCCAAAACGAACACGTAATCTTCCATCAATTTCATGAACTATTTTAAAATTACTCATCATTATTGTGCCTTACTTTTTTCTACAGCTTCAGCATAGACGTCTTGAGCATCTTCTTTAATAGAAGTAACAGTTGCTTCTACGTTATCTTTTACTTGCATTCCACTAGCTAATCCTTTAACAGCTAATTCTCTTGCTTTATTACTTTTAGCGAACTTTGAAGTGACAACAGCAGTTACTGCTCCTCCTACAAATGTCCATAATTCTTTACTTTTGAAAAATTCTTTCATCTTAAAATCCTCCTATCATTTGTCATTATACGACATTTTCTTAAAAAATAAATAATTTTTTATCTCATCTTTAAGTTTTTATTATACCTTGTTCTATTTCAATAATTTCATCACATAAAGCAAGAGAAGACTTTCGATGACTAACAATAATAATCAATTTTTCATCTTTAATTCGTTTTAAACTTTCTAACAGGGCTGCTTCATTTAAACTATCAATACGACTTGTTGGTTCATCTAATAAAAGAATCGGTGTTTTTCTTAAGAAAGCACGTGCAAGACCAATTCTTTGTTTTTGACCACCCGAAATATTTTCATCATAAATCGTTTGATATCCTTGTGGTAAAGACATAATAAAATCATGAATTTGTGCTTGTTTACAAGCTTCTATTACATCTTCTTGACTATAAGCAGGATTTAATAAAGTAATATTATGATATAACGTATCTTTAAATAAAAATGTTTCTTGATCAACATAGCTGATATTTTCTTTTAAAGTGTGGCTATTGATATTTTCAATGGATTCATGATCAAATAAAATCTCACCTTCACCTTGATAAATACGCATCAATAATTTCAATAAAGTTGATTTACCACAGCCACTTTTACCAAGAAGACCATAGGTTTTACCAAATTCAAATGTATAATTGATTTGATGTAAAATTTCAGTAGACGTATTTGGATAATGAAATGATAGATTTTTTATTTCAATTGGTAAATTTAAAATTGTATTTTTATTTGTAATTTCTTTAAGTAATGGTTCTTCATCTAATAGATTTAAAATACGTCTTGCACAAGGGAATACTTGATTGAGATTGTTGGCTAGATTTGCTAGAGCAATCGTTGGACCAAAGGATGAAAAAAGTGCCATCATTGGAATCAACAATTCCTTAGAAACATGATTCTTGATCAATAAAATAGAAATAACAATCGATAAAATAATCAGCCCATCTGAAAGTATTTGTTGAAAACTTTGATGCTTGATTAATTTTTGATGTGTTTGGGTTAAATTATTTTGATGCTCCATCATTTGTTCAAAGCGTTTTTCTTGTTGACTAAATTGTAAAATTTCTCTTTTACCTAAAACTGTCTCTAAAACAAAAGTATTAAAATTAGCAAGTAAAAAACGATAATTACTTCCCTCTTTTTGGCTCACTTTATAAGTAATATATGGAATCAATATACCCATGATACCATAACAAACAAAAGCAAGTATCCCAAAAACAAAATGATAAGAACCTATAAAACAAATCATAATTATACTATAAATAAAGGCAATCATCACTGGCGAAATAGTATGAGCAAAGAAAACTTCTAAGAGTTCAACATCACTTGTCAACATTGCAATAATATTTCCTTTATCTTCATTTTCTAATTTAGCTGGTGCCAATTCTCTTAATTTTTCAAAGACTAAATGACGAATATGAGCCAATACTTTAAAGGCAATATAATGATTACATGCTTGTTCTATGTATCGTAAGATTCCTCTTGAAAATGCACAAAGAATAATTAATTTAACAGCAAGTGAAAAGGAAATTACTTTACAAAAAGCAAGAATGATAAAAACGGTAATAAAGGTTGCTGTTAAATGCCCTAACACACCTAAAATAATTGCCGATAACATAATCATTAAAAAAGGACGTACTAATTTTAATAAAGAAATAATTAATTTTATCTTATCTTTCATTTTCAATAATCCTTTCTAAATTCTTTTGATTTTCCACAAGCTCTCTAAATAAATTAGCTTGATTGAATAATTCATCATAACTTCCTTGTTGAATCAATCTTCCCTCTTTCATCACAAAAGTAAGTTGACTTTCTTTACAATGAGCCATGCGATGTGTAATAAAAATAACAATTTTATCTTTAGCTAAACGTTTCATAATTTTTAAAATAATCTCTTCACTTTCACGATCAACATTATTCGTTGCTTCATCAAAAACATAAACATCACTTTCACGCAATAACGCTCTTGCAAGAGCTAATCTTTGTCTTTGTCCACCTGATATATTTTTAGCTCCTTCATTGAGTTGAAACTTTAATCCTCCTTGATTTTCAAAGACCTCAAATAGTTTTACTTCTTTTAAAACAGCCATCATTTTTTCTTCATCAATACATCCTGACATTGCAAGATGATCAAAGACTGTCCCTTTTAAAATATATGTTTCATCTTTGATCAACGTTATTTTTTGATAAAGTGTCATTGTTTCTGGTATTGTTTCTTGATTATAAAGAATTTTACCTTTTTGAATTGGATATAAATTCATTAGCAGTGAAGCAATTGTACTTTTCCCCGAACCTGATTCTCCTACAATCGTTAAAAATGTTCCTTTGGATAAAGAAAATGAAACATCTTTTAAAATAATTTTTTCATCATAGCCAAAAGTTACATGTTCAAAAGATAAAGATGAAATCGATTCTTGATAACTTTCTTGAATATCATCCAAGCTATCCAATAGTTTAAAAATTTTATCTGCTGCCGCGTTTCCATTTTGTCCAATATGAAAATAACTTCCTAACATTCTTAAAGGTAAAAAGAATTCAATAGAAATCATTACAATAAAAACAAACATCATAAAAGTAATATGTTGATTTAAATATTCTTGTAAACCCAAAACAACTCCTAAACCAAAACCACCATAAGCCACTAGATCCATCACACTAATCGAATTCAGTTGCATAATTAAAACACGCATGGTTTTCTTTCTAAAGTCTTCTGCTTCCCTATCCATTTTATCTTGATAATATAAATCACTTTGATAATATTTTAAAGTTGTAAGTCCTTGTAAATTTTCTAAAAAAGAATCCGCTAATCCTGTATAACTATTCCAATACTTTGCTAATAACCTTTTAGCTATTTTTTGTACAACAACAATAGAAACAGGAATAAGTGGTACACATAAAAGCAAGATAAGCGCTACTTTTAAAGACATAAAACCAACAACGATAAATAAAGTAAGTGGTGCCAACATGGCATAAAAGAATTGTGGTATATATTTAGAAAAATAAATTTCTAATTGATCAATACCTTCACTTGTAAGTTGAGTAAGCGTCGATTCTTTAAAAACTGTTGTTTGTTTTTGATGATATATCTTATCAAAAACACTTTTTCTTAGCTTTGTCTTAATCATTTCACTTAAAGATAATGCTTGTTTATTTTGTGTTGTTTGTAAAAAACATTTTAAAGCAAACAAACAAATCACACTTAATAAATAAAAAACAAGTGAAAAAGATTGTTTTAAATAAAGACAAGATAAAACATAACTATGTAAAAATGTCAGTAGAATATGGCAAACTAAAACCAACCATTGAATCAAGACTAACCCATAAACATTTTTCATTTCCGCTTTAAAAGTTTTTAATAATCTTTTATTAAACATTTTTTCTTCTCCTTTCTTTAAGTGAAAGCCATCCATGTTTGATTGTTAGAAGTGGATGGTAAAAAAGCATATACTTTCCAGAAAAGCGCATCACTTTTTTAACTTGGCTTCGATATTCTTTTTGATAACAATGAACTTGACATCCACTACAAAAAGTTTTAGTTTCCATAAAAGGACATTTATCAATACGCAAACAAGCGTACTTATAAAGATCTTCACACATCTTACTTTCTTGAGGATGTTTTCTTTGATAAATATCAATACCTTTAATATTCTTTTTTCATTTTCTCTTTTTTGATCTATTTTATTCATTAATAATCTCTACTTTCTTTAACATAATAAAATGATGAATACTCATTACCATCAGTAAACATATCTTTCCAATCCATACAGGTGTAATCATTACAGCAATCAAAAAAATAAGTGTTACTGTAAATAATGACTGATTCCTTTTCTTTCTCGTTGTCTTTCTTTCAATGACCATTTCATTGATATATTTTTGATAAAGTTTTGTTTGAATTAAATATTCATGAAATCTATCTGAACTTTTTGAAAATAAAAAAGCGCTTAAAAGTAAAAATGGGGTCGTTGGCAATATTGGTAAAACCACACCAATCGCTCCTAAAATAAATGATATAATTCCAAATATAATAAATAATATTTTCATGTTTCCTCCTGTAGTTAGTTATATCTAACTATTATTATCATATCTGTTTAAAATAAAAAAACAAGCATTTGATTTGTTTCATTCATGAAACAAAATGCTGTTTTTTTCATGTTTTATAATACTTTTTCGTGTTTCATCAATGAAACAGTATTTTTAAAAGGGCAAGATTTTCTGGCATATGTCCTTTTAATAAATTAACCTTTAATTTAACCGTAAGAGATGTTTGCATCAATCTTTCTTCTTTTGTATAAAAGAAATTTAAATCTGTAATAGGTATATAGAAACAATCATTTTTTTCAAAACAATAATATTCCTTATCCTGAATAAAATATTTCATCGATTTTAATTTAGAAGAAATCGTAATTCTTTCTTTTAATAATTCTTTTTTCATTTCAATTGGTTGAAACACAAGAAATCCTTGATGTTGTTCTATTAAAAGATAGGCTGGATGTTCAAAGCCTCGATTAGCCATTGAATGAACATTTGCATCTTTATAATGAAATAATGTAAAAGAAAAATTATATTTACCTGGTTCTAAATGATGTTCTAAATAATGTCCTGAAAATTCTACAAGGTCTCCCAGTTGATCAAAAACTTTATTAAAATGAATACGACTACAAATGCGTTCAATGGTTTCATCATTAAGTGTCGTATAGAGTTTGATAGCTTCTTGACGAGCCTCTTCTTCATTTAGGTGACTTGTTTCTTGTAGCCAATAGGTTAGATTCTTTATTTTTTCTTGAATTTTTTCAATATATTCTTGTCCTTTTTTTGAAAGCTGACATTTACCTTTATCTAAAGTTAATCCTTGTTCATAAAAAGTATTGATCATTCTTGACATTGTTGCTTTTGAAACATTCATTTTTTTAGCTAGTAATGTGACTGTTATTTTTTTATTTTCATTCATTAATAATAAGCTTTTTATTTTTTCTGTTGTCATTTTAATCCCTCATATTGTAAATTAGCACAAGCTAACTAATATGTCAATGTTAATGATATTAACATTTAAAGCTCTTACATTTTTGGGAATTTGTTAATGGAATTCAAAGTGATATCTAAATGCTTTATCTTTTTTATCATTCATTCTATGATATACTTGCATTAAGAAAGAGGGAATAAAATATGAGTATCAATGAAATCAATGAACAAGCAAAACAATCTTTAAAAAAATATTTTAAGGACAGTCAAGACATCCAACATGATGATGACACTAAAAAACAATTAACAATCGAAGAAATGTATCAATCAGTTGATGATGAAATTAAAGAACAAGAAAAGAAATTAGAAGAATTACATCAAATGCGTCATGCATTACAACATAACGCTAAAGAAGCTTATGAAGCGGTTTATGGGAAAACTGATGAAGCAGCAGAAGTAAAACATACGACTGTCGAAGAAATGGAAAAAGAACTTCATGAAAATGCTGAACATCAAATGGAATATGTCAATGAATTAAAAAATAAATCTTTAAAAAAATAGGTCAACTCGACCTATTTTTCATTTATATATTCATCTTCACTTTGACGATCATCAACATATGAAGCAACTACAATTTTCGTTTCTAGATTCTTTTTATAATCATGCGAAAAGACACCTGCATATAAAATATCAAATAAATATTTTAAAGAGGTTGTTGAAGCAAAATCACCTATTTTAATATGTAACATTTCTCTTGAAGAAAGATACAAATGAACATCCGCCAATCTTGAAATAGAATTTTCTGCCATACAAGTAATAGAAATAAAAGGAATTTGCCTTTTATGATAAATTTCAGCAACTTCTACCATTTCTCTAGTTTGTCCTGAATAAGAAATAATGATTGCACAATGACTCTCATCGGCAAGACAAGCACTTCTTTTTTGTCCTGTGACTTGATCTATAACTTGAACATCTTTATCAATATACATCATGAGTGCTTTAAAATGTTTTGCTAGTAAAACATTATCTAAGACCCCATAGACATCAATTGTTTTAGCATCTTCTAATAAACGAATTGCATGTTGCAGGTCATCATGATGATTTAATTGTTCTGTATCTTGAATTGTTTCTTTTTCTAAACTATTTTACTATTCTATAATATTCGCGTTCTGT
>ERZ839489.1726-NODE-1726-length-12247-cov-16.386647_pt1 | contig 12247 bp, 9 predicted proteins | sample MGYA00519938_ERZ839489 | MGnify/ENA primary metagenome ERZ839489 (study PRJEB31850, sample SAMEA3708846) | human gut metagenome | biome: human gut; feature: human-associated habitat; material: faeces | place: China | collected 2014 ... | reverse complement strand
GGGCTTGATGTCCGAAAGGCTGGACAGGGCGTTTTTGTTCTTTTTGCGCTTTTTGTTCTCGGCGGCGGTTTCCTCGTCCAGCCCGTGCCGCCGGGAGGAGATGACCGCCGTGTGGGCAAAGGGGAAGGTGCAGCCTGCGGTCAGGTGGCCGGGCAGCACCTGCACGATGCCCTTGGCCGGGCGCACGTCCCGGCTCATGCTCACGGAGTAGCCCTTGTCCGTCAGGTCCCGGGTCAGGGCGGCGGCACCCTTGGGGGTGCCGGAGAAGAGGGTAACGGCATAGCCCTGGGCGATCAGCGGGTCAAGATCCTCCCGCAGAGAGGCCAGGTCGCCGCCCCAGTTGGGGGCCGCAAAGGCCTCCACGTTGATGAGGTCTTTCAGCTTGAATTCGTTCATCCCCCGCAGGAAGTTCTCACACAGCAGGGTGCTCTGTTTCTGGGCTGCAATGGCAAGGTCGTCCATGGTCTGGTAGAGCACGTCCAGCCCGGGGCAGAGCACGCCCTCCTCCAGCAGGCCGGTCAGCTCCTCGCCCCGGCGGTACTCGGTGGCCTTCTGGGCATCCCGGATGCCGCCCACCTCGTCCAGCACGAAGATAGGGCTGTCCAGATGGTCCAGCAGGGTGGCGGGCTGCGGGTAGCGGATGCCGTAATACTTGTCCATGGCTTCGGGCATCAGGCCGGAATCCAGCTGGGCAAGGTCGGCCTCTGTGGCCTTTTCCATGGCGGTGCGTTTTTTGCCCCGCGCCTTTTTGATGGCTCCGCGCAGAGCCTCGGCCGTCTCGGCGGTGCTGCCGAACAGCACCTCGCGGGCGGGGGAAAGGTAGATCTTTTCCAGACTGCCGTCCCGGCGCTGGGTCAGCAGGTCGAAGGAGGCCAGCGAATCGATCTCATCGTCCCAGTATTCCACACGGGCGGGCTGGTGCATGTCCGGCGCGTAGATGTCCACGATATCGCCGCGTACACTGAACTGGCCCGGGCCGTCCACCTGACTGCGCCGGATGTACCCGGCGGCAAAGAGCCGCGCCACCAGCGCTTCCCGGTTGTAGACCATGCCGGGCTTGAGGGTGAGGGTGTTCCGCAGGAACTCATCCCGGGGCACCGTGTATTGCAGCAGCGCCTCGGCGGGCACGCAGACGGCGTTCAGCCGCCCGCCCGCCAGCGCGCCCAGCACCGACAGGCGGCGGTACTCGTACTCGCGGCCCGCGCCCTCCACCGGCCGCAGCATGAAGTCCCGGGGCGGGAATACCGCCGCGGTCAGGCCCAGCGCCTTGAGGTCGTCTGCAAAGTGGGTGGCCTCGGCCTCGCCGGGGGTCACGATGCACAGCACCCGGTCAAGGTCCTTTTGCAGGGCGGCGTACAGCAGGGCACGGCCCGCAGGCGGCAGGCCGAACAGCGCCGCCGGGCCCGGGGTGTGCAGGCTCTCCGCGATCTTCTGATATTCCGCTGTGCTTTTCAGCAGCGCTTCGTACATCGTAGACCTCCTCTCGTCTAAACCTCTCAGCCTTCGCTGGCGCTCGGCAGCTCCCCTGATAGGGGAGCCCTTGGCATATCGTCGTGTTTTCGAGCTCTGGCGCTTCGCTCCTGTTTGCCCGACGGCAGATGTTCGTTTTGGAGCCGCAGGCGATCATATCGAAAAATAAACCCTATGCCAAGGCCTCTCCTACTAGGAGAGGTGGCATTGCGCAGCAATGACGGAGAGGTTTATCCTCCCTCACCCGTTATACTTGCTCTGCGCCAGACCCAGCTTACCGTCCATGATAAGCTTTGCGGCGGCTTCAAGGTCGGGGTAGCGGTCGGCCATGGCCTTGGCATCCTCGGGCGGGAACTTGCCCAGCACCCAGTCGGCAAGGTCATAGTCCGGGCGGGGCTTGGCACCCACGCCGATGCGGATGCGGGGGAAGTTCTCCCCGCCCAGCCGGGCAATGATGCTCTTCAGGCCGTTGTGCCCGCCTGCCGAGCCGGAGGGCCGGATGCGCAGTTTGCCGGGGGCCTGGGTGATATCATCGCACAGGACGATGACGTGGTCGGCGGGGATCTTGAAAAAGCCCGCCAGCGGGGCGATGGAATCGCCGGAGAGGTTCATGTAGGTCAGGGGTTTCAGCAGCACCACCTTGTGGCCGTCCACCTCGCCCTGGCCCCACAGGCCCTGAAACTTGGTTTTGCTGACGCTGATGCCCCATTTGCCCGCCAGAGAGTCCAGCGCGGCAAAGCCGGCGTTGTGGCGGGTGCCCTCGTATTTTGCTTCCGGGTTGCCAAGGCCCGCGATCAGCCAGATGTCGTTTGCATTCATAGTTGTTGTTTTGCCTTTTCTTTTTGCTTAAAATAATGTGTGGTACAGTTCTTTAGTATAACATACGCGCGAAGAAAAAGAAATCTGTTTTGCGGGAAAAACACAAAGCCGCCCTATATCAGTACAGATACAGGGCGGTGCTTTTGTATAATACCTTATAAGGTGGCGGGAGAGTTACTTGAGGTAGCGGGAGAGTTACTTGTTCTGCTCCTCCTCCAGCTTCTGCTTTTTGGCGATATAGGCCTCCATCTTGGGGGCGGCCCAGCCCTCAAGGTTGGTCTGGCGGTCGCGGGCGATGCCCAGCGCCTGGGCGGGTACATCCTTGGTGATGGTGCTGCCGGCGGCGGTGTAGGCACCGTCGCCTACCTTGACCGGAGCCACAAGGTTGGTGTTACAGCCAATGAAGCAGTAATCGCCGATCTGGGTGCGGAACTTGTCCTTGCCGTCGTAGTTGCAGGTGACGGTGCCGCAGCCGAAGTTGCAGTACTTGCCCACGTCACTATCGCCGATGTAGGTCAGGTGGCTCACGGTGTTGCCCCGGGCAAAGTTGGAGTTCTTGGTCTCCACATAGGCACCCAGATGCACGCCGTAGTCGGTGACAGTGTTCACCCGCACATGGGTGAAGGGGCCGATGTTGTTGTGGGGGCCCAGATGGCTGCCGTAGACCTGGCTGGCGTTGACGGTGGTGCCCTCGTCCACGGTGCTGTCCTCGATCAGGGTATTGGGGCCGATGACGCAGCCTGCGCCGATGACCGTCTTGCCGCGCAGGATGGTGCCCGCCAGAATGGTGGCTCCCGGGGCGATGACAACGCCCTCCTCGATCTGGACGGTGCGGCTCTCAATGTTCACGCCGTTGGCGATGTGAAAAAGCAGGATGTTCTCGCGCCGGCTTTCGGCAGCGTCCAGTCTGGCGCGTGCTGCGGCCAGAGCTTCGTTGGAAATGGTTTCCATAAATAGTGTCCCTCCTTGGGAAGGTGTGGTATTTTGTTGTATCCATGAGGGAGAAATTCCGGCCCGTTCCGCAGGTGGAATTCCGCCGGAATTTTTAATGGATAACAGCATGTATCCCAGATGCGGAAAAATGGCTCTGTAAAACAAAAAACCTCTCGAACTTTCTCCCATTTTATAATAGCGGAAAACTGGGTAAATTTCAAGGGAATTGCACAAAATTTATCAAACAAATTCGGTGTTTTGCCCGGTGGCAATGTGGAAATTTTCTGGTATAATAGTTTAGCATTCACAAGACAATGTTCATCAGCTTTGAGAAAAAAGTGCGATGAGACCGCCGGGCGTGGCACCGGGGGTCACCAAATGGGAGGTAAACACGCATGAGCAAAAAGTATCTGTACTACTTCAGCGAGGGCAACGATGCCTTCGGCGGCGACAAGGTCACCATGAAGAATACTCTGGGCGGCAAGGGTGCCGGTCTGGCAGAGATGACTGCTGCCGGTATGCCGGTTCCCCAGGGCTTCACCATCACTACGGATGCCTGCACCCAGTACTATGCAGACGGCCGTCAGATCAATGACGATATCACCGCTGACATCTTCGAGCATCTCAAGGGTCTGGAAGAGATCACCGGCAAGAAGTTTGGCGACAACACCAACCCCCTGCTGGTCTCTGTCCGTTCCGGTGCCCGTCAGTCCATGCCCGGCATGATGGATACCATCCTGAACCTGGGCCTGAACGATGAGGCTGTTGAGGGCCTGGCCAAGAAGACCGGCAACGCCCGCTTCGCATACGACTGCTACCGCCGTTTCGTGCAGATGTTTGCAGACGTTGTTATGATGGTCCCGAAGAGCCTGTTCGAGGTCGAGATCGACAAGATGAAGGAAGCCAAGGGCGTTAAGAACGACGTGGACCTGACGGCTGACGACCTGAAGGAACTGGTCGGTGTCTTCAAGAAGATCTACGAGGAGAACGAGGGCAAGCCGTTCCCCCAGGATCCCCGCGATCAGCTGATCGAGGCTGTCAAGGCTGTGTTCCGCAGCTGGGACAACCCCCGTGCAAACGTTTACCGCAAGATGAACGAGATCCCCTACGAGTGGGGCACCGCTGTCAACGTGCAGCAGATGGCATTCGGCAACTCCGGCGACCGTTCCGGCACCGGCGTTGCATTCACCCGTGACCCCGCCACCGGCGCAAAGAAGCTGATGGGCGAGTACCTGATCAATGCACAGGGCGAGGATGTCGTTGCAGGCGTGCGCACTCCTTCTCCCATCAGCCACCTGAAGGATCAGATGCCTGAGGTGTACGATCAGTTCGTTGAGATCGCAACCCGTCTGGAGAACTACTTCCGCGATATGCAGGATATGGAGTTCACCATTGAGGACGGCCACCTGTACATGCTGCAGACCCGTAACGGCAAGCGTACCGCACAGGCTGCTCTGCAGATCGCATGTGACCTGGTGGACGAGGGCATGATCACCGAGCAGGAGGCTGTTCTGCGCGTGGAGCCCAAGCAGCTGGATACCCTGCTGCATCCCCAGTTCGATGCCGCTGCCCTGAAGGCCGCCGAAGTCGTCGGCAAGGGCCTGGCAGCTTCTCCCGGTTCCGCCTGCGGCCAGATCGTCTTTACTGCTGAGGAAGCAGAGGAGATGGTCAAGTCTGGCAAGATGAAGAAGGTGGTTCTGGTCCGTCTGGAGACTTCTCCCGAGGACATCGTGGGCATGCAGGTGTCTCAGGGCATTCTGACCGTCCGCGGCGGCATGACCAGCCACGCAGCCGTTGTTGCCCGTGGTATGGGCACCTGCTGTGTCTCCGGCTGCGGCAATGATAACGAGGTCAAGATCGATGAGGAGGCCAAGACCTTCGAGATCAACGGCCACAAGTTCATTGAGGGCGACTGGATCTCCATCGATGGTTCTACCGGCAACATCTACGGCGAGCAGGTCGCAACCGTGGCCGCTACCGGCAACAAGAACTTCAACCGCTTCATGGGTTGGGCCGATGCTGCCCGCCAGCTGCTGGTTATGACCAACGCCGATAACCCCCGCGATGCACAGCAGGCCGTTGACCTGGGTGCTGAGGGCATCGGCCTGTGCCGTACCGAGCATATGTTCTTCGCCGAGGACCGCATCAAGGCTGTCCGTGAGATGATCTGCGCCCGTACCGTGGAAGAGCGCGAAGCTGCTCTGGCTAAGGTCGAGCCGTTCCAGCAGGGTGACTTCGAGGCCATGTACCGCATCATGGGTGAGCGCCCGATGACCATCCGCTACCTGGATCCGCCTCTGCACGAGTTCCTGCCCACCAAGGACGAGGACATCAAGGAGCTGGCTGCCGATATGGGCATGACCTTCGATGACCTGAAGAACGTGGTTGCTTCTCTGCACGAGTTCAACCCCATGATGGGTCACCGTGGCTGCCGTCTGGCTGTTACCTATCCCGAGATCGCTGCTATGCAGACCCGCGCTGTGATCAAGGCTGCCCTGAACGTCTCCGCTGAGACCGGCTGCATGATCACCCCGCATATCATGATCCCGCTGGTCGGCGAGGTCAAGGAGCTGAAGTTCGTCAAGGACGTTGTGGTCAAGGTCGCTGATGAGCTGATCGCTGCTGCTGGCGTTGACATGAAGTATCAGGTCGGTACTATGATCGAGATCCCCCGTGCAGCCCTGACTGCCGGCGAGATCGCCAAGGAGGCTGAGTTCTTCAGCTTCGGCACCAACGACCTGACCCAGATGACCTTCGGCTTCAGCCGTGATGACGCTGCCAAGTTCCTGGGCGCATACTACGAGAACAAGATCTACGAGAGCGATCCGTTCCAGCATCTGGACCAGATCGGCGTTGGCAAGCTGGTTAAGATGGCTGCCCATGACGGCCGCGCAACCAACCCCAACTTGGGTCTGGGCATCTGCGGCGAGCACGGCGGCGACCCCTCCAGCGTTGAGTTCTGCCACAATGTTGGTCTGGACTATGTCAGCTGCTCTCCCTTCCGTGTTCCCATCGCCCGCCTGGCCGCTGCTCAGGCTGCTATTAAAAATCCCAGGGCGTAAAATTGTTGCAAAATATGCACAAAACGCTCCGATAAATAGCTAAAATGAAGCGCATCACCCGTAAAAAGGTGGTGCGCTTCTTGTTTTTACAGTAAAATTATGGCATACAGGGGGGAAGTGTACCATTTTGCGGGAATGGTGGGGAATGATTTGTTTTCCCCCATACCCCCTTTCAGCTGGCTGAAGTGATAAACAGCCTGCTGAAAAAAAGAATATCGTATCCTTAGCACCTTATCTGTGATTTACAGGCAAGGTGCTTTTTTATTACACAGAGTTGGAGGTCAAAACTATGGGGAAATATCAAAAAAATATCGAAGCTGCCCGGCAGATAAGCGTGGTACAGTATCTTGAAACTTATCGCCCCGGTGAACTTGTCCGTAAAACTGATCGGGAATACTGCACCCGGTCACATGATAGTCTCATCATCACAATCAGCAATGGAAAGTTTCATTGGTACTCTCATGATGTGGGAGGTAATAATGCCATTGATTATCTGACTAAGGTTGAGGGGATGGACTTTGTATCTGCGGTTCGTCTGCTGAACGAAATGACGCCTGCTCCTGTTTCTGTTCAGCTGGCTAAAACAATTCCAGTCAATCAGAATACACCACGCAAATTTGAACTACCTGCACCTGACCGCAACGCTGAGGCTGCCGCAGCCTATCTAATGCACCGTGGTATCAGCGCCAAGGTGTTACGCTACTGCATCAGCAACGGCATCCTGTACCAGACCACGCGCGGCAACTACCGCAACTGCGTTTTTGTGGGCAAAGATGAAAACGGCGTACCGCGCTCTGCTTTTCAGCGCGGCTGTCAAGGCAGCTTTCGCGGAGATGTCGCGGACAGCCAAAAACAGTATGGCTTTCTGATTCCCGCCGAATCGGAAAACTGCGATACCGTAGAGATCTACGAAGCCCCCATTGATGCTATGTCCGGCGCAACGCTGCGGCAGTACAAACATGATTCCCCGTGGCGCAGTGTCCACTACTTGGCGCTGGGCGGGTTGAACCATCAGCCGATTGACTACTTCTTGCAGCAGCATCCCGAAGTAAAGCGCGTGTCGCTTTGCTTTGACCGTGACGACCCCGGACGGAACTTCACAAAAATTGTTGCGAAACGGCTTGCAGAACGCGGATATATCATACAGGACACTCCCCCGGCCATAGGCAAGGATTATAACGACTATCTGCTGGCGGCTCGTAGACTTATCAGCATGGAACGGTAAAGGAGCAGAAAATGAAAACTATTGCAGTAGCAAACCAAAAAGGCGGTGTGGGCAAAACGACCACCACCGTAAATCTTGGCACAGCACTTGCGGCGATGGGCTACAAGGTGCTGTTGGTGGACGCCGACCCGCAGGGTGATTTGAGCAGCTATCTCGGCTATGAGGGCACCGAAAACGGCGCAACAATCAGCGACCTAATGGAATCTGTTATCAAGGACGAAAAGCCGCCAGAAGTGGTAATTCACCATGAAGAAAAGGTAGATTTCATTCCCTCCGACATTGGTCTGTCCGATATGGAAGTGAGCCTTGTAAATGTTATGGCGCACGAAAAAATCATGGAACAGGCATTGGAGCCGTTTAAGGATAAATATGACTACTGCTTGATCGACTGTATGCCCTCGCTGGGCATCATCACCGTAGCATCGCTTGTTGCGGCTGACAGGGTGTTGATTCCTGTGCAGGCGCAGCATTTCGCCCTCAAAGGTCTGGTGTCCCTGTTCAAATCCGTCAACCAAGTAAAGCGCCGTATCAATCCCCGGCTGGATATTGACGGCATTGTACTGACGATGGTGGACAAGCGCACCAACCTATCCAAAGATGTATGCGCCGCCCTGCGCAGCGCCTACGGTCACGCGCTGAAAATCTACCGTGCAGAAATCCCGGTCAGTACGCGCACGGCAGAAAGCGCTGCCAGTACACATAGCGTGCTGACCTACGATGCCAACGGCCCGGCCAGTTTGGCATACAAAGCGCTTGCCAAGGAGGTGACGGAGAATGAGAGAGTACGGCAGCAACATCAATCTGCCCTCACTCGATAATCTCTTTTCGAGTGAGCAGGAACGGCAGGACGCAAAATTAGAGAAAATCCAAATTTTGCCGCTGACGGAACTGCATCCCTTTCGGAATCACCCTTTTCAAGTCCGTGACGATGACGAAATGGACAAAATGGTGGACAGTATAAAAGAATACGGCGTTATGACCCCTGCCATTGTCCGCCCTCGGAAAGATGGTGGGTATGAAATTGTAGCGGGCCACCGCCGCTGTCATGCCAGCCAGCGGGCGGGCGTGGAAACTATGCCCTGCATTGTGCGGGATATGGACGATGATACTGCTATTATTCTGATGGTAGATTCCAACTGCCAGCGAGAACACATTTTGCCAAGTGAAAAGGCAAAAGCCTATGAAATGAAGTTGGAAGCTATCAAGCGCCAAGGCCAACGAACTGACTTAACTTCTGGCCAACTTGGCCAGAAGTTAAGTCGACCAATTTCGGTTGAGCAAGTTGCAGATGATGCAGGTACAAGTATAAAACAAGTCCAGCGCTTCATCCGTCTGAACAAACTCACCCCCGAACTTATGAAAATGGTGGATAAGCAATATCAAGCCACGCTGAAAAAGAACAGCTATGTGGACGGCAAGTTTGACGAGGACTTGTATCAAGTGCTTTCCATCAGCTTTTTAGTCGCATTGTCGAAGTTTAAGGTTTAATAAGGGAAAGGCGGGGCTTCGGCCATGCCTTTCTCCTTTTATGTAAGCAAATAAAGTGGCTAAAACGCAATGCTGGATTTATAAATTCAGCATAAGAATATTTTTTTCTAAAACACTGGAATAAAAACGAAAAATGAGGTATACTAATATCAGAAAGGAGTTGAAAGAATGCTTTGCCAGTTTTCTTTTCAGAATTTTAAGTCTTATAAGGATGAAACTACCTTTGATTTCCGTGCAATGGCACTTACAGAGTTCGAAAATACCTTGATTCGGCAGGAAAAGGCAGAAGATTTGCTTCCCGTCAGCGTGATTTACGGCCCCAATGGTGGTGGTAAAACAAATCTGCTTCAAGCATTCTTTTGCTTGGTTAGCCTTGTTGTAAAGCCGATTCACACGCTGGAAAAGAATCGACAGCCGATAATCTTTCAGAAAAGCAGCAGTGTGGCCCCGTTTATGCTGGATGAAAGCTCTGCGGATGAGCCGACTGTTTTTCAAGTGTTTTTCCGTGTGGGGGAAAAGGAATTCCAATACTATATTTCTATTAAGGAAGAAATCGTCTTTGAATCCCTTTCATGGCGTACCCTTGGGGGCAAGAAAACAGGGCTGATTTTTGAAAGAGACGGTCAGAAGATTGAATTGGGCGCGAGCATAAGCAAGGCAAGCATCAATCTGAAAGTAAATCCCAAGATGCCGTATCTTTCTTTTTTGGCAATCAACTACGATATTCCTGTGATTGCAGAAGTGCAGAATTGGTTTGAGTCCTGCATTACGCAGAGTTATGCGGATCCAAGAGCTGAAAACATTGTGCTTGTGTCCAAGAATGAAGCAACAAGGGAAAAGTTGATTCGGGTGCTGAATGATGTCGGAATTGATTTGTCCGGCTATCGTTATGACGAGGAAAGTAAGCGACTGTTTACGCAGAGAACAATCAATGGTAAGGTCTATGAACTTCCCTTTGAAGTAGAATCGGACGGAACCAAGAAGCTGATTGCGGCCCTGCCAGCGCTGATGGTGGCATTGCAGGAAGGGCGCACGGTAGTCATTGACGAATTGGATGCAAAACTGCACCCGAAGCTGCTTCGGTATGTGATTCAAATGTTCAAGAACCCTGAATTGAATAAGAAGGGGGCGCAGTTGCTGTTCAGTTCTCACGATTTGACCACCATGAGAAATACAGTTTTCCGCCGTGATGAGATTTGGTTTGCAGCACTGAAGGACAACCATGAAAGCGAGATTTACTCGCTTTATGATTTCCGGCAGGAGGATAATACGCACGTCAAGAATACAGCGGCCTATGATAAGCAGTATCTGGAGGGACGCTATGGAGCTGATCCATACCTTTCCAACATGCTCGGAGGTGATTTTGCATGAGCTTAAAACCTCCAAAGAAAAGCGATCTTGACAAAGGTTGGATGAAGGCCCGCCGCGATAAGCCGAAAAAAATTCAGCCGGAATATCATCTGATCGTTACGGAAGGAACCGATACGGAGCCGGCCTATTTCGGTGCCATGAAGGATATCATCAACAGTGCCTATCCTGATCGCATCCAGCTCAGTATCCACGGAGCCGGTGATAATACCTTAAACCTGTTTCAAAAGGCCCGGCAGCTTGCCAGCACCTCTGCCAATGGGTATAAACACGTTTGGGTCATTTATGATACCGATGACTTCCCGGCTGATCACATCAACAAAACGGCCGAACTTTGTATACAGGAATCTACGGAGGAAACCACCTATCATGCCATATGGTCAAACCAGTGCATTGAATTATGGTTCCGATCTGCACCAAAGTTCCTACTGGCCGAAACTGACGGAACTTTTATCTTTTCAGGGGTTTGGTTCCTATGAGAAAAACCGCACCGACATGTTCAAAATCCTGGCACCATACCTGGATACCGCTATTGTAAATGCAGAAAAGTTGGAAAAGATCAATGCCGGGAAGCTGCCTTCCGACTCTGCTCCCGGAACCATGGTCCATGTACTGGTTAAGAAACTAAGGCCCTATCTCAAAATGGATTAAAAAAATGAGTAGCAGGTGGTTTTCCCGTCTGCTACTCATCTTTTTTCATCAGGTGGTTGGTAATCCATATTTTTCATCTATAAAAATCCATAATAATTCCTGTGTATCTGCAGTGCTCTGATCATATGCTGTGATCTTAAGTTCAACCCAGCTGTCATCCAGTTTTTCATAAGTCATCGTCACCATGCCTTCAGATGCTAACTTCTCTTGTATATAATGATAATCCAGGATTGTTTCAAACCGGTCATAGTATTCCGGACGGACGAGCGCATGGTAGTATTCTCTCATAGAAGGGATAAACGATCCTTTATTACGGTCCAGCATATCCTGAAAATATGGCGGAACATAAATATAACGGCACTGATCCGTCTTCGGGTTTACCATATAAACACCCTTATATCGTGGAGCAATTACGTCCAGAAAATGATTAGCATCCCGTTTTTTCAGCAGAAGCTGCTCCAGTTTGTAATTTAAAGAGCGCATCTGCCGCAGGCCACCGTTGTTGCGGTAAAAATCCGCTTTATCATAGCGCATGGCATTTTCCGCATAATTGATGATCTCATTTAACGTCTTTGTGTCCGTGCTCTCCCCTATTCCAATGGATACTTCGTAATCCTGCTGCCGAATTGCCTGTCTCAAAGAAGAAACTTTTTCAAGCACCTCTTCCTGTCCATGGTCTGGGCACAAAACGACAAATTCATCGCCGCCAATGCGGTAAGCCAGACTTTTAGGAAAATATTCCCGGATGGCATCCGAAATCATGCACAACATCTTATCTCCAGCCTCATGGCCCAGATGGTTATTCACTTCATGAAGTCCTACCACATCCATGTAAACACAGGTCAGCCGTTCATACCCTGTAGCCTGAAACATACGGATATCCCGTTCATACTTTCCCCGATTATACAGGCCCGTCAACGCATCAATGTTATAATAATCCGGTGTTTTCTCATGGCTTTGAAGAAGTTCCAATTCCTTTTCATCAAAATATACCGTCTGATCATTGTCCGGATATTCTTCCCCATCTTGATTTTTCAAAGAAATTTCTATCTCCAGATCCTCACCTATGAGCGGATATTCCAGACTCTTTTTCTCCATATATTCCGACACTATCTGCAATGCACTTTTTACGTTGCAGCCTTTTTTACATATTATTTTCATTCCATTTCACCTTGTGAACTACTCGGTAACTAAGTTACCAGAGCATCTGAAATCTGGCGGGATACCGCCT
>ERZ839489.1725-NODE-1725-length-12248-cov-4.124088_pt1 | contig 12248 bp, 10 predicted proteins | sample MGYA00519938_ERZ839489 | MGnify/ENA primary metagenome ERZ839489 (study PRJEB31850, sample SAMEA3708846) | human gut metagenome | biome: human gut; feature: human-associated habitat; material: faeces | place: China | collected 2014 ... | reverse complement strand
ATATCGGCGCGGTAATTTCCGCCGTACCGCCAATGATTCAGGTGCTGCTGTTTAATGGTGTTTACGAATGTATTCTGGTCGGCGCATTGTTTTTAGTGGTCCATATGGTCATCGGCAATATTTTAGAACCACGGATGATGGGCCATCGCCTGGGGATGTCCACCATGGTGGTATTTCTTTCATTGTTAATTTGGGGATGGCTGCTCGGCCCGGTAGGGATGCTACTTTCGGTGCCATTAACCAGCGTGTGTAAAATCTGGATGGAAACCACCAAAGGCGGTAGCAAACTGGCGATTTTACTGGGGCCGGGCAGACCGAAAAGTCGGTTACCGGGATGAGGCGACAAGTGATACGATACGCACTTTCATTTTCCATTAAACGTTGGCCCTGATATGTATCGGATAGTTCTGGGGAAAGTTTCGACCTTAAGCGCAGCTCCACTGCCACCGGGTTTACGCGAGCAAGCACCGCAAGGTCCACGACGCGAACGCTGGCTGGCGGGGCGTGCATTGCTTTCGCACACGCTTTCCCCGCTACCGGAGATCATCTATGGCGAACAAGGCAAACCTGCATTTGCGCCGGAAATGCCGCTATGGTTCAACTTAAGCCATAGCGGTGACGATATCGCCCTGCTGTTGAGTGATGAAGGCGAAGTCGGCTGCGATATCGAAGTGATTCGCCCGCGCGCCAACTGGCGCTGGCTGGCGAACGCCGTATTCAGCCTCGGGGAACACGCTGAGATGGACGCCGTGCATCCTGATCAGCAACTGGAAATGTTCTGGCGCATCTGGACGCGCAAAGAAGCCATCGTTAAACAGCGTGGCGGCAGCGCCTGGCAAATCGTCAGCGTAGACAGCACCTATCACTCCTCGCTGTCAGTCAGCCATTGTCAGCTTGAAAATTTAAGCCTTGCGATCTGCACCCCTACTCCCTTTACGCTCACCGCCGACAGTGTGCAATGGATCGATTCAGTTAACTGATCCGCCCACCCGACTGCCCATCTATTGATCCAGAACAGGTAATCAGTATGACGAATACTTAAAATCGTCATACTTATTTCCGCCATCTATTTTAATCCATTGGGGTTACCATGCTCTCCACACTCCGCCGCACTCTATTTGCGCTGCTGGCTTGTGCGTCTTTTATCGTCCATGCCGCTGCACCAGATGAAATCACCACCGCCTGGCCGGTGAATGTCGGGCCACTAAACCCGCACCTTTACACGCCTAACCAGATGTTCGCCCAGAGCATGGTTTATGAACCATTGGTGAAATATCAGGCAGACGGTTCGGTGATCCCGTGGCTGGCAAAAAGCTGGACTCATTCAGAAGATGGTAAAACCTGGACCTTCACCCTGCGTGATGACGTGAAATTCTCCAACGGTGAACCGTTCGATGCCGAGGCGGCGGCAGAAAACTTCCGCGCAGTGCTCGATAACCGTCAACGTCACGCCTGGCTGGAGCTGGCAAACCAGATTGTTGATGTTAAAGCACTCAGTAAAACAGAGCTGCAAATTACCCTGAAAAGCGCCTACTATCCTTTCCTGCAAGAACTGGCCCTGCCCCGTCCTTTCCGTTTTATCGCTCCCTCGCAGTTTAAAAACCATGAAACCATGAACGGAATTAAAGCGCCGATTGGCACCGGACCGTGGATTTTGCAGGAATCGAAACTGAATCAGTACGATGTCTTCGTCCGTAACGAAAACTACTGGGGCGAAAAGCCAGCGATTAAAAAGATCACCTTTAACGTCATCCCGGACCCGACTACCCGCGCGGTGGCGTTTGAAACTGGCGATATCGACCTGCTGTACGGAAACGAAGGGTTATTACCGCTCGATACCTTCGCCCGCTTTAGCCAGAATCCGGCTTACCACACCCAACTGTCACAGCCGATCGAAACCGTGATGCTGGCGCTCAATACCGCCAAAGCCCCCACCAACGAGCTGGCAGTACGTGAAGCTCTTAATTACGCGGTAAACAAAAAATCGCTGATTGATAACGCGTTGTATGGCACCCAGCAGGTCGCCGACACCCTGTTTGCCCCTTCTGTGCCCTACGCCAACCTCGGCCTGAAACCGAGCCAGTACGATCCGCAAAAAGCGAAAGCGTTGCTGGAAAAAGCCGGTTGGACGCTGCCTGCGGGCAAAGACATCCGCGAGAAAAATGGTCAGCCGCTGCGCATTGAACTTTCGTTCATCGGCACCGATGCGTTAAGCAAATCGATGGCGGAAATCATTCAGGCTGATATGCGCCAGATTGGCGCAGATGTCTCGCTGATTGGCGAAGAAGAGAGCAGTATCTATGCTCGTCAGCGCGACGGTCGTTTTGGCATGATTTTCCACCGCACCTGGGGCGCGCCATATGATCCACACGCCTTCCTCAGTTCAATGCGCGTACCGTCACACGCTGACTTCCAGGCACAGCAAGGATTAGCCGACAAACCGCTGATTGATAAAGAGATCGGCGAAGTGCTGGCGACCCATGACGAAACGCAACGTCAGGCGCTGTATCGCGACATTCTGACCCGTCTGCATGACGAGGCGGTTTATCTGCCTATCAGTTACATCTCAATGATGGTGGTATCAAAACCGGAGCTGGGTAACATCCCCTACGCGCCGATCGCCACCGAAATTCCGTTCGAACAGATTAAACCGGTGAAACCTTAATGTTGCGTTACGTATTACGCCGCTTTCTGCTGCTGATCCCGATGGTGCTCGCCGCCTCGGTGATCATTTTTCTGATGCTGCGCCTCGGTACCGGCGACCCGGCGCTCGATTATTTGCGTCTGTCTAACCTGCCGCCGACGCCGGAGATGCTGGCCTCTACCCGCACCATGCTGGGACTGGATCAGCCGCTGTACGTCCAGTACGGCACCTGGTTGTGGAAGGCGCTGCATCTTGACTTTGGTATCTCATTCGCCAGCCAACGCCCGGTACTGGACGATATGCTGAACTTCCTGCCCGCCACGCTGGAACTTGCAGGTGCGGCGCTGGTATTAATTCTGCTCACTTCCGTACCGCTCGGTATCTGGGCGGCGCGCCATCGCGACCGTCTGCCGGATTTCGCCGTACGTTTCATCGCGTTTCTTGGCGTGTCGATGCCTAACTTCTGGCTGGCGTTTTTACTGGTGATGGCGTTTTCGGTGTATCTGCAATGGCTACCCGCGATGGGTTACGGCGGCTGGCAGCACATCATTTTGCCTGCGGTTTCCATTGCCTTTATGTCGCTGGCGATTAACGCGCGTTTACTGCGCGCCAGTATGCTGGACGTCGCCGGTCAGCGTCACGTCACCTGGGCGCGTCTGCGCGGCCTGAACGACAAACAGACCGAACGTCGCCACATCCTGCGCAATGCCTCGCTGCCGATGATCACCGCCGTGGGGATGCATATCGGCGAACTGATTGGCGGGACGATGATTATCGAAAACATCTTTGCCTGGCCGGGCGTCGGGCGCTATGCGGTGTCGGCGATTTTTAACCGTGACTATCCGGTGATCCAGTGCTTTACGCTGATGATGGTGGTGGTTTTTGTGGTCTGTAATTTGATTGTCGATTTGCTCAACGCCGCGCTGGACCCGCGCATTCGTCGTCATGAAGGAGCGCACGCGTGAACTTTTTCCTCTCTTCCCGCTGGTCGGTACGCCTGGCGCTGATCATTATCGCCCTGCTGGCGCTGATTGCGCTCACCAGCCAGTGGTGGCTGCCGTATGACCCCCAGGCGATTGATTTGCCGTCGCGCCTGCTTTCGCCGGATGCGCAGCACTGGCTGGGCACCGATCACTTAGGTCGCGATATTTTCTCGCGGCTGATGGCAGCGACCCGCGTGTCGCTCGGTTCGGTAATGGCCTGCCTGCTGCTGGTGCTGACATTAGGGCTGGTTATTGGCGGCAGCGCCGGGTTGATTGGCGGGCGCGTTGATCAGGCCACCATGCGCGTCGCCGATATGTTTATGACCTTCCCGACCTCGATTCTGTCGTTCTTTATGGTTGGCGTGCTCGGCACCGGGCTGACCAACGTAATTATCGCCATCGCCCTGTCGCACTGGGCGTGGTATGCACGCATGGTGCGCAGCCTGGTGATTTCACTACGCCAACGCGAGTTTGTGCTGGCGTCACGGCTTTCCGGTGCGGGCCATGTGCGGGTGTTTGTCGATCATCTGGCAGGCGCGGTGATCCCTTCGCTGCTGGTGCTGGCAACGCTGGATATCGGCCATATGATGCTGCACGTCGCGGGGATGTCTTTCCTTGGCCTCGGTGTGACCGCGCCGACCGCCGAATGGGGCGTGATGATTAACGACGCGCGCCAGTATATCTGGACCCAGCCGCTGCAAATGTTCTGGCCGGGGCTGGCGCTGTTTATCAGCGTGATGGCCTTTAACCTGGTGGGTGACGCACTGCGCGATCATCTGGACCCTCATCTGGTGACGGAGCACGCACACTAATGCCGCAACAGATTGAACTACGTAATATCGCGCTACAGGCCGCGCAGCCGCTGGTACACGGTGTATCGTTAACCCTGCAACGCGGGCGCGTGCTGGCGTTAGTCGGCGGTAGCGGCAGCGGGAAATCATTAACCTGCGCCGCGACGCTGGGCATTTTGCCCGCTGGCGTTCGCCAGACGGCGGGGGAAATTTTAGCCGATGGCAAACCGGTTTCGCCTTGCGCCCTGCGCGGCATCAAAATTGCCACCATCATGCAGAACCCGCGCAGCGCCTTTAATCCACTGCACACCATGCACACCCACGCGCGGGAAACCTGCCTGGCGTTAGGGAAACCCGCCGATGACGCTACGCTTACCGCTGCCATAGAAGCGGTGGGGCTGGAAAACGCCGCGCGCGTGCTGAAGCTGTACCCGTTCGAGATGAGCGGCGGCATGTTGCAGCGCATGATGATTGCGATGGCGGTGCTGTGTGAATCACCGTTTATCATCGCCGATGAACCGACCACCGACCTTGACGTGGTAGCACAGGCGCGCATCCTCGATCTGCTGGAAAGCATTATGCAAAAACAAGCGCCGGGAATGCTGCTGGTGACCCATGATATGGGCGTTGTGGCGCGTCTGGCGGATGACGTGGCGGTGATGTCTGACGGTAAGATTGTCGAACAGGGCGATGTAGAAACGCTGTTTAACGCCCCCAAACATACAGTGACGCGCAGCCTGGTTTCCGCTCATCTCGCCCTCTACGGTATGGAGCTGGCATCATGACTTTACTTAACATCTCCGGCCTTTCCCATCACTATGCGCACGGTGGATTTAACGGAAAACATCAACATCAGGCGGTGCTGAATAACGTTTCCCTGACCCTGAAAAGCGGCGAAACCGTCGCCCTGCTGGGGCGCAGCGGCTGCGGGAAAAGTACCCTCGCGCGGTTGCTGGTGGGTTTAGAATCGCCCGCGCAGGGGAATATTAGCTGGCGTGGCGAACCGCTGGCGAAACTCAATCGCGCCCAGCGTAAAGCGTTCCGCCGCGATATTCAGATGGTATTTCAGGACTCCATCAGCGCCGTGAATCCGCGCAAAACCGTGCGCGAGATCCTGCGTGAACCGATGCGCCACCTGCTATCACTGAAAAAATCCGAACAACTGGCGCGCGCCAGCGAAATGCTGAAGGCGGTCGATCTCGATGACAGCGTTCTCGACAAACGCCCACCGCAGTTAAGCGGCGGCCAGCTCCAGCGCGTCTGCCTGGCTCGCGCGCTGGCGGTCGAACCGAAACTACTGATTCTGGATGAAGCCGTTTCTAACCTTGATCTCGTGTTACAGGCGGGGGTCATTCGCCTGCTGAAAAAGCTACAAAAACAGTTTGGCACCGCCTGCCTGTTCATCACCCACGACTTACGCCTGGTAGAACGCTTTTGCCAGCGGGTAATGGTTATGGACAACGGACAAATCGTCGAAACCCAGGTGGTGGGAGAGAAATTAACCTTTTCCTCTGACGCCGGACGTGTGCTACAAAACGCGGTATTACCCGCATTCCCCGTGCGCCGTCGCACCACAGAAAAGGTTTAACGCAAATGCAACGAGTCACCATCACGCTTGATGACGATTTACTGGAGACGCTGGACAGCCTGAGCCAGCGTCGTGGTTATAACAACCGTTCCGAAGCTATCCGCGACATTCTGCGTAGCGCCCTGGCGCAAGAGGCCACCCAGCAGCACGGCACGCAAGGTTTCGCGGTGCTGTCGTATGTGTATGAACACGAAAAACGCGACTTAGCCAGCCGCATTGTCTCCACCCAGCATCATCACCACGACCTCTCCGTCGCCACGCTGCATGTGCACATCAACCACGACGACTGTCTGGAAATCGCCGTGTTGAAAGGTGACATGGGTGACGTGCAGCATTTTGCCGATGACGTTATCGCCCAGCGCGGCGTGCGGCACGGGCATTTGCAGTGCTTGCCGAAGGAAGATTGAGTCTATTATTGGGTCCTTTGGTGAACGATCAACAAAGGGCCACTAGCACACCTGATTCCTCTCTAAATACCCTATCCGAACCTTCTCTTTTGTAACGTTCTAAATATATTCCTAAAAATCTTCAATTCATTGTGACCACAAGTTTTTCTTCGCTTTTTCGTATGAAGATACTGTCATTAAAATAATAGAAAAGGATTTTACGATGAGCGGAAAACCGGCGGCGCGTCAGGGCGACATGACGCAGTATGGCGGTAGCATTGTTCAGGGTTCAGCCGGGGTGCGCATTGGTGCCCCCACCGGCGTGGCCTGTTCGGTGTGCCCCGGCGGAGTGACGTCCGGCCATCCGGTCAATCCCCTGCTCGGTGCAAAGGTCCTTCCCGGTGAAACCGACATCGCCCTGCCCGGCCCGCTGCCGTTCATCCTCTCCCGCACCTACAGCAGTTACCGGACAAAAACGCCCGCGCCGGTGGGGAGCCTCGGCCCCGGCTGGAAAATGCCTGCGGATATCCGCTTACAGCTGCGCGATAACACACTGATACTCAGTGATAACGGCGGCAGAAGCCTGTATTTTGAGCACCTGTTTCCCGGTGAGGACGGTTACAGCCGCAGCGAGTCACTGTGGCTGGTGCGCGGCGGCGTGGCGAAACTGGATGAAGGTCACCGGCTGGCCGCACTCTGGCAGGCGCTGCCGGAAGAACTCCGCTTAAGTCCGCATCGTTATCTGGCGACAAACAGTCCGCAGGGGCCGTGGTGGCTGCTCGGCTGGTGTGAGCGGGTGCCGGAAGCGGATGAGGTGCTGCCTGCGCCGCTGCCGCCGTACCGGGTACTGACCGGGCTGGTGGACCGCTTCGGGCGCACACAGACGTTCCACCGCGAAGCCGCCGGTGAATTCAGCGGCGAAATCACCGGCGTGACGGATGGTGCCGGGCGTCACTTCCGGCTGGTACTGACCACGCAGGCGCAGCGGGCAGAAGAAGCCCGGCAGCAGGCCATTTCCGGCGGGACGGAACCGTCCGCTTTTCCTGATACCCTGCCGGGTTACACCGAATATGGCCGGGACAACGGCATCCGTCTGTCTGCCGTGTGGCTGACGCACGACCCGGAATACCCGGAGAATTTACCTGCCGCGCCGCTGGTGCGCTATGGCTGGACGCCACGCGGCGAACTGGCGGTGGTGTATGACCGTAGTGGCAAACAGGTGCGCAGCTTTACTTACGATGATAAATACCGGGGCCGGATGGTGGCGCACCGTCACACGGGCCGGCCGGAAATGCGTTACCGTTACGACAGCGACGGGCGGGTGACAGAACAGCTTAACCCGGCAGGCTTAAGCTACACGTATCAGTATGAGAAAGACCACATCACCATCACCGACAGCCTGGACCGCCGTGAAGTGCTGCACACGCAGGGCGAAGCCGGGCTGAAGCGGGTGGTGAAAAAGGAACACGCGGACGGCAGCGTCACGCAGAGTCAGTTTGACGCCGTGGGCAGGCTTAAGGCACAGACGGATGCCGCAGGCCGGACAACAGAATACAGCCCGGATGTGGTGACGGGCCTCATCACGCGCATCACCACGCCGGATGGCAGGGCATCGGCGTTTTACTATAACCACCACAGCCAGTTAACGTCAGCCACCGGGCCTGACGGGCTGGAAATACGCCGGGAATATGATGAATTGGGCCGTCTGATTCAGGAAACTGCCCCTGACGGCGATATCACCCGCTACCGTTATGATAATCCACACAGTGACTTACCCTGCGCAACGGAAGATGCCACCGGCAGCCGGAAAACCATGACGTGGAGCCGTTACGGTCAGTTGCTGAGCTTCACCGACTGTTCCGGTTATGTAACCCGTTATGACCATGACCGCTTCGGGCAGATGACGGCGGTGCACCGCGAGGAAGGGCTGAGTCAGTACCGCGCATACGACAGCCGTGGACAGTTAATTGCCGTGAAAGACACGCAGGGCCATGAAACGCGGTATGAATACAACATCGCCGGTGACCTGACCGCCGTCATTGCCCCGGACGGCAGCAGAAACGGGACACAGTACGATGCGTGGGGAAAGGCCATCTGTACCACGCAGGGCGGGCTGACGCGCAGTATGGAATACGATGCTGCCGGACGGGTCATCCGCCTGACCAGTGAAAACGGCAGCCACACCACCTTCCGTTACGATGTACTCGACCGGCTGATACAGGAAACCGGCTTTGACGGCCGCACACAGCGTTATCACCACGATCTGACCGGCAAACTTATCCGCAGCGAGGATGAGGGGCTGGTCACCCACTGGCACTATGACGAAGCAGACCGCCTCACGCACCGCACCGTGAATGGCGAAACCGCAGAGCGGTGGCGGTATGACGAACGCGGCTGGCTGACAGACATCAGCCATATCAGCGAAGGGCACCGGGTGGCGGTGTATTACGGATATGATGAGAAAGGCCGGCTGACCGGTGAGCGTCAGACGGTGCATCACCCGCAGACGGAAGCACTGCTCTGGCAGCATGAGACCAGACATGCGTACAACGCGCAGGGGCTGGCGAACCGCTGTATACCGGACAGCCTGCCCGCCGTGGAATGGCTGACCTACGGCAGCGGTTACCTGGCAGGCATGAAACTCGGCGACACACCGCTGGTGGAGTACACCCGCGACCGCCTGCACCGGGAAACGCTGCGCAGCTTCGGCCGTTATGAACTCACCACCGCTTATACCCCTGCCGGGCAGTTACAGAGCCAGCACCTGAACAGCCTGCTGTCTGACCGCGATTACACCTGGAACGACAACGGCGAACTCATCCGCATCAGCAGCCCGCGCCAGACCCGGAGTTACAGCTACAGCACCACCGGCAGGCTGACCGGCGTTCACACCACCGCAGCGAATCTGGATATCCGCATCCCGTATGCCACAGACCCGGCAGGTAACCGCCTGCCCGACCCGGAGCTGCACCCGGACAGCACCCTCAGCATGTGGCCGGATAACCGTATCGCCCGTGACGCGCACTATCTTTACCGGTATGACCGTCACGGCAGGCTGACAGAGAAAACCGACCTCATCCCGGAAGGGGTTATCCGCACGGATGATGAGCGGACTCACCGGTACCATTACGACAGTCAGCACCGGCTGGTGCACTACACGCGGACACAATATGAAGAGCCGCTGGTCGAAAGTCGCTATCTTTACGACCCGCTGGGCCGCAGGGTGGCAAAACGGGTGTGGCGGCGTGAACGGGACCTGACGGGCTGGATGTCGCTGTCACGGAAACCGCAAGTGACCTGGTACGGCTGGGACGGCGACCGGCTGACCACAATACAGAACGACAGAACCCGCATCCAGACGATTTATCAGCCGGGGAGCTTCACGCCACTCATCAGAGTTGAAACCGCCACCGGTGAGCTGGCGAAAACGCAGCGCCGCAGCCTGGCGGATGCCCTTCAGCAGTCCGGCGGCGAAGACGGTGGCAGTGTGGTGTTCCCGCCGGTGCTGGTGCAGATGCTCGACCGGCTGGAAAGTGAAATCCTGGCTGACCGGGTGAGTGAGGAAAGCCGCCGCTGGCTGGCATCGTGCGGCCTGACCGTGGAGCAGATGCAAAACCAGATGGACCCGGTGTACACGCCGGCGCGAAAAATCCACCTGTACCACTGCGACCATCGCGGCCTGCCGCTGGCGCTCATCAGCACGGAAGGGGCAACAGCGTGGTGCGCAGAATATGATGAATGGGGCAACCTGCTGAATGAAGAGAACCCGCATCAGCTGCAGCAGCTTATCCGGCTGCCGGGGCAGCAGTATGATGAGGAGTCCGGCCTGTATTACAACCGCCACCGCTATTATGACCCGCTGCAGGGGCGATATATCACTCAGGATCCGATTGGACTGAAGGGGGGATGGAACCTGTATGGATATCAATTGAATCCGATATCAGACATCGACCCCCTGGGTTTATCTATGTGGGAGGATGCAAAATCGGGGGCATGTACTAATGGTCTTTGCGGCACACTATCCGCTATGATAGGTCCAGATAAATTTGATTCTATAGATAGCACCGCATATGACGCCTTAAATAAAATAAATAGCCAATCTATTTGCGAAGATAAAGAGTTCGCTGGTTTAATATGTAAGGATAATAGTGGCAGATATTTCTCAACAGCACCTAACCGAGGAGAAAGAAAAGGATCATATCCATTCAATAGCCCTTGCCCTAATGGTACTGAGAAAGTATCAGCTTATCATACTCATGGTGCAGATAGTCATGGAGAATATTGGGACGAAATATTTTCAGGTAAAGATGAGAAAATAGTTAAAAGTAAAGATAACAATATCAAGTCATTTTATTTAGGTACGCCCAGTGGTAATTTTAAAGCAATAGATAACCACGGGAAGGAAATAACAAACAGAAAAGGATTACCTAATGTCTGCAGAGTTCATGGTAATATGTAAAAAAATATTGTTTAGGAACTGTGTCATTGTATCTTTGTTTGTTTTTACATACAACACATGGGCGCAGTGTAATAATAATATTAAAATAATGCGCAAGTATGAAAGTGAAGGTAAATATACCGTTAGAAATTTGGTTAAAAATAAAGCTATAGCATTGGAATTAGCTGAGATATATGTTAAGAATCGTTATGGACAGGATGCCGCAGAAGAAGAAAAACCATACGAAATCACTGAGTTAACAACAAGTTGGGTTGTTGAAGGTACCATTCACTCAGACCAAATTGCTGGTGGGGTTTTTATTATAGAAATAGGCAAAAATGATGGGAGAATTCTGAATTTTGGCCACGGAAAATAAGTATGTAAGGATAATCAAACATCGTGTGCGCTGATGGCAGAGTAGGTGGAGGACTCCAGACAGTCAAACGATAGAAAAAGATAGCCTTTATGGAGGTTCCTGCAATGTCAAATACATACCAGAAAAGAAAGGCAAGTAAAGAGTATGGTTTATATAATCAATGTAAGAAACTAAATGATGATGAATTATTTCGCTTACTTGATGATCGCAATTCCTTGAAAAGGATTTCATCTGCCAGAGTATTACAGTTAAGAGGGGGGCAAGACGCTGTTAGATTGGCAATTGAATTCTGCACTGACAAAAATTATATCCGTAGAGATATCGGAGCATTTATACTCGGGCAAATAAAAATTTGCAAAAAATGCGAAGATAATGTTTTTAATATTTTGAACAATATGGCATTGAATGATAAGAGCGCTTGCGTTCGAGCTACGGCAATCGAGTCAACGGCTCAGCGATGCAAGAAAAACCCAATTTATTCACCTAAAATAGTAGAACAATCTCAAATTACTGCTTTTGATAAATCGACTAATGTCAGACGTGCTACAGCATTTGCTATTTCTGTTATCAATGATAAAGCAACAATTCCACTATTGATTAATCTGTTAAAAGATCCAAATGGAGATGTCAGAAACTGGGCCGCATTTGCAATAAATATCAATAAATATGATAATAGTGATATTAGGGATTGTTTTGTGGAGATGCTTCAGGATAAAAATGAGGAAGTCCGTATTGAAGCAATAATCGGACTTTCCTACAGAAAAGATAAAAGGGTTTTATCTGTTTTATGCGATGAGTTAAAAAAAAATACTGTTTATGATGATATCGTTGAAGCTGCGGGTGAATTAGGTGATAAAACGCTACTTCCTGTTTTAGATACTATGTTGTACAAGTTTGATGACAATGAAATTATAACTTCCGCTATTGATAAGCTGAAGCGTTCATAGCGTGAGTTGCCTATGCACAGTGGGGGATTCCCGCCGGCACGGTGCAGATGCTCGACCGGCTGGAAAGTGAAATCCTGGCTGACCGGGTGAGTGAG
>ERZ839489.1724-NODE-1724-length-12248-cov-6.693841_pt1 | contig 12248 bp, 8 predicted proteins | sample MGYA00519938_ERZ839489 | MGnify/ENA primary metagenome ERZ839489 (study PRJEB31850, sample SAMEA3708846) | human gut metagenome | biome: human gut; feature: human-associated habitat; material: faeces | place: China | collected 2014 ... | reverse complement strand
TCGTGCGGAAGTTCTTCTATCTGTGTAAGAAATCCCTTCTCAAATGCATCTGGCCTGAATATTCCGTCAGCAAGCTGCTTTCCAATTCCCCACAGTGTCCTGTCAGCGTAATTCTTCATTCTCTGTATAAGATTCACTCATCTGATTTCCATCCTTTCTGCCCATGCGGGCTTTTACAAATTCTTCCTGATAAAACACAAAAAGGACAGTCTTGTGACTGTCCTTCCAGTTTCATCATTATCCGTATTTACAAATGTTCAATAAACTGAACCATGCCCTCCAATGCTTCCTGCTCGTCCATACCATCGCAGACAACCGTAATCTCTGTGTCCTGTCTGATACATAGACTCAGGATACCAAGAAGGCTCTTCGCACTGATCTCCTTATCACCGTGTGCCAGTGAAACTCTGCATCGATACTTTAATGCTTCTTCCGCCAGTTCTCCGGCCGGCCGAAGGTGCAGACCATGTGGTGTATGTATTGTCACCTGTGCGCTAATCATAAAGATCAAACCCCCGTTACTTTCCCTATGTCATGCCTCTATTGTATGTATAGTATAGCATCTTTTACTGAAAAAAGCACGTTCTTTTTTAGAATTTGATGAAATTTTATATAATTTCCATTATTTTACAACAATTAATCTTCCATAATATGTTCAAAGGCTACCTGGAACATTTTCTGAATATGTTCATCCGCCAATGAGTAATATCGTACCTTGCCGTCACGGCGTGTCTTCACCAGACGCACCTGCTTGAGCATGCGCAGCTGATGCGATACCGCGGACTGATTCATCTCAAGGAGCACAGACAGATCACTGACGCACATCTCAGACTGAGCCAGGGCGCAGATAATCTTTGCTCTCGTCAGATCTCCAAAAGCTTTAAATAACTCCGCCACGTCGATCAGATCGTCCTGATCCGGCTCACTCCACACCGGAACTCTGACAGATTCCACTCCTGCCGGAACTTCAACATTTTTCACAATAACATCAAAAGTTCCCTGATTTGCATTATAATTTTGAATCTCCACATCTGCACTTGGTCCAATCACCTTAAACGTTGTTTTCCCAAGGAATACCAGCGTTCCACTTGTCAGATTTGCATAGGCATGTACCTGATAAACAGCTCCAACCTGTTGATCCGGAATACTCACATCCGCTTCCCAGACTCCGTTCGATTTCTGCTGAGCTGTAATCCAGCGAATATCACTTTGATCTGCCTTGTTCCATACCGGAAACTGTACGACATCCACGTCATCCGGCATATCTGCAAACTTCAGCTGAACCCGATACAGATCACTTCTGTTGTCAACAGAAGAAACCTTTAACGTAGAAGTAGTATTACCCGAGACTCTGAATTCGGCCTGGCATAAATTCGATGTCGTATTCCAATTATATACATGAACATTATATTTTCCGGTGGACTTCTTATGATTCTGAATATCAAAATTGATAACTCTTGCAGTTCCCGGCAAAGAATACCAGACAAGGTCGTCCTGACCGTTTTCTTCACTCCACACTGCCACTTTGTAACCATTTCCAACTCCACTCACCTCAATCTGTGCAGTTCCATTAAAATCATTTTTGTTCTTAATCTGCACAGTTGCCTGCTCGTTTCCGTTATTGCCTTTGCTGAACCCGTAAGTTGCTGCAATTCCTGCTGCATCTGCTTCTCCCAGCTTTTTCAAGAAATTCTCATCTTTCAATTTCGCGGCATCAGATGCACTGTCTAAGAATGCGTGTTCTACGATCACCCCTGTCATTCCATACTGTTTAGAAAGATAGTTTGTCGTAAAATAGTCATCTTTATTTCCATTCGAATCTGTCTCACCCGTGGTACCGTCTTTAATTTTTGCACCACGATTTGTTAATCCAAGTGCTGACAACTCACTCAGAATCTTGTTTGCCAGATTCTGACCTTCCTGATGGATTCCTTCATTGTAGCTTTTGTTTGGATAGTAAACCTCGGCTCCCGTTCCCCCTCCTGTATTGAAATGAATATCTACAAATACGGTCGCTCCGAGTGCTGCTGCATCTTTGATTCTCTGATTCAGGCAATAGCTTGTACTCTGTCCCGGATATTTACAGGAAATAGAATCTCTGTCCATATACACTGTAACTCCCTGATACTGCTCCAATGCCTGTTTGCAATACTGTGCAACTTTAAAAGTAAGCTCTTCTTCTTTTAGTCCATTGCCGCTGGCTCCTGTATGTGTCGCATCATGTCCGGCGCAGATCACCACCGTTTTATTGGCTCTTGCTTCTCTTGCAAGCGGTGATACAGGATCTGCCTCTTCCAGTACTCCTGCCACAGTCTCCTCAATGTTCTCTGTATCGGCAGAAGCCTCGATCACATTTCCGTCTTCACTAAGTGAATATACTGCCACATCCGGCACTGCTTCCTCTGAAGAATTCTCCTCTTCCGGTTGTACTGTAACTGTATAACCCGCATCAATTTCTTCATCCAGCAGATTTACCGTAGAACTTACTCCCGAACTCTGATATGTCAGGCTATCCAGCTGATACACATCTTCTGCTGATCCTTCCGGATAATCCTGTGTGAACAAAACTGTATTGTTCACAATTGCTGACGCCGGCATTTCAAACTGTTCACCTGTAACAACAGAACTATAATGCAGAACTGCAAATTCCAGCACCAGGTTCTCATCCGAAAATCCAACTGCTATATTCTGTGTCTGTGGCATATTGACCACTGATTCATCCACATACACATACTCCAGAATTCCTTCCGAAGTCTGCTGTGTTGCCTCCTGCTGTGTGTCTGTTTCATCTAAAATCTGCTGTTGCTCCTGTGATTGTATATCTGCTTCTCCTGCAACAGAATCCATCTCCCCAGCTGCCGCCACATTCATTCCAGCTGTAGTAAACACCATCACAAACACCAGTAACAGCGCAAGTACTTTCTGTACTTTTTTCATTCTTTTGTTTTAACCCCTTTCTCTTTTGCGTAATATCTATATATAAAAGCCTATGGCTGAATATTTGTCTCTTTGCAAATAAAAATTGGTCTTTTTTTCAATTCCATATATGCTTTTGCAAAATACTCCCCCAAAATACCGATACAAAACAGTTGAATTCCACCTATGAATAGCATAATACATACCATAGATGGCCATCCAGATGTCGGATCTCCAAAAATCAGTGTTTTTGCAACAATTACGATAATCAATATAAACGCAAGTACACAGAATACAATTCCCATGATTGCTGAAATCAGCAACGGTACTGTAGAAAAAGCAACAATCCCTTCGATTGCATACACAAACAATTTCCAAAAAGACCACTTTGTCTCACCTGCAACTCTCTCGACGTTTTCATATTCCATCCATTTTGTTTTATATCCAACCCAACCATACAGACCTTTTGAAAATCTATTGTATTCTTCCAGCTCCAGAAGACTATTTACAAACTGACGCGTCATCAATCGATAATCTCTGGCTCCATCTACAATTTCCGTATCTGAAATTTTCTTGATCAAATGATAAAATCTCCTTGCAAAAAATGACCGGATCTTTGGCTCTCCTTTTCTTGTCACTCGTCTTGTTGCCACCGAATCATAGCCCTCATCTTTGATATAACGCATCATTTCGGTTTCAGTATGATACTTGTTGAATACCTCATGGGTGAGGAAGGAAGTACGGCGGCGTAGCTCACGATTCAGTGAGGATGCTTCGGGAATGTCTGTTACTTCTTGAACGGTTTCTTCGGCAGCAATGGAGAAGATGGAAAGTAACAGGTTTACATCTTTCAGGTCGGTGGTTTCATCAATGCTGAAACCTACATCGCCATTATCATAGTAACGGAGGTTTACTTCTTTACTCAATGCGATGGTACGCAGCTTCTGAGCCGAAACATGGTCGGGCAGACTGAAACGCAGGGTGTCAAAGAATAATTCATTATGCTGTACATATCCCAAGCGAGTTAGGGCTTTGTTCAACCAGGTGGTAATGCTATGAATGCGTTTTGCTATATTTTTGATACCTTCCTGCCCATGATAAACGGCATAGAAGCCGGCCATTGTAGCCAGTAATGCCTGTGCGGTGCAGATGTTGGAAGTTGCTTTTTCGCGTTTAATATGTTGCTCACGGGTCTGTAAAGCCATACGGTAGGCCAGTTTGCCATATTTGTCTTTAGACCAGCCGATGATACGTCCCGGCATATTGCGTTTATATTCGTCACGTGTAGCGAAGTAGGCTGCGGACGGACCTCCGTAGAACAAGGGGATACCCAGGCGCTGGGTACTTCCGAATACGATGTCTGCTCCCCATTCGCCGGGAGGAACTAACAATGCCAAACTCATGATGTCAGCATCCACGGCTACTTTACAATGGGCGGCATGTGCCTTTTCCACAAACTCACGATAGTCTTCCACGCTACCGCTGGCATTGGGGTATTGAAGGATGCAGGCAAAGATTTCCGGAGTAAATGCCAATTCCTTGTAATTTCCTACTTGGATCTTCATGCCTTGCGGAAGGGCGCGGGTCTGGATGACTGCCAGATTCTGTGGGAAAATCTCTTCATCCACAAACAATACGTTGGCTCCGCTTTTTTGTTGGTCGCGGGTGCGAAGTCCATACATCATGGTGGCGGCTTCGGCAGCGGCGGTAGATTCATCCAGCAATGAGCAGTTTGCCAATGGCATGGCTGTGAGGTCGGATATGACAGTCTGGAAGTTCATCAGTGCTTCCAAACGTCCTTGTGAAACTTCGGTTTGATAAGGAGTGTACGAGGTGTACCACACAGGATTCTCGAATACATTGCGTTGAATGACCGCCGGAGTAATACTGTCATACCAACCCATACCTATATAAGAGGTATAAATCTTGTTTTGTGAAGCTAGTTCGGTAATATGCTCTGCAAACTCCCGTTCCGTCATGGGAGCAGCCAGTGGCAGAGGTTCTTTCAAACGGATTTTGGACGGAATTGTTTTGTTAATCAGTTCATCAAGGCTCTTTACGCCAATCTTTTCCAACATAACGGGAAGGTCTTCTTCCTGTATACCGATATGTCGGTCTGCTAATAAATCTGTTTTCATGGTAGTAGTATATAAGTTGAATTTTAAGTTTTATCTTATCGGAAAAAAGGGTTGTTCGCTTTTTCTGCTCCCACAGTGGTCGGGTCTCCATGACCGGGATAGACTACCGTGTCGGGGGGGAGTACAAACAAACGACTGCATATATGCTCGCGAAGTTCGTCGAAGTTACCTCCTGTAAGGTCTGCACGTCCTATACTTCCTTGGAACAATACATCACCGCTGAAGATACAGTGGGCTTCTTTGCAGTAAAAAACAATGCTTCCCGGCGAATGACCCGGTACATGGATAGCTTCCAGTTGGGTATTGCCGAAAGTAATGATATCTCCATCAAAGATATATTTTCCTAATGGCACGGGTGCTTCGGGCAATTGGAAACCAAACATACGTGATTGTGCCGGTGCTTGTTCCAGCCAAAATTCATCCGCTTGATTTGCTTCGGCTTTTAGCCCGTATTCTTGCAACAGGAATGGGTTGCCGAAAATATGGTCCAGATGGAGGTGCGTATTCAACAAATGTTTCACTGTCAGGCTATTGCTGTCAATATATCTTTTTAAGGCTTGCTTTTCTTCTTCATAAAAGCAACCGGCATCAATAATGACGGCTTCCTTTGTTTCGTCCGATAGCACGTAGCAGTTTACCGGAAACATATTGAATTCAAATTTCTTTATTTTCATGTTTTTTTATCTATAATTATAAACCGCTGATGGTTACATAAACCACTTTCTTGGTTTTAAAAAAATCTTCCGTGAATTCATTTTTCAGATCATAAAGCATTGTTTTGTGCTTCACGGGCATTGTTTCTTGTTCCAACTCTCCGCCTTTCAGACAAATCAGCCCGTTGGGCAGGGCGTTATGCTGTTCTTGTCTGATGTTTTTACGGATAATTTTTATTAGATCGCCCAAAGGCATGACAGCACGACTTACCACGAAGTCGAATTTCCTTTTTTCTTCTTCGGCGCGGCAATGACGGAAAGTGACATTCTTCAGTCCGATAGCATTGGCTATTTCTGTAGCTACTTTCACTTTCTTTCCGATACTGTCCACCAGATGGAATTGGACTTCAGGAAATAAGATGGCCAAAGGGATACCCGGGAAACCGCCCCCTGTGCCCAAGTCCATAATTTGGGTATCAGGGGTGAAGTTTATCACTTTGGCTATGCCTAGCGAGTGCAATACATGATGTTCGTACAGATTAGTGATATCCTTGCGTGAGATTACATTGATTTTGCTATTCCAATCCGTATATAAATCATACAATGCGGCAAACTGTGTTTTCTGCTGTTCGCTGAGGTTAGGGAAATATTTCAGTATTAATTCCATTCTATACTTAAAATCGTTATTTAATGTATCATATATTTTTCTACCGATGTGTAGGGCAAAGAAAGGGTGATGACTCCTACAGCATAGGGAGCGATATCATATTTGTTATACAGGAAAGATACTTTTTCCTTTTCTAACAAGAAATTGTCGGGTACGTACATATTGGTAGAATTCAAGATGCCTGCATTCTGAAGTCCTTCCAGTGAGGTGATGGAGCTGTCTTCCAGACGGGTAGCCATCTCTGTTATCAGTTCTTCCAGCAACATGTCGCTCATCGGTTTTTCCGATCCTGCCATAAATACATCTTTCAAAGCAAGCAGTTTGCCGGTATTCTTTTCGAAGTTCATCCATTTGTTCCATGAGTTGGGATGTGCCCCGCCTGTATATTCAAAAGTTTCTGCAATGAAATTCAGAATACCTTCTTTGCCTTCGCTGAAATGGGTGGTCAGTCCGTATTCATAATTGTACCATGTGGGAAGTTCGTCTTTGGGAGTTCCATTTTTTATATCTTCCTGATAGAACTCGTTCACATCTTTGCGGTAGTTGTCAATGTAGGTATTTTTAAAAGAATCTACAGCAACTTCCGGATTCATCCGGATATATTCTTTTCCCAAAACGTGGGCTTGTATGGTACGGTTGATGCGTTGTGCTATGCTATCCGCAGCATCAGATTCTGCTAAATAACTATAATCAATAGTAATCTTACAGGCGGGAGAGACTGTGTCATCTTGTAAATGGGCTTGTTCTTCCACCTTTACAGTCTTTACAGTTTCACTATCAATTTGTTTTTGTCCGTTACATCCCGATAATAAAAAGCAGGATACAAGGCAAGTTGTCATAACAGACAATACGAGATTTCTTTTTTTCATAACTTTTTGTTTATTTGCATGGATTACTTATCCTAACTTTCTCCACAAATATAGAATAACTTCGTGAAATGTCCATCTAAAAAGCGAAAATATATTTATCTGTTTGCAACAAGATTGCATGAACTTTTTGCTAAATTTGTCCGTTGATAAGCTATAATAAATAAGTAAAGAAATGAATATGAGCGATATGACAAAAAAACTATATCCCGTTACGGGAATGCATTGTGCGGCATGTGCCGGCAACGTGGAGAAGATTGTAAGGAAGCAAGAAGGCGTGGAAAATGCATCGGTCAATTTGGCGGCGGCTACTTTGGCGGTGACTTATAATCCGGATATTGTGTCTCCGCAACAACTGAAAGAGGCTGTGATGAAAATAGGTTTTGATTTGATAATAGATGAGGATAACTCTGTGCAGGAGCAGGAGGAAGCAGAGCAATCTTATTACGGACAGTTGAAGCGGAAGACTATCGTTGCTTGGATTTTTGCTTTACCGGTAGCTGTTTTGGGGATGTTTCTGATGAATGTTCCGGGGGTAAACTGGTGGATGCTGTTGCTTTCACTTCCTGTTATTTTATATTCGGGGCGTTCTTTCTATATGAATGCCTGGAAACAGACGCTTCAGCGTACCAGTAATATGGATACGTTGGTGGCACTTAGTACCTCCATCGCATTTTTGTTCAGTTTGTTTAATACGTTCTATCCCGAATTTTGGTACAGCCGCGGATTGGAACCTCATGTATATTATGAAGCTGCCACTGTTATAATAGCTTTCGTATTGGTTGGCAAGCTGATGGAAGAGAAAGCAAAAGGAAAAACTTCCACAGCTATTCGTAAACTGATGGGATTACAGCCTCGGACGGCCCGTGTGGTGAAAGACGGCAGGGAAGAGGATATCTTGATAGCCGAACTTCAGGTTGGCGATAAGGTGAGCGTCCGTCCCGGTGAGCAAATTCCGGTGGATGGAGTCATTGTCGGAGGAAACACCTTTATAGATGAGAGCATGATAAGCGGTGAACCTATTCCTGTAGAGAAAAAACAGGGTGATAAGGTGCTGGCCGGCACTATCAATCAGAACGGTGCATTTACTATGACTGCTCAAAAGGTGGGGAAAAATACGGTGTTGGCACAGATTATCCGCATGGTGCAGGAAGCACAGGGGTCTAAAGCTCCGGTCCAGCGTATTGTGGATAAAGTGACGGCGGTTTTTGTTCCTGTTGTCCTTGCTGTGGCTGTTTTTACGTTCCTTGTTTGGATAGTGGCAGGTGGAGCGGATGACTTTTCTTATGCCATGCTTTCAGCAGTGTCTGTTTTGGTTATTGCCTGTCCGTGTGCTTTGGGACTTGCTACTCCCACTGCATTGATGGTAGGAATTGGTAAAGGGGCCGAATCACATATTTTGATAAAGGATGCGGTAGCCTTGGAGCAGATGCGGAAAGTGGATACAGTGGTACTTGATAAAACGGGTACTGTAACTGAGGGGCGCCCTGTGGTGACCGGATGGTTGCATGATGCCGGATGGCAGAACGAGCATAAGGGAATTCTGTATGCTGCTGAATTGAAATCGGAACATCCGTTGGCTTTGGCTATTGTCGAGGCTTTGAAAAAGGAAGGTGAGAAGCCGGCGCTCATTGATTCTTTTGAGAGTCGGACAGGACGGGGGATTGTGGTGACCCGTGGAAATAAAACTTTTTGGGCAGGAAGCCATCGGTTACTGAAAGATTTTGGAGCGGGAATTTCCGACTTGTTGAAAGGGATGGTGGAGGATTATGAGAAGAGTGGCAAGAGTCTGGTTTATTTTGGCGAGGGAAATACATTGCTGGCGGTTATAGCCATTAGTGACAAAATAAAAGATACTTCCAGACAAGCGGTCAAACAATTGAAGGAGAGTGGAAAGTACATTGTATTGTTGACTGGTGACGGTCATCTTACTGCACAGAATGTGGCCGGAGAAATTGATGCGAATCGTTTTATTTCGGATGCTTTGCCGGTCGATAAGGAGAATGTTATTAAAGAATTACAAGCTGAAGGAAGAGTCGTAGCTATGGTAGGTGACGGCATTAATGACTCACAGGCGTTGGCACGTGCCGATGTAAGTATTGCAATGGGTAAAGGTACGGATATTGCCATGGATGTAGCGATGGTTACGTTAATGACTTCGGATTTGTTGTTGTTACCCAAAGCTTTTAAACTTTCCCATAAAACTGTACGTTTGATCCATCAGAATCTTTTCTGGGCGTTTATCTATAATTTGATAGGCATTCCGGTGGCGGCAGGTATTCTGTTCCCATTGTATGGTATCTTGCTTAACCCGATGATTGCCAGTGCTGCCATGGCATGTAGTTCTGTCAGTGTAGTGTTGAACAGCTTGAGCCTGAATTGGAGAAAGTTGTGATTGAATTAAAAATAAATAAAAAAGCAGCCGTGCATAGATTTTGTTTTGCATGGCTGCTTTTCATTTTTCTATCTTTTAGTTTATAATTCAAAAAGGATTGTTTCTTCCTCTTTGTACTTCTATTCGTATTCCGAAGTTCCCATTCTCCGATTTCATTTCGAAAGCTCCGTTGAAATTATTTCTTTCCCAAGGCAATGCGCTTGGATTCCGTACTTTGTTCCCGTCGGCATCATATTCACCGTATGTGGTGATGTGTAATCCGTTTTTCAATTTAAAGGTTGCACTTTGTAAGGTGGGAGGCATTGACATTGTTCCGAATCCATAGATTCCCATTCCCGGATACATGGGGGTAAATACATGGTTGTAAGACCCTCTGTCATAAATGATATTCATATTGGGACGGAATATTTCATTGTAATTCGCAATTGCATTATTGTTGTAAGGCTGATAATAAAGTTGCGGGGCTATCAGAGGGGGAGGGGCCATAATCATGGAACCCATATCCAGCATAAATCCGTTAAAATTCTTGTAACCATCCAATGAAATGGGCGGAATACTATCTGTTACCACTTCGGACTGCGCAAAGGTAGTAGCGGCAATCAGAAACATAGAAATGGATAGAACCAGCTTTTTCATATACTGTTATTTTTTTTGTTCCGGACAAATATAGGGATATTTTCTAAATTCTGTATCGTTTCTGTTTCCTGTGAATAGATCTTTTCAAATACTTTATGAAGTTCTTCCTCATCGGCTATCAGTTGCCTCAACTCCTGCAGATGTGCAGCATTGGCTGATTGAGGTATCCATAATCTTAAATAACCACCTTCAGCATATTTTTCTTTCAAATGTGTCAGAAAACGTATGTATTGTTTTTCTTTGTCCAGCTCGGGATAGTTGGAAAGACCATATTGTACCGTCCGTCTCAAGGTGATGTCCGGATCAATAATGCGGTCGGCCTCCGCTACAATTTTGCCATAAATGCTACGGGGAACATGCTTGTTGGATGCACGGTGATCTTCTACAGCCTCTTTCATAATCAAAATATGTTCTTCAGGGAACCATTGCCTTAACTTCTGGTCTGCCCATAGTATTTTTCCTGAAATGAGATGGTGGAACTCCCGTCCCTCACAGAGTCCCAGGTCATGGTAAGAGGCAATAACATACACCATCATGCGGCTCACATCATAATATTGAGACAAATTGAGGCTTTCTGCTATAACTTTCAATACATGATCTACACGATGTGCTTTGTCAAAACCAGCGTATCGTGGGATAATTTCACTTGCGATATAGTCGCGGAATTCTATTGGAAAATCATTGATGTACGGCAACATATTCTTTCTTTTGATTGGGGTTGCAAATATACAATAATTATCCCACCTTTGCAGAAAAAAGTAATATGTATCAAATAATTAAACCTACGTCCGATGACTTTGATGAATTGACCTGTTTATGGGAAGCTTCGGTGCGTGCTACTCATCATTTCATACCTGAAGCATATATTCAGAAGTTAAAGCCACTGGTATGGAGTGTTTATCTTCATAGTATGCCGCTTTACATGATTCGTGACAATGCTGGTATAGAAGGATTCATGGGGATTAATGGGACTATGCTTGAAATGCTTTTTGTTCATCCGCGTGCCATAGGTACGGGAATAGGGAAACAATTGATGCGTTATGCTTTGGAGCATTGCCATGTACGTTATGTCGATGTAAACGAACAAAATAAGAAAGCGTCCGGCTTTTATGGCCATTTTGGATTTCGGGTTATTGGCAGGGATGCAAAAGACGCATCGGGCGAACCCTATCCTATTTTACATTTAAAACTGAGAGGTATCATGAAAATTGAAAATTGGGGATTAGTTCCCTATTCTGAGGCTTGGAAACGGCAGACGGAGTTGTTTAATGCCGTGGTGGAAGCTAAACAAGTGGGAAAAACGTATGAGAATAGAATTATTTTTGTAGAACATCCGCATGTCTATACATTAGGCAAGAGTGGAAAGGAAACGAATATGCTGCTGGGGGAGGCACAATTGAAGATGATTGGTGCCACTCTTTATCATATTGATCGAGGAGGGGATATTACTTATCATGGTCCCGGACAATTGGTTTGTTATCCTATCTTGAATTTGGAGGATTATCATTTGGGGTTGAAGGAATATATTTATGTGTTGGAAGAAGCGGTGATCAGGGTCTGCGCATCTTATGGCATTGAGGCCGGGCGAGTGAAGGGAGCGACCGGAGTATGGCTGGCCGCGGGAACTCCGCAGGAACGGAAAATTTGTGCAATAGGAGTGAGAAGCAGTCATTTTGTGACAATGCATGGATTGGCGCTGAATGTAAATACGGATTTGCGCTATTTCAGTTATATCCATCCTTGCGGATTCATGGATAAAGGGGTTACTTCATTACAGAAAGAATTGGGGTGCGAAGTGCCTATGGAAGAAGTGGCAGGACGTTTGCAGAACGAATTATCTGAACTTTTGTAGTTATACCGTATGTGTGGCTTTATACATACGGGGCGGGGGGATTAAAAGTCCGATTGTGTTATCATGTTGTCAGGGACATTCATTAAATATTACAAAATCAGCCAACTAATTCATACACAAAGTAT
>ERZ839489.1712-NODE-1712-length-12326-cov-23.041072_pt1 | contig 12326 bp, 14 predicted proteins | sample MGYA00519938_ERZ839489 | MGnify/ENA primary metagenome ERZ839489 (study PRJEB31850, sample SAMEA3708846) | human gut metagenome | biome: human gut; feature: human-associated habitat; material: faeces | place: China | collected 2014 ... | reverse complement strand
AATCGAATGACACATCTTGAGATACCCAACAATATCTTTAACTAAGGGAAACGGGTAAAAGCTATCCAGATTTAGATATGCTTATTAAAATCAGTGATGTCTACCACGTGTCTATCGATAGTCTTTTGAAAGGAGACCACGAATTGAAAAAATCATTAGATACTCAAAAAGTAGAATCCATATTATTACCGATGGAATATATCCCCCTCCTACTTAATATTGCAACAGCTATATTAACCTTCCTTGTACCCAAAAATATATGGGTTGTATTTGTAGGTCTGGAATTAAACTTAATAGGTTTAGCATTAAGTATTACAAATGAAAGGATTAACTCGTATATCTCAGGTAACGAAAAAGCTGGAAAATATTTTGTAAAAATATTAGCAATAATGTCAATAATTGTTATTGCCACATCTGTAATTTTATACTTCATATTCGGAGTTAAGACATTACTAAAGATATTAGATATCACAATAATTATTTTTATTACCGCTTGCATATTCCTATTAATCTATAATTCAATTATCGATAAAAGAAGTGAATAACAGGCATATTAGATGTATGGAATTTGCTTTGTATATTCCCCCAGAGGTGCACGGAGAGAGCGCAGGGGCTATGGCTTAGATGATACGGAAGACGGCGTAAGCCGGCTGAAGCATCTAAGGCTAGACCCCAGCGACCGGAGTGCACCTCTGGGGGTTTTTAATTACATTAATAAAAAAGAGAGGGTCCCTACGGGCGCAACTGTCTCTCAAGTGCTCTACAGCCAGCTAGCGCTGTCTTCCGTTTAGCACTTTTCGAGCCAGAAGCTTCCTCCGGGACCCTCTCTTTTTCTTAAAACAACCTTATATGCTGACCAGGCACTACCAGATCTTCATACTTGGCATCATTGATATCGAGCAGCTTCGGTAGCCATATACCATATCTCGTGGCAATCGTTACCCAAGTATCGCCTTCTTGTGCGACATATTCTGCATCTAAACTAAGCTGATAACCTTCTTTTGTATAAAAACCATAATAATCATAACCGAGATATTGAAGCTCGCCTTCAAAATTATCTGTATAAATCCATGTTCCGGCTCTATCAATGCCAGAATTCAACTTATTAACGTTGATTATCGTTAAATTAAAGTAATCAGGGATATCGGCTATTTTTAATCTGTTTTCATCAATGTATCTCTTATCAACGGCAATATCTATATCGTCCTTATTAACAAAATAAGAAATATATCCCAAAAGTTCGTGTAATCTCTTAGCAGGATCTTTTACCCTATCATCAGGTAAACATTGAATCATAGTTTTAGAACCGAAACTATACCCTAAACGCTGATATGTAGCAAAAAAGTATCTTGCATCATGAAATGGATTAGTTAAATCCGTGGCAAGCGAAGCATGCACTCTCATACCTGATCTTTTTGCTAGATCAGTATGAATGGATGCAATTTCAAAATAACTTGAATAATTCGAAGTAGAAAGTCTAATAATTGCATCATTAACACCCATTTTTCTAAGTTTTTGATAATATTCAATTGACCTAGGCGTCAAAATATTAATCATAGCAATTTGCGAATATTTAGTCATACTACACTTCCTTTATACATACTAATTGCGTCTAAATGTTTCTGTGTGAGCCGCTCAGAGCCCTTAACTATAATTTTCCTAAGCCAACTCATGTCACCTTCTTGAGCCTTCATAATCGCTGCTATAGTTGGTGAAATCTGCTTATCGACCCAGGCTGTCATGTCTTCGATTGATTTTGGTTCTTTTTGGATTGTGAGCTGCAGTTCTTCTACATTTGAAAGTAGTCGATCCCACCATTTTGCAGACGCCCATCTAGATTTATTTTGATCAGTTGATGGTATAAGAAATCTTAAATAGCGTCTCAATGTCCCTCTCAGCACATGGCCCAGTGGTTTCTCGCCTTTTACTAAATATTCAACTACTTTTTTGGCTCGATCTTTACGATATACCAGCTCAAGTCTAGTCCATTTTTTTGGAATTTCAGTTTCTTGCTCTGAATTTGCTTTTCTCTCTAACGTCTTATCATAAATTCTGCAAAACAAATCAGAAGCTTGAGACCCAAAATACATGGTCCTTCCAAGAAATTCTCCCGTAGAAGACTGGCGTGAATTTACTTCGTCCCATTTTGACCATCTAGAGGTAAAATGACCTCTAATTGCCGATTTATGGATTTTATCATAGTTAATGATTTTAGATTCATAATCATCAATTGCTAAGTCTACTCTCGAAAAATTTACTTTTTCTTGTGCTGAGAGAGACCTTAAGAGCGTCTGTAAGCTATTATTCACGGAGTACTGTTTGCAACCTTGTCCTGTAATCATCACGTGTACACCAGTCTCTTTTCTCACTTGTACATCTTCGTTAATTTCATTACCAATGGCAGTAAACATTACATATACATGTCCCGTTTTCCATTTGAGCTGATTCTGATATCCAAAACGTCCTTTTTCAAGTGGTGAAAATTCCGAAAACGGAAGATTCAGAATACGATCGATCACATCTTTTAGTGAAGTATCCATTACTGTAAACTCCAACCAATCAATGATCACTTCTAATCCTTGATATAAAGCCATTTATAAAACCTATTTCTAATTATATTTGTATTTATTACCCCCCTATTAGTAACAGGGGGTAATACAAGATTTAAAAAATGGGGCAAGCCCCAGACCCGACACTCGCCGTTAGGCAGGGAAAAAACTTTGTTTTTCCACTGCTGATCAGTTTGGAGGCAAGAAAAGCTGTCAATTCCTTATCCTCATGGCTTTGCCATTCCGGTACCATTGACAGCCTAAAGAAGCCCTAAAATGGGGCTTCAGCCGATGCTTGAGCATATCTAGGATCATGCAAAAAGTTTGCAGCATGTGCTACTACAGTATGATGATATCGAGTTTGTTGAGTCTGTTGGTCGGTAGATTGGCTTACTTGAAGACGACCCTGCACCAAAATTTGACGTCCTTTAGTGCAGTATTGCTCCATTGCAGATGCTAATTTACCAAATGCCACACATCTGATAAAATCAGCTTCATTTTTGTCACTTTTTCTTGGAACTGCGACTGTAAACCAAGCATAAGTATGACCAGCATTACTCTTCTTCAATTCTGGTGCGTTAGTTAATCTACCAAGTAACTTAATATCATTCATTCTTTTTATTTCTCCATTTCTAAATTTTTGCTGTGACCTCAGAGAGATCAGTAATTGCAGATTGTGCGTAGTGAGCGGTCATCGAGAGACTTTTATGTCCTAAAAGATATTGGATCGTCGGTAGCGGTACTCCTTTTTCAGTTAAAAAAGCTGCATAAGTGTGTCTAAGCAAGTGACAATGGAACTTAATTCCAGTTTTTTTTGAAAAATCCGTTGCATACCACTGTAAAGTTCGTCTAGAAACACGGAAAAGAGGACGATTATCAATCGTACATTCTTCTCTATACCTCCAAACTATTTGAGCAGCTTCTTTATCTGTTATAGGTATAGTTCGATCACTACCCCATTTAGCATCATGAATGTCTATATAAACTGCTCCTCCACGAAGAGAAACATCTACTGGACGAAGATGAGCAGCTTCTCCAACTCTGCATCCAGTGCCAATCATCAAATAGAAAGCAGCTCTGATATTGGGCTGTAATCCATCGATATGATGCTTAAATTGCTTAAAATCATTATCTGTGAGTCGTCTTATTCTCTTCGTATTAGTAATTTTTGGATAGTGTTCGTCAGTCACAATAACCTCTGGTAAAAGTCCTTCTTTGACCATCCATTTATTTATTACGCAGAAAGTACTTATTTTGTTTTTAATTGTTTGATTTTTTTGACCTTTTTTGAAAAGATATCGTGAAAATGCTGATATATCAGCACTTGTAAGGTCTTGATAATTTAAATTATTTTCTTTTAAGAAGACTCCAAACTCAGTTAGTCGAAATCTATACTCCTCAATTGTTCCTGGAGCTCTTCCCTCTAGTTTTTTATCTTCCAGGAATTTCTCTACTATTTCATCAAATTGCATAAATACATACATTTGTCGTGTATATTTTAGCTATCCACGAGGTGGTTTAATTGCTTCAGATAGCTGTACTACTGCACTTGTAAGACCATCTAACTTAGTCTCAATTCGCATAATAAGCATCAAAGCAATCAATATCCCACCTGCTTGATCTAAAACATACTTCAAAAATTCTCCATCCATAGTTTTCCTCCTACTTTTGGATAATCTCTCCCATATTTTGAGCGCAAACCTTGCACAAATCTAAAGAACCAATAAGCATAGATTTAGCTTCTGCACTACGTACATCTAGCCTATAATGGCAGTCCTTAACCCTACTACAAAGCTCACACTTTTTATAGACAGGACGAGAATATCCAACTAGCGTTAAAAACTCTCCCAATCTATTTCCTCCAAGAAATAAAAAAGTAAGGGAAAAACCCTTACCCTTTAATTAAATTATTCAGCTTCATTATCAAAAATTTCATCTGCTTGAGTTGTGTAGTATTTAGCACTATCAACAGAATCGTATAAAACTACTTCATCTTTAGTAAAAGCTTTAGTAGCAGCAATCTTAGTCATAGATTCTTGAACTACTTCTTTACTTAAGCCTTCCTTAGGATCTGCAATAGTAATCATTTTTGACTTTTCTTTAGCATTCTTAAAGACTAACTTCAAAACTTTTTTTGCCATTTAAAATTCCCCTCTCTTTATTAATCAGCATCATCAATTCCACGTTCTACTTTAGTTAAGTAGAATGCAGCAATAGTACCATTAATCAATGGCTTCACACTATCAACAATTTGTCCAATTTGTTCATTAGTCGCATTCTTATCTAAGTTAGTCAAAGTTAAAGATTTTAACTTTTCAGAACCTTCCTTCATGTAATCAATGCGAAGTTTACTTGAGTTAAAAACAGTTTGTACTGCCATTTCCTATTCCTCCAATTCTTCCAAAAATTAAAACTAGAGAAAGTAAAAACTGCACAAAAAAAGCAATGATTACTTTCTCATCACTCAAAAATCGCGCGATGTCATCATTGCTTAGTTATCTTTCATATATAAATTAAATGTATTTCTTTCTTGATGCAGATAAAAGTATATCCAAATTAGAAAAGAAATACAATAAAAAATTTGAAAAATCTCAGTAGAAAAATTACATTGAGAGGGAGCCAGAGAGAAAGCAGAGTCTTTCCCTGTTTGCACAGAAGAAAAAACTACTTAACTCAAATTACATCGGTCGGTCACCGTCGGTCAATTGGTCCATAAAGCCTTTAGACGTTGTTTCAAGCGTCTGATTATCTTTTTCCACGCATCAACGTACCCTACGTGTCTCTCTTTCAAGATTTGATAATCTCCCTATTACGCTACCTGAGTTCCTATAGCCGCTTACTAGAAAATTTCAGTGCTTTCTGCACTGTCTGCCTACAGACGTACCATAAGACGAGGTTAAGCCACTGCGATACTTGCTCAAGGCATCGACTTACAACTCACCAGTTTTTACCATAGCTATTGCTTTAGGTTTCAAGTTTTCCTTGTCCGGGCTTCTGGCTCTTACCCGATGACCTTCCCTAGCATATATATAGACAGATACACTAAGGACGTTGCCTTTTGTTCCAGGCTGCGGCAAGCACAGCCTTTTTTCAAGCCATTGATATCGGTTTTGCTATCACCGCATAAACCAGCATATAGGATGCCGCTAGACAACATAATGCTTGACTTGAAATTCTATCCTACCATGGTATGATAGATATCAAAGATGAATTTTATGGCACTTTTTTGTTGCCTAGAACCCTTGAGAGGTACGCTAATACCGATCAAGGGCTTTTTTTATGTCCATATTCAGTTTTATTGATCTTAGTATCACTCATTTCATGGATAAAAACAAGCCCTAATTTTGGGCTTTACACAGTCAATTATTTATACTATGAATTTGTTGTAGTAAATAAATATATTACTACAATATATAATATACGACAGTAATTAATTTACTACATTCATAAACCTTGATAAATCAAGGTTTATTTTTTTATTTAGCTTATTTGTTGTAGTAATTTATTTATTTACCACAATATATATTTGTGGTAAATTATTTATTTTTTACTGAAAAAAATTTTTTCAAACCATCAAAAATAATTTGCATCTATTTTAATATATAACTTACTATTTGTATTTATTGTAGTAAACAAATACAAATAGTAAATATATAACTAACTACAATATATAATCTACTATTTGCCTATATCTTTTAATAATTTGTTGTAGTAAACTAATTACAAAGTTATAAATATAGTATTAATAGAAAGTGTACAGATTATGGCTACAACCTTACTGTTTGGAAACATGAAAGGCGGCGTGGGCAAGACTACGAACAGCGTCATGGTTGCTTATCAACTTGCAAAGATGGGTTACAAGACTCTTGTATGTGACCTTGATCCACAATCAAATGCCACTCAACTTTTACGTCGTACCTATGGCTTACAGCATGATGGAGCAGATTTAAAGATCGATAAGACCATGATGGTTGCTTTAAGCGAGCAAGATATTAAGTCTGCGATTGTTAATATCATGGATAATCTTGATTTACTCCCTTCAAGTGAAGACTTCAAGAGCTACCCCGATTTTCTTGAGATTACTTTTATGCCTGATAAAGAAAAGATTGCAGAAAATCCAAGTTCCTTACAGTCTGAAATGGCTACTGTTAAGGAACAACGTATCTCATATTTTGCTAAACAACTAGAAAAGGTAAAAGACGACTACGACGTAGTTGTCATTGACGTACCACCAACATTATCTGTCTTCACTGATTCAGCCATCTATGCAACAGATGAAATTGTTATTGTCTTACAAACACAACAACGCTCTCTTGACGGTGCTGAGACCTTCTTTGAGTACTTACAGCAAATGTATAACTCATATAGTGATGTTGATTTTGACATTCTGGGTGTGCTTCCCGTGCTGCTTAAGACAAGATCCGGATTAGATGATCAAATCCTAGAAGATGCCAAAGAAGACTTTGGTGAAGATGCTCTATTTGAACAAATTATTCATCACATGGAGCGGTTGAAGAGATACGACAGAACCGGTATTGCAGACCATGAGTTAACCAAGGCTGATATTCATGATAGAAAAATCCACTATATCTATTCTGAACTAACTAAAGAGATTGTAGAACGTTTGAAAAGTAAGGATATGCTAAATGGCTAAATTTGAGTTTAAAAAGGATACAAAAAAAGAGGCTAAGAAACCTTGCCCTGTAAAAAAGACAGAGATTTCAAAACCTCAAGAAACTTATGACCCAATGAAAACTACTCAAAAAGTAGAGAAGGATCTAGAAACAAAAGTTGAAAAACGTCGTGTTGGTCGCCCTAAAACTGGTCGTAAATCTTACCAAACTGTGCGTTTGCAAAAATCCACTGTAATTAAGATCAACGCACTTGAGAATGCTTTGGGCATTACAACGCAAGATGAAACTGTAGATCAAGCTATTGATAGAGTAATTAATAATTTAACTACTGATGAAAAACGTGGCTATGATTTATGGCTTGAGATGTTTAAGAAGAAGGATAGTAAATAGAAGTAAAAACCACTACATATGTAGTGGTTTTTTTATTAAAAAATTACTTTTCTAAATTTTTATCTAAAAATTCTATGATATTTTCAGCAATTGCATGAATAGTAAGTACACATACAGAATTTCCAAATTCCTTATATGCTTGCGTATCTGACACCGGAATAATGTAATTTTCTGGAAATCCTTGAAGACGTGCAGCTTCACGCGGAGTAACCTTCCTAGGGTTCTTCCCTTTTTGTTCAATCAATATTTCACTACCATCTTTATAATAACGAGCTGATATTGTATTGGTATACGGACTATTGGCATTAAATAGAGTATATCCAAAACCTTTACCTTTAGCTTTATTCTCACGCTTTCTTCGTTGGTGACCTGCCCAAAGTTTATCTGAGATTGTATATTTAGGATCTACATGTTCTTCTAAAATATCACCAACTCTAGTTTTTGGCTTAGGAGGTATTGGAAATTCAAATAAGTTAGAATTTTTAACTTTATCTTTGTTCAGCCCTACTATATATATTCTTTCTCTGTTTTGTGGAGCTCCAAAGTCTCTAGCTTTAAAGAGTGCATAGCTTACTTCATAATTTAAATCATGAAGTGTATTCATGATTACTTTAAACGTTCGGCCATGATCATGAGACTTAAGATTTTTGACATTTTCAAGTAAAAAAGCTGCAGGCCTTTTTTCTTTTAAAATACGGGCTACATCAAAGAATAAAGTTCCTCGAGTATCTTCAAACCCTAGTTTCTTTCCAGCTTGTGAAAAAGCTTGGCATGGAAATCCCGCTACTAAAATATCGTGATCTGGAATATCTTTTTCATTAATCTTAGTGATGTCCCCCTGAGGCTGTTCGCCAAAATTAGCATAATATGTTTTTTGAGAAAATTTATCCCATTCACTAGAGAAAACGTTTTTCACTTTCCCAGTTTGATGAAAGCCTAAACGAGTACCTCCAATTCCTGCAAAAAGATCAATCATCTTATATGGAGCATCCTCTGAGTCCTTAAATGGTGCCTTTTCTGGAAAATTCAATATTGCATTAATTTCTAGATGGCTAGGCTTACACTCCCCTTTTTCCCATCGTCTAACTGTTCTATCTCCAAACTTCCCTAGGCCTATTGCATCAGCTAATTCTTTTTGAGTCATATTAAGACGCTGACGCTTTAGTTTTATAGATTCCGCTACATTCACTATGATCTTCTCCTTTTTGTCATGGGATATTTTAGGTCGAATTGTCCGCTTATTAACACTTTATCATAATAAAGGCAGCTGTCAACTAACTTTATGATATAGTAAAGAAAACAGTGATGAGGTGAAATTATGACCGTAAATATCGATAAGCTTCCCAAAATAAGTGAGATTGTAAATTCTTACAGCAAAGAGATTAAAGAAAAAAATATAATCACTTTATTCGGAAAGGTTCAGTCTATTTCGGATTCAGTTAAAGAAAAGTGGCAAAAAGTAGCTAAACAGAATAATGAAGAGATGATTTTTTTTGACGCTGATGTACTTGTCAAAAGCAAAGACGGATATATCTATTCCACAATCGCTGAGCTATTAATTGCATCCTACGGATTTAAAATATATAAGATGTTAAAAGACTATCAGGAATTTATAAGTGAATTAAAGAACAAAAACAGCGTGATATCTAACCCAGAGGCTTATAGTAGAAGTGTTAAAGAAGCAAAAAAAGATGGTACTGGTCCTCTGGTAGACACAATCAATAATTCTAGTCTTTCTCAGATAAATAAAGATAAATTATTAGAATTTTGTACCAATTATGCTAGTTGGCATGGTGGGAAGACTATAGATAGAAACGATTTTTGGCAATCACCTTTTTATGGAATCTTAGGTTTTGTTCAATCTCGCTCTGGTATCCATAGTTATATTGACTATCTACGCAGAGATAATGACACTAATAATTCTGAATTACTGAATGCTATGCAGAATGAGATACATTCCCTTCTCCATCAAAAACCAAATATTACTTCTTCGATATCATCTCCTTCAACACTTACTCCCTCAGATTCTCTTACCACAGCACCTGTTTCTATCAGTGGAGCAAATATAATTTATTATGGAGCACCAGGTACGGGGAAATCACACAAATTAGATGAACTTATAAAAAAAGAAAATACAAATACATTTCGTGTAACACTACATCCAGAATATACCTATTCAGACTTCGTAGGACAACTATTACCAGTCTCCAAAAAAGCAAATGATGGAAATGATAAATATACTGTTAGTTATGAGTTTGTTCCTGGAATATTCACTATCGCTTTAAAAGAAGCGATAAACAATCCTGATCGTTCTGTATATTTGATCTTAGAAGAGCTTAGCCGAGCAAATGTGGCAGCCGTTTTTGGAGACCTATTTCAACTTCTCGATAGAAAAAATGGAATAAGCGAATACCCTATTGATAATCCCGATATCTCGAAGATTGTTTATGGTAAAGCGAATACAGATCAAGATACCTATAAAAAAATATATATTCCAAATAACCTCTCTATCTTGGCTACTGTTAATACTAGTGATCAAAATGTTTATCCAATGGATACTGCCTTTAAACGACGCTTCGAATGGAGATATGTATCTACAGATTATGGGTCTAACAGTGAAGATTTTAAAGACAATAATAACCCTACAATTGATGTAGGGAACAATATTAGAGTTACTTGGGATAACTTGTATAAAGGATTAAATTCTTTTATCGTAGGGGAATTAGGTTTAAATGAAGACAAACAAATAGGACCTTATTTTATTAAATTTGAAGGTGCTAATGGAGATAAGGCTCACGATCTAGTAAAAGATAAATTATTGCAATACCTATGGGAAGATATTAATAAGGTAGCTAATACAATGAGTGGAACAGGATCCAGTCTCTTTTTAGGAAAACAAACAATTCCCAGCTTCTCTGAACTATACACTCGTTTTAGTGACAGAAAACAAGTATTTTCAGACATATTTCTAGATAAATTAGGTGTACAGAATGACTCAAAGTCTCTTACAGATTGACGTTATACAAGACGGACAAACTATACCTAACGGCTATATAGATAAGTATAATTTAGAAAAAAGAGACATTTTCTATCCTTCAAATGGAGAAGCTAGAAGTAATTTCGTTGGAATAGTTCAGAGAGATGAAAGTATACTAATTTCTATTCCCAAGCACTTTATGCATGTTTCAGACTTTAAAATACGGAGTACTCCTGAAAAAAAGAAATATACTCGTTTAATAATGGATAGCATTAATGCAAGTGTACTAGGTTATCAAAATTCATCGTATGATTCAGAATTAGATACTTCATCTAATTTTGCCTTGGCTGCATACTTCAACATATATGAATATTTTGCCCAATACGGCCTATATCAGGAAGATTATCAAGAAATTCGTCCAAATAGTGGTAATAAAGTGTCTTGGAGAGATACCTTAAGGAAATCAAATAAATTTTTTTCAAATGGAAATATAATATTCTCACCCTTGTACTACAAAAAGAGAAGAAGCAATCAGACTCTTATCACTGAATGTATGATTTCAATTCTAAATTACACCCAGTCACTTCTAGGAGACTTTATTACACTTCCTGATACTTCTAAGATCGCAAATAAAGGTTTTAATAAGAATATCTTTAATAATGAATCTGTGATTCTTAAACTTCAAGAAATCCTAACTACCACTTTTAAAGATATTAATAGACAATTAATCCGAAATATTATTATCTTTTTAAAGAAAGTCAATGATAATAAATTAGAAGTCGTAGATATTAAATACTATAGTTTTGCTCATACATGGGAAACAGCAGTTGAAAAATATCTAAACGATCATTTTTTGGGAATAAGTAAAGATAATGAAGTGATATTTAGTAACACCAATACTCAAAAAAAATTTATAAAAGATAAAATCTCTTACAATGATGCTAATAAATTTTCATATTGGCGCCTAGAACCTGATCATGTATTAATTGATGATAAAAATAAATTTATTTATCTATTTGACTCCAAATACTACACCAATCTAAAAGATCTAAATCACAAACAATTTGTATACCACATCTTATATAGTAATGGTTGGCCAACATATCAAATCTATGATAGTTTAATCTTACCTACTGAAGAGAAAAGCTTTACGGAAGAGTATCTAAAACTAAATAAAAAATATTCTTTAAGAGACAGAACACCGGTAAATATTTATCTTACTTACTTAAACATGATTGAAGTGTTGGAAAATTTCATTAAATAGTACCTTTTTCATATTCTATAAAATTGGTCTACTTGTGAAATTTCCAAATACGAAAAAAAGAGAATCCTGATTTACTGGGATTCTCTTTTTCTATACGAAGTAAAATTCACATAGTTTTGAAATAGCATTTTTCAGCCCTTGCCAAGAGCGGGTTTCAGCTTCTGCCGATAATATGCATTATGTAAACCTCGATTGGTCTAACCAAAAAAGTCTTTCTTTAGACCTACAATTCCTTATAAAATATTGATATATCAACGATGCAAAGGATCTTTACATCATACGCAAGTATTTAAGTCTAGGTAATTAATGGGGCCTAGGATACTATGACAATAGAAGGAGAGAAAAAATGACTTTTGGAAAGACATTAAAAGAGCGTAGATCACAACTCGATCTTACTCAGCAAGAAGTAGCAAAAAAACTATATATAAGTAGACAGACCATATCTAATTGGGAAAATGGAGTTTCCCAAAGTTAAAGATACCACATCAATCCCACGCGGACTTTTGCTCAAC
>ERZ839489.1707-NODE-1707-length-12371-cov-13.517782_pt1 | contig 12371 bp, 15 predicted proteins | sample MGYA00519938_ERZ839489 | MGnify/ENA primary metagenome ERZ839489 (study PRJEB31850, sample SAMEA3708846) | human gut metagenome | biome: human gut; feature: human-associated habitat; material: faeces | place: China | collected 2014 ... | reverse complement strand
ATGATTATATCAAAATCCTTGAGAATGTGGTGTCAACTTTTATGATACAACATCATTACAAGGATACAGCCGCCATCATATTAAAAGGGGCATGGCTTGAAACACTAGGGTTTGAGCCGGGGACACCTATAAATGTTGAGTGTGGCGGAGGAAGGCTTGTGATTACCAGAGCAGATGAAGTAATTTAGGAGTAAAAAAGATGAGCTAAGTAGTGAACTATGGTATAATTAAAAAATAAATTATGAATGATTATCATAGATATTTATGGAGGAGCAAGAGATGCCAAATATAGATAAAGATGAAATAAAAGATAGTGTTGTGATTCGTAATGTAACAGCAACGTTTGTAGGTACAAAAGGAAAAGATGGATTTGCAGAGGTAATTAAGGATTTTGAAAACGCACAGGAAGTTCGTGTTTTGACATATAGTAAAATTGGAAATGGTAATGACAGTGATAAAAAATTAAAAATAATTAGAGAACTTGCACCAGGAAAAAAATTAAGGATTATTGTTGCAATTCCAGGATTGTTAAATAAAAAAATAAATGGTCAAATTCACACAAACTTATATTCTGAAGATGATATTATTACGCACCTAGATAAAATTAAGAATCAAATAACTGCGATATATTCATCAGAAGATTTAGAGATGTATGTTTGTTTTAAAAACCATGCTAAACTTGTTGGAACAGAAAATGTTCTTTACGTGGGATCGGCAAATTATAACGATTATAGCCATAAAAATTATGAGGCCGGAATGATTATACGGGATAAAAATAGTATTAAAGAAATATATGAAAAATATTTTGACAAAGTTGTTGCTGTACAATATTGTGCTGACAAATATGACACCATAAGATTAAATCTTTTATCATTGGTTGATGAAATAGAGGAATTAGAAATATTTATACATTGCTTTATATCTTGCTTTGATGAAAGAGTTGAAAATTTCAACAGCATAAAGAAACAATACGAGGTAATCAGTAGCAGAATGGAAGATATTACAAGATATATTAATGATAATAAGAAAAACATACCCATAGCATTATCAGAAGACATATGCACAATTGAAAATGATATAGATAATATTTCTGAGTTTATTTCGGGTGCATTTGATTCAGATTATAATAAAAATATGGAGTATTTTGCAGATTATTATGAAAATGAGCATATGGATAACAAAGGAGTTTTTTCAAGTGATGCGTGGATTGATGAAGAAACACCTTATGTCATGCTGAGCGAGGAGACGGAACAGGAATATTATATTTCAGAATATTGGACTCAAGAAATAACGGAAAAGTCAGTGGTAAAAGAAACTTTAGATTTACTAAATGCTATAGTAAAAACAGCTAAGGTGTGGTTATATAAGAAACCTTATGATATGTTTAAAGCACAGTTGGTTCAGATTGGAACTGATGAAAATGTACTAAAATAATAAGAGAATAGTATTTGTATCTTAAAAAAGGTGTATAAAAATGGATTAAAAAATGCAGGTGCTGATGAGAAAAATACATCAGCATCTGTAAATATATTTGTTGTTGCTGATTAGTTTTTATAATTATCCATGAGGAACACTTTAAAATGAAACATTGATTTCTCATTGTGAAATTGAGGAGTACTAGGTTTAATTCTAAGGTCTCTAGCAATCTGACGTTTTAAATGACCCGTCATAATCATTTTTTTTGGTTCCCAAGTTTTTCTATCTAATTCACCAATCATAGCGTAGGAGGATATATTAAACGGGAGCATTTAAGAAAGAACGGATGATGAAGGCATATGCACAGTTGGAATATCATTACAAGGATACAGCCACCATCATATTAAAAGAGGCATGGCTTGAAACACTAGGGTTTGAGCCGGGGACACCCATAAATGTCGAGTGTGACGGAGGAAGGTGTTACAAGGGAAGCAGTCACAAAAGACCAGATGCGAAGGTTCTTGAAATTTATACATGATGATGTGGTTTATTGTAAATATTATGAAGTGATTTATATTCTTTTTCACACTGGTATGAGAATTTCGGAATTTTGTGGACTTACGATGAGGGATATTGATTTAGAGAAAAGAACCATCAATATTGATCATCAGCTGCAAAGAACTTCCAAAAGAGAGTATGTAATTGAGCCAACAAAAACAAATGCCGGAACAATGGTTATTCCAATGACAAATGAAGTGACAGAGATGTTTCGAGCAATTATTGAGGATAGACCAGATTATAAGGTTGAAAAAGTGGTAGACGGTTACACGGGATTCCTTTTTCTGGACAAGGATGGAATGCCACTTGTAGCCATGCATTGGGAACACAGATTCAATCATATGGTCAGCAGGTATAATGAAATTTATAAGATTCAGATGCCAAATATTACTCCTCATGTATGCAGGCATACATATTGTTCCAATATGGCGAAAGCTGGAATGAATCCGAAAGCACTCCAATATTTAATGGGACATTCTGATATAGGGGTTACGTTAAATGTATATACGCATCTGGGATTAATTGATGCAAAAGAAGAGATGAATAGGATTGCAAAACTGGCATAGTATGATAAAATAATAGAAAAAAGAATTAATAATAATCTGATTATAAGGTTCTTAGAAAGCCTGTTTTCCAGGCTGATTATTACTAAGAAGTTACTAAATTTGGATAAGAAAATATACGAATTTATGCTGTGATATACAGGAAAATGACAGGATTGAAGATTATCGGAAAATGCCTGTAAACAGCGTAAATACAGCATTTCAAGGAGTTTTAAGCAATGATAAGAGTGTTATTTGTCTGCCACGGCAGTATTTGAAGAAAATGCGGAAAACGCTGAATTTACGGTATATTTAGGACTCAAAGAGAGAGTTTTACTAAGAATTTACTAAGAAAGAAATTAGTAAGAAATCTCTAGCACGAATTTAGAAAAATGAAACTTAGGACTTTATTAGTTGCTAAATGCAATTAGTAGAGTCCTTTTTATTTTCAAAAAGAAAGAGGAGGTTCTAAAAATGAACAGTACAGCGTTAGGAGCAAAGGAAACAAAGAAGGAAAACATTATTTTTATCAGCGATGCACATGAGAAATTCTACTATGAGAAGTTAGAAGAAGTAAGGTATCAGGATGTGTACCACAAGGCACTCTGCTATTGCCTTGGCATCAGCGATGATACCAGAAGAAACATTAAAAGTATTTATGATTTTAAAACAGGCTGTGTAAAAACAGAATGTTTGCATGAAGGCTGGCAGACCAGCGGAAGTGTGAAGGTAGTCAGAATGGCATTTAATCTTTATTGCAACGGGACTCCGAGCGTGGATGACTACAAGGACACCGAGGAACAGATAAACGAGTGCAGGCAGTATTCAGTGGAGGAATTATTCTGCTGTGCCTATGCACCATATTTTTGGCAGGCGATACAGATTCGTTATCCGGAGTATGCAACGTATAACAAGAAATTGTACGCCCTGTTTGGAGGAGCAGACTAATGTTGAAAGTAAGATTGATGGGTACGAAGAACGATATTACATGGTTTGGAAAGATTTTGAAGCGTAACCCGAAAATAGAAGTTACCGAGTTCTCAGATTTATACCCGAATAAGGGTACAAAGAAGTTTTACAGGGCTTATGTGGAAGTAAGCAAAAGAAACGTAGCAGAAAAATAGCAGGAAGAAAAGGAGAATTTCATTATGTGTAAAATAATCGCAATCGCAAATCAGAAGGGTGGAGTTGGAAAGACTACCACAACAAGCAATTTAGGAATCGGATTGGCAAAGCAGGGAAAGAGAGTGCTGTTAATTGATGCGGATGCACAAGGAAGTCTTACAGCAAGTTTAGGTTTTAAGGAGCCTGACAAGCTGGAGATTACGCTGGCAAATGTGCTTGCAAACATCATCAATGATGAGGAAATGGATACGGATTACGGTATCCTCAAGCATGAGGAAGGCATTGACCTGATGCCGGGTAACATTGAATTGTCTGGTCTGGAGGTATCACTGGTGAATGTAATGAGCCGTGAGGTTGTGTTGCGTTCCTATGTGGAAATGGTAAAAGATAGATACGATTACATATTGATTGACTGTATGCCTTCCCTTGGTATGATTACCATAAATGCCTTTGCATGTGCTGACAGTATTCTGATACCTGTGCAGGCGGCATATCTGCCCGTGAAAGGTCTGGAACAGCTTATTAAAACCATTGGAAAAGTAAAACGCCAGATTAACCCGAAATTGGAAATTGAAGGTATTCTGCTGACGATGGTTGACAGCCGGACGAATTATGCAAGGGACATCAGTGCCATGCTTGTAGAGAATTATGGAAGTAAAGTGCGGATATTTGAAAACAGTATTCCGATTTCTGTAAGAGCAGCGGAAATTTCAGCAGAGGGTGTTAGTATCTTTCAGCACGATCCGAAAGGAAAGGTTGCAGGTGCCTACCAGTCATTGACAGAGGAGGTGCTTCGTAATGAATAAAAGAGGAAGTGCAGACAAAATCAAGTTAAGCAGTTTTGACGATTTGTTTGGCACGCAGGAAGCGGGTACAGGTACGGAACAGGTGCAGGAGATACCACTTTGTGAGCTGCATGAGTTCAGAGGACATCCGTTTAAGGTGCTGGATGATGAGAAAATGCAGGAAACAGTGGAGAGCATTAAGAACTATGGTGTGCTGATGCCCGGTATTGCAAGACCGAGAGCAGAAGGCGGCTATGAAATTATAGCCGGGCACCGTAGGCGACATGGCTGTGAACTGGCTGGACTGTCTACAATGCCGATGTTTGTCAGAGATTATACGGATGATGAAGCCACAATCATCATGGTAGACACTAATATTCAGAGAGAAGATATTCTCCCAAGTGAGAAGGCAAGAGCTTATTCCATGAAGTATGAAGCCATGAAACATCAGGGGAAAAAGGGTGCCGGAAACAGTCTTGATGAAGTGGGAGAAGCTGCCGGGGAAAGTGGCAAGACGGTTCAGCGGTATATCTGGCTTTCCCGGTTATCTGATGAACTGTTGGAAATGGTTGATAAGAAGAAAATCGGTCTGGTGCAGGGCGTGGATATATCGTTTCTTACAGAGCAGGCACAGGAATGGGTGCAGATTATCATGGAAGAAACCGGAACAAATATTTCCACTGTCCAATCAGCAAAATTGAAAGAGTATGGGAAAAAGGGAGAGCTGACCATGCCGATGGTAAGGCTCATTTTGACAGAGGAAAAGCCAAAGGAAAGAAAGATTACATTAAAAGCAGAGAAAATCAGCAGGTATTTTCCGGAGGAGTATTCGGAAAGCGAAATAGAAAATGTCATTATAGAGCTTTTGGAGGAATGGCAGAAGAAACAGTAAAGGAGGCGGTAAAAATGGGCGGTACAATCAAGTTCGATTATTATTACGGAATCGAAGCAGATCAGTTCTCTTTTTATCGTGTTCCACGGATGCTGATTAAAGATGAGCGTTTCAAGGGGCTTAGCAGTGATGCCAAGCTCCTGTATGGTCTGATGCTTGACAGAATGTCCTTATCCATGAAAAATGGGTGGCTTGATGATGAAAACAGGGCGTATATTATATATACGGTAGATGCAATTATGGAGGATTTGGGTTGCGGAAAGGACAAGGCGATAAAAGTCCTTGCAGAATTAGATACAAATAAAGGTATTGGTCTGGTGGAGAGAATCCGCAGAGGGCTTGGAAAACCGGATATTATTTATGTGAAAAATTTTGTTGTTTCGCAGGAAACAGAGGAAAAGCCTGATAAAATGCAAGTGGATAGGGATACACTTGCAGAGGTCGGAGATGCCGATTTGCAGAAGTCGGAAAAACCGAATTCAAGAAGTCTGAGGAGCCGACTTCAAGAGGTCGGAAAAACCGACTTCAGGAACTCGGAAAATCAGACTTCAAGGAGTGGGAAAAATGGACTTCAAGAGGTCGGAAATTCAGCCCCTATTTATACTAACTATAATCAAACTGATCAGAATTATACTGATATGAATTATATCAATCTTATCAATCAATCGGAGAGTGAGCAGAAAAAGCCTGATTCGATGGATGAGATGGAGGATGTAAACGCATACATAGAGCTGATTAAGGAAAATATTGAGTACGAGCATCACATGAAATATGCTGCTTGGCAGGACAAGGCATTGTATGAGGAACTGTATGAGGTAATCTGTGAGATTGTATGTGTAAAGCGTACCACAGTAAAAGTTGCGGGAGAAGATTATCCGTATGAGCTTGTGAAATCCAAGTTTTTGAAGCTGGACAGCGGACATTTGGAATATGTGATGGGCTGTATGAAAAACACCACTACGAAGATTGCAAATATTAAGTCGTACATGGTGACGGCATTGTATAATGCTCCCTCTACGATAAATCATTATTATCAGCAGGAGGTACAGCACGATATGTATGGAGGAGGATGGCATGAAAAAGGTATTGTTTGAGATAGTGGTTCCGGCGGTTGTTCTGGCACTCTGGATGATTACCTGTTATCCGGTATGCTGCAAAGCAGAAGGGTTTGATTATTTCCTTTACTGGATACTGGTGGGATGCCCTTACGGTATCCGGAAAATGTGTCTGTATATGATACCAAAGAATTTTGGAATTGCCGGAAGCATGGGTGTATTTGCATTTAACTGTATAATTGGTGGTTTGATAGGTGGCATTATTGTGATAATGAGAATTGCAAAGATATTTACGGAGATAATAAAAGTGATAGGAGGACACTTCTGGACACAATGTCCAAAGGAATAAAAGAGCAACAAAAAAGGCATTGTCGGCTAATCATCCACAACAATACCTTTATTTGTCATCCGGAACATATTCCATGATATCTTCAATCCGGCAGTCAAGTATCTGACACAGCCTGTTCAGAATAATGGTTTTTACTACCATGTTCTGCCGGAGCCGCTGAAGCTGTGCTTTGTCAATGCCATAATCTTTGATAAGCTGGTACTGACTAATGTTCTTGGCTTTCAGCGTTTGCCAGAGAGGGTCATATTTAATCATACAGGCAACTCCTTTCCTCTCTTGTATTTTAAATGGAGAAAACCTATAATAATATGGTGCGTGTATGCACCATAAATATGCAGATTAAGATAGAAAAATAGATGTTAAAATAAATGGTCGAACAGTAACAGGAGGGATTTATATCTTGAAAAAAAGCTATATTACAGAAGTCGAAAAAGAAAAGTGCAGACAGGTTGCTGATGCATTTGCAGAGCTGTATGAGCTTGAAAATATACTTGTCATGGATGCCGGAAGATATGGTTTTGTAAAATTGCAGTATTATACAGAGAATCAGGGTTTTGATAATGTATATACTTTTACGGACTGCCGGAGTCTGTTTGAAGATCTCTGGGTGGAATGGCTGGATACAAAACTTTATCTGATGGCAAAGGGTACACCACTTTTGGAAAAAGGATACAAAGGTATATTTGAAAGCCTTCCGAAAGAAAAGAAAAAAGAGCTTATGGATAAAAAAGCCGATTTTGCAAAAAAGGCAGGAATAGAATTATAGGAATAACAGCGTCAGGGCAGTTATGGGTCGAGAGATTTGTAGCTGCTCTTTTTTATTGCTTTTGGACATTGTGTCCAGAAGCGGGAAGGAGAAAAACGGATATGGAATCAATGAGAGATGTTAATCGTGTAATGGAACGGGAGATAGCAAAGGGGAGCAGCCCTTTGAAGTTAGATCATATTGAGTTTGGAGAATATTCGTATCAGGAGATAACATCAAAAGAGAAACTGCTGGAGGTATTGTCTTATCTGTTGAGAATAGGAGATTTCAGCCAGTATACCGGGAAAGCCGTTATCAATAATGTTTATATGGACCTGCCGGGCAAGAAGCCCGTATTCAAGAGAACTAAGACAGCGATGCAGAGGAATAAAATTTTTGCAACAATCAAAAGGTATGCAAATAAGCTAAAGCCGGAGTATAATGGAGATGTATATTTGGAAACGGTCAGATGTTATTTCACAATACCGGAAGAAAATTTGGAGAAGTGCCGATATACATATCAGGGAAACGAAACATACGCATTTCTACTGTCGGACAAGTACATCTTGGGGTTATATACGCATTGTCTGGTAGCAAGGAAAGAAGCTGCAAGTACAGAGGTGCAGGTGGAAGGCTTTACGGAGAAAGAGTACGGAATGGTAAGACTGGAGAATGTAGGGGATGTTTTGTTCCAGGCGTTGTTGTTCGATAACGTTAAGTTTGAAGTGAACAGAATATATGTGGATTTATATACAATTTATCATTAGATGAAAGGAAGATGGTTATGAGCTTTTATCAGGATAATATGGCAAATTTAATGAAAGAATTTGTAAAATCAGTTGATGATAATTTTGATAAAAAACAAATTCAAAATTTGACGGCTTCGCTTCAACAATTTAGTTTAGCTTTGAAGAAGGCAACAGAAAACATATCCTTAAATTTTTTTACGGAAGAGATGCAGAATTATATTGCGGAAATGAAAGAAAGTGAGAAATTATCACAATCAGAATTTGAAGCAAAATATTCATATGAAATAGAAGTCTGTAAAAAATTGGGACGTGCTGGTTGGGTTGTTTCAGAACATTCAAATCCTAGAAAAGTTAAAGAATGGTATGACCTGTTGATGAATCAGGATGATACTGAGATAAGCACTTATTTTGAGGGAGATAATGGCTGTATTTTATCTAATATCTTTCGAGGTTTAGAAAAGAAATATTGTGTAGAGCCAAACCAAAGGTATTATTCAAAAGCGAAATGTTTTTTTGAGCAAGAGGATTATATGACATCATCAATGTACTTAGTAGCTTTGCTTGAAGCGAGAACAAATGAATTAATGAATTATCCTAAGGGAACTCGGTATAAGCAAAAATATTCAGAGGAAGGTTTTGAAAATCATTTGCAAACAGAATTTGATAAAGTGGATTCTTTTTTTACTAAGAGATATCTATTTTTAGATGTGTATCCTTCTATTATCGAATTCTTAAATCGTTTATTTGTAGATGGTAAATATACATTTGAAAACGGAGTGGAACCACCTTATATTAATCGAAATTGGCTTCTGCATGGTAGAAGCTACAGAATGATCGAACGTTATGAATGTATACAGTTGTTTAATGCATTAAGTGCTATAGAATTTGCTTTTTCATTGTCTAATAAGTTGGATGTAGTAGAAAAATACTAGGAGGAAAATTTATGACAGAAAAACATGCTTGTATATATTGTGGAAATACAGAAACATCAGAATCAGATATTATTCCGGACGCATTGACAAATGCAAGAATCACAAATAAAAATGTTTGCAAAACAGAGCATAATAATAAATTTAGTGATTTATTTGAAAGTGACGTAATCGAAGCATTGGCATTAATAACAAATGAATTGGACATTAAATCTCATAAAGGAGAGAACTATGCTGCATATTCAGCTAAAATTGAAATTGATGGTATAGAATATTCGACGAAGATGACATCTGAAAAGGACTTATTTAATGGACGGAAGGTCTTGGTTTCTACAGATGGTAAACATAAATTAAGTTCAATGGACAAAATTACAAAAATCGCACAAGACCCAAGTCAAATATCTGAGGTAGACATTAATAACTTACCTTTGTGTAAAAAAGTTGAAATAGATATCAATGTTTACTTTAGCGAAAAAATGTTCAGAATGATAGCCAAAATAGCATATGAATGGTATTGTTCAAGAAATGATGTAGTTGGTTATCATGATGAGTTTGAGAACATTGTAAAATTTATTACATCTGGGGAGGGAAATAATCCAGTTACAATTTTGCAAAATGAGGAATTATATAAGTATTGCGGGAAACAGGTTAGTTTGGGTAGTCATTGTTTGTTTGCCTATATAGATAATGAAGAAAAAATAAATGTAATAGTTTCGCTTTTTGGAATTGCAATGTATCGTGTTGTGGTATCTGATGATATTCCAGCATTCTGTGAAAACAATTTTATGTTTATGGAATTAAGAACAGATTCGTCCAGAAAGGAATTAAAACATGTTTCACGTGAAGAGGCAGAAAACTATTTTTTTGAGTTGCTTAAACCAAGTAATTTTATAGAAGGGGCAAATATTGCAGGAATGCATATTATGATTCCTAAAGTGATATCTAGTATAGATGTCGTAGTCTACCCATTTGTATTTAATATGACAAAATGCTTTTTGGAAATTAATGATGAGACACGAGAACCAAATGAGAGAATAGTGAGGATATTGAAAAATAATATACAAGAAGTATTGCAGGCGTCAAGTTTACACAAAAAATCAATACAGCGATTTGTGAAAGAGTATTTTTCAGATGGTCATGAGCCAATTATACTTAATCCTAACTCGTCTAATAAAAAGACTGTGCTACTTTTTTATATTCTATTCGTTATCGGAAGGGATAATATAGAACATATTGATGACAAGTCTTTACAAGACATAGCAAAAAAAGCATTAGATATGGGAGTACAAAGTGAACTTATCGTGACGGATGAAATAGAAAAGAAATTGCAAAGTGAGATGTTAGCTACCAAAGGATATAGTGATTTGCTTGAAAAGGGAGCAGAAGTTATAAAAAGGTGGAACGACTAGCAAGTATATAAAAAATTAACAGCGTCAGGGCAGTTATAGACCGTAAAGGTTTATAGCTGCCCTTTTTGCGTTCATGGACTTTTGGACACGATGTCCAGTAGCGGAAAGGAGAGCTTATGAGATATTTACTGCACAGGCTGTATGTTCCACCATAGCAGGGCATACGCACAGGTAACAATGATCGGAGGTACTTATGCAGGAGGAAGTAACACAGAAAACGATTGCTCTTGTAATAAAGACCGCTAAATTAGATGCTAACGTGCTGAAAGCTGCCATGCGGATGTATTTGAACCACCGCAGGCAGAAATCACAGAACATGCATGGTAAGACTTCTGTGAAAAAGCTGGTTGGCGAGGGCGTGGGAGTATCGTCTATCGAAGTAACTGACAGCAACATCAAAGCCTTTGAGCGGGTGGCTCGTAAATACAATGTTGATTTTGCTGTGAAAAAAGATAAGACCTGCGAACCGCCCAAGTATTTGGTTTTCTTCAAGGGCAGGGATGCCGATGTGGTTGCACAGGCATTCAAGGAATTTGTTTATGGTAATGAGAAGAAGAAAGGCAGAGTTTCCGTAAGGGAGAAGTTAAAGCGTTTCAGGGATGCAGTATCACAGGATAAGAACAGGGAACGGAGCCGGGAAAAGAATAAAGACAGGGGGCATAGTCTTTGAGTAATATTGTGCAGGGTATAGCCAAAGACCTGAAAGCTATTCCGGAAAATCTGAAAGCGAAGCTGAAGGGTGCTGACACCAAGAAGCTGATGCTTTTAAATATCCCGTATATCCTTGTCGGATATTTCTGTGACAAAGTGGCATGGCTGTGGAGAGTATCACCGGGGAATAATGCTTCCGATAAGATGATGGCAGTCATGAACAGTTTTGATACCCTGTTTTCCAATCCTCTGCCCAGCTTCCACCCAAGAGACTTGATGATTGGGACTGGATGTGGCATAGCACTCCGGCTTGTGGTGTACTACAAAGCGAAGAATGCTAAGAAATTCCGGCAGGGCGTTGAGTATGGTTCCGCAAGGTGGGGAAACGCCAAAGACATAGAGCCATATATGGATTCTGTGTTTGAAAATAATGTCCTTTTGACACAGACGGAGAGACTTATGATGTCCGGCAGACCAAAGCAGCCGAAATATGCGAGAAATAAAAATATTCTTGTTATCGGTGGCTCCGGTTCCGGCAAGACACGCTTTTTTGTAAAACCCAATCTGATGCAGATGCACTCATCTTATGTTGTTACTGATCCGAAGGGGACGGTGCTTGTGGAGTGCGGAAAGATGTTAAAAAAGGGTGGCTATGCAATAAAAGTCCTCAATACCATAAACTTTGCAAAATCCATGCATTACAATCCTTTCGCCTATATACGGAGCGAAAAGGATATTCTGAAACTTGTAAACACGATTATAGTCAACACCAAAGGAGAGGGACAGCAATCCGGTGAGGACTTCTGGGTGAAGGCTGAAAAGCTCTATTATACGGCACTCATCGCTTATATCTGGTATGAAGCTCCGGAGGAGGAGCAGAATTTCGCCATGCTGATTGATCTGATTGATGCCAGCGAAGCCAGAGAGGATGATGAGAATTTCAAAAATGCCGTTGATTTGCTTTTTGAGGAGCTGGAGGCAGAGAACCCGAACCATTTTGCAGTAAGACAGTATAAGAAGTACAAACTTGCTGCGGGTGATATATGCTCTAAGTGACTTCTTAATCATGATTTTGTCGTGGTTAGTGAAGCAATCACTTAGAGCATTTTTATTTCAGGAGGTACAGCCATGAGAAATGAAAAAATTACCCCACTGTACGAGCGCCT
>ERZ839489.1705-NODE-1705-length-12410-cov-2.347552_pt1 | contig 12410 bp, 12 predicted proteins | sample MGYA00519938_ERZ839489 | MGnify/ENA primary metagenome ERZ839489 (study PRJEB31850, sample SAMEA3708846) | human gut metagenome | biome: human gut; feature: human-associated habitat; material: faeces | place: China | collected 2014 ... | reverse complement strand
GGTGGACACACTGATGGATGGTTTCGCAATTAAAATCGGACAATCCGGAAGCGGCGCCACCGGCGTCAGGATCTCACCAATTCCTTCCGACAATGCAGTGCGGCGCATCAGACAATACGGAACATCTGCCCCCAGCTTCACGCCGATCTCCCTGAGCTTCTTCTGGCTCAGCTGCAAATCAAAGAGCTTATTCATGCCGTATAAAACAGCAGCACAATCCGTACTTCCGCCTGCCATTCCTGCAGCCACCGGTATATGCTTCTCAATGCGGATACAGACACCCTGCTTTATGTCAAACTGCTCCATCATAACCTTCGCCGCTTTGTAGGCAATATTGCGCTCATCCGTCGGCAGGAAGGATAAATTGCATGTCAGCCGGATGCCCGGTGTCTCTGTTTTCTCTATATCAATCTGATCATACAGCTTCAGCATCTGCATAACCATTCGAACTTCATGATAGCCGTCTTCTCTGCGTCTGACCACATCTAATCCAAGATTGATCTTCGCTCTGGCTTTTAGTCTGATCGTATCCATAATGATTCCCCCTGTATTCCCCTTAGAGGTGGTTTCAACTCCCATCTTATGTATTTCTCTGTGTATCGTGTATACAATATAATTGTAAAATACAATCTGCAATTTTGCAATACTTTTTTTCGGAATCTTTCAAAAACTCATCTGTTTCATAATCAGCAGACGTTCCCCCTCAGAGATCTCTTCCTTTTCAATATGATTCAGCCGCCGGATTTCCTGGGCTGTTGTACAAAACTGTTTCCCCAGGGAAAATAATGTATCACCCTTTTTAACAACATAGCCTGTCATATTCGGCAGAGATTCCATATATCCGTCATTGGCCTCACCCTCAGAGATTTCCGTCATCACATGGAGCGTCATATATTGGCAGACCAGGGTATCCAGGCGAACCGTCATTTTCACCTCTGCCGTATCACCGCTCGCCATCACGGCACTGATCTGATCCAGATACGGCTGCACTTCAAAACAAACATCCTTCGGCAATACACCGGTCTCAATCATACAGGCAAAAGGGATCATCACACCGGCAATATCCAGGGGCAGATGGTCATCCTCATTAACATAGAGAATATGCACATCCGCCACACCCTCTGCCCTTATACCTTCTTCCGTCAGTTCCAGACGGTCCATCCTGATTTCTGCCCATGGATGACAAAGCTGCAGAACCCCGGCATGTTCTCCCGGCATGCGCACCTTTTCATACAACTTACACTCTGTCTGATTGCGAATGCATACCCGGCGCATCGCTGCCTCCTGATAAACCGGCACCAACTGACGTTTCAGACTGTACACATCCGATACAGTCTGCAATTTTTTCTCTTCATACGCTTCAAGATCAATCTCCAGAACCATCTCCGCCATCACCAGACGCATTTCGCCATCCATATCCGCTTTCATTTCCAGGGACTGAGCGATTTTATGTAAATGACTATTGACGATCATATCTTCTCTCATGCCGCTGCATGGAAGCTCTGCCTGCCATGGCAGATCTGCTTCTGTATATTCAAAAGGATTTTCTTCATTTTCCCCGCTGTAAAGACAGAATACAGAAGCCTCTCCCCTCAGCAGCAGTTTATCATCCTGGGGCCGTATATCCACGCGTCGGTTCTGGACCTCACCCCAGATCAGTTCCAGCATATTGGCCTTATTACCCGGGAGCATCATTTCTTCCCGTATACGGATTGTGTCCTTTTTCCGTACAGCGATCCCACTGACATCAAGTGTTCGTCGCTGCAGACATAAATGTTTCTCTGTATCCGATATTTCACTGACAACAGGTATCTCTTCCACCGCAGACGCATGGACCTTTACATTGACAACGGATCTGACACTGACTTTCCTGCTGTGGATCATGGTCACTCTCAGATCTTCCATCTCACAATCCACCCGTATTCTCGCTTCTTCTGTCAAACCGTCCATATTGACAACTTCTTCAAAAGGCAGTTCACCTTCCATATGGTCCAGTGTACAATTCTGGCGATCTTTTAAATAAGCCATTCTCCAGAACAGACTGCCTTTTAAAATCATTTTGTCCGGCATCGTCTTTATATTCTGTATCTGTATTTCGCCGTTCTCCACAATCACTTTTTCAATGTCCGATTTATTATCCGGCACGTTATAATCCTGATCCAGTGTCACCTGTAAAGCCACTGAGGATCTGAAATGCATCGCCTGCAGCATCTGTGTATCTGTCAACATAAAAAATCCCTCCTCACATCCATATCCTATTGATATGCCTGTAAGAAAGGATTTATGCGTTATATATGAAATCTGCGGATTACTTGCAAATAACCAGCTGCACATCCCGGGTCAGAACATCTGTATAGCTATACGATACCACTCTTTCAGCGTTATCTTCATCTGCATTGATTCTTACCGTAAATATGCTTGGATAGCTCTCCTGTATCACACCTTCGGCAACTGAGTATTTATGACGGCCTTTATTCGCTCTCACACGTACTCTGCGTCCGATATTCGCATCTACTGCTCTCCTGACATTCATAATATCTTTCTGCTGCAAATCCGTTCACCTCTTTCAAAGGACTTTCACTACCGTTTGGTAATAATGTATAAAACTCCTGTAATAATTTTAACTCTTTTTTCATTAAAAGTCAATTTGCACAGTAAAAAGACTTATTTTTCTCAATATGCGTGTTTATTTTGTAGATTTTCACGATTTTTTTAGTACTTTATTCTTCACAATTTCATCGTATACGCAAAATTCGACAGCATTTTCCCTATATATCCCGGCCTCTATATGTCAAAAATGACGGGAGCATCCAATGTCTCCAGCTTAATCACAATGTACGGATACGATACAGTTCCCGCTCCGATCTCGCTCTCCGTGTTTTTGCCGGATCCCGGGCCTTCCAAAGATGTACTGACACAGACTGACTGCTCTCCCAGATACAGATCATTGACTCTAATGCTGTAACCGCCGCCTTCCTGACTGCCATATCCGACAATCAGATACATATTCTCACCATCTCTGTAAATCAGTGTAAAGGTTTCTTCCTTTCGCTCATCAATATGTGACTTCAGTTCCTCACTGATATCCTCTGCACTTACAACTGTAAAATCCAAATCCCGCACCTTTTTTTCCATCATGTCATTTCCCGTACATGCACATAATAAAACCGTCAGCATCATACATATACTTATCTTCCATACTTTTCCCGCCATGTTTCCCTCCGATACGCCTGTCAGACTATCTTATATTGACAAGTTTATGTAAATTGATGGTATTTTATTCACATCACCCATAAAATTATGATAAAATGAGCATTGTTGCATGATAAAGGAGGTTGTTTATGAAATTCAAATATTCTCTGCCCTGTCTGCTTCTGCTGGTTGTGATGCTGACAGGATGCGGGCGCAGTTTTGACAGCAGCGGCTACGTGACTTCAATCATGGATACCCTGTACAAAGGTAACTATACATCCTATATGGATTTTACCGGCGTCTCCCGCTCGGATGTTTCTCTTTACCGTGATCAATGGCTTACATCCTCTGCGGAAGCTTTTATGACAGCTTTTGGCGCCGGCACGCCATCCGAAGAAACCACAGACCGGATCATCGCTCTGCTGACCCAGCTCTATGCTAATGCCAGCTATGAGGTAACCGCTGAAACACCCGCTTCAGACGGCAGTCCCAAGACTGTGCAGTTGTCCATCCGGCCGCTGAATATCCTGAAGGACAATTACGATGCCATTCAGGTCTATGTTCATTCTTTTAATGAAAAAAACGCCGACTTCTCCTATGCCGACCTGACAGAAGAAGCCTACTACGACACTTATCTTGATGGGATACTGACCATCCTTGAAAGTCATCTGGCAGACATGACCTTTGGTGAAGCCACAACATTGGATATCCCCTTAGAAAAGAATAGTGACGGTCTATATACCATTTCCGAAGATACTCTGACAGCAATTCAGAATACACTCCTGCCATGGCCTGAGACAGACACGCAGCAATAAACCTACGAATGCGATTCAGAAGTTTTTATAAATTAACAAACTGAAACGCGCGAAATCAAAAACTACGAAAAGGGATTCAAAAAAGCTTATTCCTGTACGGAATAACTTTTTGAATCCCTTCTTTAAGTTCTGAATCGCGCGTTCTTTTACATCATTTTGTCGATCATGGCCAGTACGGCTTTGCCGAGTGTTTCTGACTTCTCATCAGCATCTGCCAGGGATGTTCCTTTGATACCATAATAGAATTTGATCTTCGGCTCTGTACCGGATGGTCTGACGCATAACCATGCATCATCTGTCATGTCATAGTACAGAACATTGGATGAAGGAAGACCTGTCGGCTTTGTCTCACCTGTGGCCAGATCAACAATCTCATCCTTCTTGTAATCTCTTCTGGATACAACCTTATAACCGCCGATTTCTGCCGGTGGATTCTGGCGCAGTGCTTCAAGAATAGACTGGATCTTGGCAAGGCCTTCGATACCGGATAAGGAGATAGATTTGATATCGTCCTTATAGTAGCCATAGCGTTCATACATATCTACCATGGCATCCCAGAGATTCATACCCTTGGATTTATAATAAGCAGCTGCTTCACAAAGGGCCATTGTGGCTACAATCGCATCCTTATCACGGGCATGTGTGCCGATCAGACAGCCATAGCTTTCTTCAAAACCAAACAGATACGTACCGACACCTGTTGTCTCAAACTTCAGGATCTGCTGTCCGATATATTTAAAGCCTGTCAGGCATTCGATCAGATTCACATTGTAATACTTCGCAATGGCATCCGCCATGTTGGTTGTAACAATTGTCTTGATCAGTGCGCCGTCTTTCGGCAGTCCCTGTTTCTCCTTGATCTGGCTGATTGTGTAATCTGCCAGAAGACAGCCGGACATATTGCCTGTCAGCGTATGGTAAATACCTTCTCTGTCCTTCACTCTGACACCGAGACGGTCTGCATCAGGATCTGTTGCAAGAACAAGATCTGCATCTACTTTCTTCGCCAGCTCTAATCCAAGGACAAATGCCTCATCTGATTCCGGATTCGGATAGCTGACTGTAGGGAATTCACCATCCGGCAGTTCCTGTTCCGGTACAACATAAACATTCTCGAAACCGATTTCCTTCATGATCCTTCTGGCCGGGATATTGCCTGTACCATGCAGTGGTGTGTATACAATCTTAATCTGATCTGCATATTCTTTGATGAGCTCCGGATTCTTCACCTGTTTCTTCAGCTGAGCGATATAAACATCATCCACATCACTTCCGATCACCTGATATAATCCGGCAGCAATTGCCTGATCACGATCCATTGTCTTTACTTCATTATAGTCTGTGACAGCCTTCACTTCCGCCATAATCCCTGAATCATGCGGCGGTGTAATCTGCGCGCCATCTGCCCAGTAAACCTTGTAACCGTTGTATTCCGGTGGATTGTGGCTGGCTGTGATATTGATGCCGGCTGTACAGCCAAGATATCTGACTGCAAAAGATAATTCCGGCGTTGGTCTCAGTGCATCAAATATGTAAGCCTTGATGCCATTGGCTGCAAGACATAAGGCTGCTTCATTGGCAAATTCCGTGGACATTCTTCTGGAGTCAAATGCAATGGCAACGCCCTTGTCTGCCGCATTCTGCTTGATAATGTAATTGGCCAGACCCTGTGTTGTCTTGCGGACAACATAAACATTCATACGGTTGGTTCCGGCTCCGATAACACCTCTCAAACCTGCTGTACCAAACTCCAGATCTGCATAGAAACGTTCCTTTATCTCATTCTCGTCATCCTTGATACTTAATAACTCCTGCTTTGTTGCTTCATCAAAATAAGGATTCGCAAGCCAGCTTTCGTAGACTTCTTTATACTCCATCGGAATGACCTCCCTTTATCTTTATTTGGTTTTATTATACTCCAGGATGCCTAAAAAATAAAGGCATATTTGAATGTATTCAGAAAATCCTGCCTCTGTCCCTCTGTTTTCTTAAAACGACAAAGCTTGTCATAATTGACGCTGGAAATCCAGCTTTTTCGTGAATTGTAATAACGATTTGATATTTTCCAAAACTTTTCCGGAAAAATCAGCATGGCATACAGAACTCTTTTTTCCTCTTCTGACAGTGTTCTGACAGACAGATACGTATCCATGATCATTTCTCCAAGAGAACTGTCCCAGTTGTTTTTTTCAAGAACCTTTCTCAGAAATTGATACAGATCTTTCACCTGAATATCATAATGCATTTTATCAAAATTCACCACTGCCGTATATTTTCGATTTAAAATCACCTGATGATAATTAAAATCCCCGTGACACAGTGTCCGCTCATCCAGGGCTTTCTTTCGCAGACCATCAAAGTCGAATTGATTTAATTCACTAAGGGCGGCATCTGCCTCTTTCATGCAGTCACCATACAGCTGCATATACAATTTTTCAAAATCATTCCATTGTTTTTTCTGACGGATATAACTGTAAATAGCTCTCAATTCTTTTCTCCTCTTCAGGAAAATCTGTCTGGTATCCTGAAAACTAAATTGTTCCACCCGATCCTCCGACAAATCACACCGTCGCATCAGCATATGCAAAACGGCCAGCTGCCGCACCGCTGCCAGGACATCTGCTGCATTTTTCACATCGCATTCACGTCCTTCAAACCAGTCTCTCACGGTGTACATCTGACCGTCCTTATTGTTATTCAGATACTGCCCCTCTTTATTCGGCAGCAGCTGATCCACGTAATCTGTCGCGGATTGTATATTTGACCAGCTGTTCAAACTCCAGTCTCTGGGGTGACCGGTGATACGCCTTGACAATTTTCATTCCCTGGTCCGTGTCACAGATAAATGCACCTCTCCCACGACAGACCCGGGTTGTCTGAAACGTATAAGCATCCAGAACATCTTTGATTTTTTCTTCCACACACTCGCCCTCCCATACCCGCTGCAAATCGCTGACTACTTTTTAATCATATGTGCGGTATGGGGCAGGTATGCACTTGTTTTAAAACCGGGATTCAATTATAATGAAATAAATAGAATTTTAAAATGATTGCGGAGAAATAAATATTATGGATTTACGATTAATTGCTCTGGATTTAGACGGGACCACTTTGAACAGTCAGGGAAAAGTGAGCCCTTATACAAAAAAAATATTAGAAAAAGCACTTTCAAAAGGCATTCTCGTTGTCATTGCCAGCGGACGTGCATTATCCGCCATTCCGGAGGATATTCTGAACATTCGCGGATTAAAATATATCATTACTTCCAACGGATCCAGTATTTTTGAACTGCCGGACAGCCGCAGAATTTATGCCAATGATATGAAACCCGGTGTCGTAATGAGCGTCCTTGCCATTATGCAGGATACACATTTCCCCTTTGAAGTTTTTATCGGCGGTCATGCTTATACGATGCAGGCTTATTACGATTGTCCAACTGATTTCGGCGTTCCCGAACGAATGAATCATTATGTCCAAACAACCCGCACCCCGATTTCTGATATGCCGGACTTTATGATGAAACATTGTAACGAAATCGAAGGCATTGATATGATTGTTCCTGATATGCCGAAGAAACAGCAGCTGATCACTGCCTTATCCCAAATCTCGAATCTCTACATCACATCTTCTGAAAGCTATTACATAGAAATGGCCTCCGGCTCTGTCAGCAAAGCCTCTGCCCTGCATGCGCTGGCTGCGCAGTTTCATATTACCCCGAAACAAGTTATGGCCTTTGGAGACAGTGATAACGACATCGAGCTTTTATCTTATGCCGGATGCGGTGTCGCAATGCAAAACGCGACATCCAATCTCCTGAAAGCCGCTTCGGCTGTCACCCGTTCTAATAACGAAGATGGTGTCGCATTTTATCTTGAATCTTTTCTTTAGTTATTGTAGCTAATATAGCAGGAATCCTGTCTATACTTTATCGTTTGTATAAACAGGATTCCTCTTTTTTAAGTTGTTGTTTCCGTTTATACATCTTATTTTTTCAAATAAAGTCATGCTGCATTTTTCTATCTGCTTTCATTGTACAGAATGTCCTGCGCAACAGTGGTATAAAACAATCTCCGTATTCCCGCAGGCTCCCTTGTCTGCCCAAGAATCCACATCAGCTTCGTGACCACAGCCTCTGTTGTCATATCATAAGCTTCCAACACACTGTCGTACTGCTTCAGATGATGTCCCACCTGATAAATGGTCATATCACTGCCCTCATTCGGCACCTGTGTTGTCATAACAATGGTCTTGCCCTGATTGATGCCCCACTCAATCGCCTCACCGAAATGATAACGCTCACCCATTGGCAGACCGCCCACACCGAAACTCTCAATAATAATGGCATCATTACGTTCAAGGAAATACCTCAGATAGTCCCCGTCAATCCCCGGAATCAGCTTCAGCAGTCCGACTTTCGGGTCCATTTTGTGGTAAAACTCCGCCGTTGCAGCTTTTACCTGATGGATATACTGAATCTTACGGCCATCCTGAATCACTGCAAGACTTGGATAATTAATACTTGTAAAAGCCTGAAAACTCTTTGTCCGGACTTTTCTGGCTCTTGTTCCCAGAATAACTTTTCCAGAAAAGACAATCTGAACACCGCAGGCATCATCTGAGGATGCATAGATAAAACTATCCAGAAGATTGGCCCTTGCATCCGTAATCTCCATATCCACAGGTTTCTGTGAACCGGTCAGGACAATCGGTTTTGGTGAATGCTGCACCAGATAAGATAAAGCCGAAGCCGTATAAGCCATGGTATCTGTACCGTGGCAGATCACAAAGCCGTCGTATTCTTCATATTTTTCTTCAATCGCATTGGCCATCATCATCCAATGTTCCATGGAAATGTTGGTGCTGTCCAGATTACACAACTGCAGTGTTTCCACTTCACAGATGCCCTTCAACGACGGAATGTAATGCAAAATATCCTGAGATGTCAGCTCCGGTGCCAGCCCGTCTGCTGTTCCTTTTGACGCAATCGTACCGCCTGTTGCGATCATTAATATCTTTTTCAATTTTTATCCTCCTGCTTATCTTCTAATACCGCCTGTCTATCTTCCAATGCCGCCCGCTTTTCCAGACTGCGCACACAGAAAAAGAAAGCTGGTACAAGGAAACAATCCGCCAATATCCATGCCACCGGACTGGCAAAACAAACTGCCGGATATCCGAAAATTGGTACAAACACAAAGGCTACTACTGTTCGGCCAATCATCTCACACACGCCTGCAAGAATAGCCAGACGGCTGAATCCCATGCCCTGTATGGTAAACCTGAAAATATTCACCAATGCCAATGGGAAATAGAACGCAGAGTTACACATCAGGAAAAGATGTGCCTGATTGATAATGACCTTCTCACTGGCATCCACAAAAAGTAATGCCAGATATTTACCGAAGAGCAGAATAAATATAAAGGCTGCAATACCATAAACAAGTCCCAGCAGCGTACAGGATTTTTCTCCCTGCTTCAGTCGGTCAAATTTGCCGGCTCCTACATTCTGCCCCGCATAGGTCGCCATGGTAGAACCCATCGCATCATACGGACAACACAGGAACATATTGATCTTGACCGCCGCTGCCACAGAAGCGACTGCCACAGATCCCAGTGAATTCACTGCCGCCTGGATAATGACACTTCCGATGGCTGTAATGGAATACTGCAATCCCATAGGAATACCCATATTGCACAAATTCAGTATGCAAAGTTTATCCGGCTGCCATTCCTCTCTCTGAACATGCAGAATCGGGAATTTCTTCCAGATAACACCCAGACAGCAAAAACCTGAGACGGCCTGTGCGATCACTGTCGCCCATGCAGCACCTGCCACGCCCATTTTCAGAACGATAATTGACAGCAAATCCAGTATAATATTCAGGATTGATGAAAAAATCAGCAGATACAGCGGTGTCTTGCTATCTCCCAGCGAACGCATAATGCCTGACAGGAGATTATACATATAAGTTGCCGGTATACCAAGAAAAATAACAAAAATATAGCTGTAGGAACCATCAATAATATCCTCCGGCGTGTTCATCAGTTCAAGGATCTGGCGGCAGAAAACACAGACCAATACAGCCATAACCACTGCAAATATGATCGACAGCCAGACACTGTTAGCCACGAATTTTCGCATACCATGCTCATCCTTGGCACCAAAACGCTGGGCCACAGGAATAGCAAAACCATTGCAGACACCCATACAGAAACCAATGATCATAAAATTAATAGACCCGGTAGCTCCAACAGATGCCAGGGCGCTGACACCCAGAAACTTTCCGACAATGATCGTGTCCATCATATTGTAAAACTGCTGAAACAGCATACCAAACAAAAGCGGAATGCCGAAACCGAGAATCAGCTTCATCGGCGAACCCGTTGTCAAATCTTTTGTAGCATTTCTGCTCATCTTTATCCTCCCTCAAGGTCATTCAAATATCCATAAAACCTGTCACAAAATTCCAGTCAGCATACGCCGACTGGAATTTCGGAAACCTTATCATCTCTGTGCCTATTAACAGACAATCAGCTCATAATCTCTGCTGCCGAGGCCAATCTTATCTGCATGTTCCAGACATGACTGCCACTCTGATTCCGGTGTGGAATTCGTAAAATGATCATGATGATCGACAAAATCCGGTCGACTCATGTTATCCGAAAGCTGGCTGTTCGGCATCGGTTCTGCCTTCAGACAGGCATCTACACAGGCCTGGTCAAGGGCCAATGGATCAAAAGAAGCAAACATACCGATATTCGGCAGAATCGGCACATCATTTTCTCCATGGCAGTCGCAGTTCGGAGAAACATCAATAACCAGAGAAATATGGAAATTCGGTCTTCCGTCAATAACCGCCTTCGTATATTCTGCCATCTTGCAGTTCAAAATAGCATTAGCATTGCTATTTCTGAATGTAATGGCATCAAAATTACATGCGCCGAGGCATCTGCTGCAACCTACGCAATGTTCTGTATCTACAGTCATTTTCTTTGTTTCTGCATTGAATACGAGTCCGCCGTTGGCACATTCCTTCTGACAGCGCTTGCAGCCTACACATTTGCGTGATGAAATTGTTGGTATACCGTTGCTGTGCTGCTCCGTCTTTCCTGCTCTTGAACCGCAGCCCATACCAATATTCTTGATCGTGCCGCCAAATCCTGTCGCTTCATGTCCCTTGAAATGTGTCAGGCTGATAAAAACATCCGCATCCATCACTGCACGTCCGATCTTGGCTGCTTTGACATATTCACCACCTTCTACAGGTACATCAATATCATCCGTGCCTTTAAGACCATCCGCAATAATGATCGGACATCCTACCGTCAGCGGTGTAAAACCATTCTGCCATGCACATTCCATATGTTCAAGGGCATTCTTTCTGCTGCCCGGATACATCGTATTACAATCTGTCAGAAACGGCTTGCCACCCAAAGATTTTACCAGATCAGCCACTGCCCTGGCATAATTCGGGCGAAGGAAGCTCAAATTGCCCAATTCACCAAAATGCATTTTAATGGCTACGAACTTACCGTCCATATCCAACTGCTCAATGCCTGCTTTTTTCAGCAGTTTCTGCAGTTTTGTTGTTAAGCCATCTCCATAAGCCGGTGTTCTGAAATCAGTAAAAAAAACTTTAGATTTTTCCATCTTCAAAGCATCTCCTTCATTGTATGTATCTTTATCTTCTATTGTTTTAACAATTATTGTAACTGTTTATTTGCGTTTATCTCGTGATAGTATAACCTACCGCTTTCAAAAGTGAAATAGGCATCTTAACCAAAAGTATCCTATACATTCTTCACTTTTTAAGATATGATAGATAAAAAGGAGGAATCAGCCATGTACACAACCGAATCCTACACAACATCCATCGCTGTCAGTGATTATGAAAAAAGATATATCGATATTCCCACTTTCACTGAATACTGCAAAGCCTGTCCCAATTATGACAGACTCTGGTCCTGTCCTTCCTACACCTTCGATGTGGAGGCTTTCTGGAATCAGTTTCAGACACTGGATCTATTTGCGGTCAAAATCCTCTATAATGATGACTATGCCGGAAAACAATTCTCGGAACACAAAATTGCCGATATTATGCGTCAATCCCTCAATGTCGAAAAGCCCGTATCAGCCGGGAATTATTCCGACTTGAAGAAAAATACCCCGGCTCCGTCAGTCTTTCAGCCGGCTCCTGTAGCCTGTGCCATGACAATTGTACACGTCCCGACGGCCTGCCATGCCGTTATCCCGACAAACTCCGTTATTCCATCGAATCGCTTGGCGGCAATGTCGGTCTGACCCTCAGCCAATGCATGGGCATTGACCTTGAATGGATGGAAGAAGGCCGACTGCCTCACTACTTTGTTCTTGTCAGCGGCCTGCTTCGCAGGTAAACAGCC
>ERZ839489.1703-NODE-1703-length-12429-cov-4.539761_pt1 | contig 12429 bp, 10 predicted proteins | sample MGYA00519938_ERZ839489 | MGnify/ENA primary metagenome ERZ839489 (study PRJEB31850, sample SAMEA3708846) | human gut metagenome | biome: human gut; feature: human-associated habitat; material: faeces | place: China | collected 2014 ... | reverse complement strand
TCCATGATATGGGAGCTTATGAAAAAAGTACCGATGTTAATCAGATTGCTGCGGTCTATGAAAAATATAGGGAGAATCCTAAAACTGCGTATCTGGGATGCTCAATGGGAATTATTTATCGTGATCCGGAAGACAGTTACTATGATGAAGCCGAATTTACAATCGTTAAAGGAAATGCTGTATTTGGAAATCTGATGGACGATGTTCGGTTTTATGGGGAGCTTGCACTGGTAAGAGAAGGAATTGAGAAAATTCATGAAGTATTACCGGACTATAAGTATGTACCGATGCGGGATGTTCGGGAAGCAATGTATCCAGAGAAGATGACCACAGAACAGCTGGCTGAGGCATTAGATGAGATTGCAGAAGCTTTTGATCCGTATGAGTATCGGGATAATGTTGAGATGGGAGAAAATACGGTACAGGAAGTAATGTTGGATTTGCAAAGCGGTAATATTCATTACTATGTTTCTTACTTGAAGGATATTGTAGACGAAGAATGCGACCTGTCTGTTCGTGCAGGTGTATTGCTGGAAAGACTGAAAGCCTATGAACCGGAGATTCCAAAAGATATGGAGCCGATGGTGTATGTGAATTATTGTGAGAAAAGTGAATTGGCGAATCCAAGATGCCAGAAGTTATCTGATTTGGATTCCAAAACAGTAGAACAGGACAAAGCCTGGTATGCCGACTGTGATCCAAACACCAACGAACCAAAAACGACAGCGCAGATGTTTTTTACAGTATATTATGCTGAGAAGGGCGACCAGATGCTGCATCATTTTCAAGGTAAGATAGACATTGGTAGCGGAAATGGCGGCATCATCAGTCAATTAAAGACGCAGAATGAAATGAAGTTGACAGATGAAAGCTGGATCAGCTATCAGCAAGGAAAAGGCAATGAAGAATATCAGAAGTATATGGAAGATCTGACGGATATGCAGAATCATGTACTGCCGTATTTGCAGAGCTTTTGCAGTCTGGAAGAAAAAGGTGTGAAGGAGAAACGAGAACAGCAGGTAGCAGAGAAAAATGAGAGCAGAGAAGCTGTGCCAAGAACTGGCGTTGAAGCAAATACAGTAGTTAAGGATGCGGGGAAAGCTGAAAGAAAGGCAGTAGCACAGAAAAAGGCAATGCCAGGAAAAGAGAAAAAACCGTCAATCCATGAACGATTGGAAATCAATAAGAGAATTATCCAGGAAAAGCAGGGAAAAGATAAGCCTGAGAGAGGAGCTGATTTGGGTGTAAGATAAACAATAAAGCCTGGTAGATGATTTTAAAGATCATTTACCAGGTGTTTTTTTGTGAAAATCTTAGAAAACAATAACAAATCAAACAACCTAGAAGAAAATTTAATTTTGGTTGAAACTATTCCGATAAAAGAATATACTTATAATAGGCTTGTTGTATCGTTTGGAGGAAAATTATGGATTATATAACAACGATAGAAATGTCAAAAATATGGGGAATTTCATCTAGAAGAATTTCTCTTTTATGTAGCCAGGGAAGAGTGCCTGGAGCAGAGAAAAAGGGAAAGACTTGGCTAATACCAAAAGATGCGGTAAAGCCAACAGATCCTCGAAAGAAAAATAGATGACGTATTGGAGGTTATAATACTTATGGGAAGACCAGAAGATTCCAGAGTGAAGATTCCAGCGCTTGTACACTTTACAAGACTTGGATATACCTATATGTCAATTAAAGATAAGGAACGCAATGTTGACTATGATGGTGATACCAATATTTTTTATAGTCAATTTTTGTCTGCAGTTAATCGAATCAATCAGACCGAATTAACACTTGAAGACGCTAAAAAAATAATTGGTGAACTTAAAATTAAATTAGACAATGATGATTTGGGGAAATCCTTTTTTAAGATATTGCAATCCGGTATTGATGGAATTAAGTTGATTGATTTTTCCGATATAACAGGAACAAAGAATGATTATACAGTTGTAACTGAGTTACCATATGAAAATGGAGATGATAATTTTCGTCCGGATATTGTTGTATTGATTAATGGTATACCTTTGTCATTTATAGAGGTTAAACGACAGAATAATCGAGAGGGCATATTGACAGAAAGAAGCCGGATGGAGAGAAGATTTAGCAATAAGATTTATCGTCGATTTGTGGGAATTACACAGTTTACAGTATTTTCTAATAATAATGAATATGATGATTCTGATATCGAACCGATTCAAGGAGCTTTTTATGCTTCAAGTAGCTATAAGAGAATGTTTTTTAGTAAATTCCGTGAGCAAAGAGAAGATGAATTAAAGGCAGATATGAAGCCAATTGTTACGGAAACGGAAGAGTTTGTATTAAGCGATAATAATCTAATTGCTATAAAAGGGACACCAGAGTATGTATCTTCTTTATCGGAGAAATCGCCCACAAATCGAATAATTACATCTTTATATACGAAAGAGAGACTACTGTTTTTACTGAAGTATGGTATCTGTTATAAAACAACAACTAACAAAGATGGAATTACGGAGATAGAGAAGCATATAATGAGATACCCACAATTGTTTGCAACGTTGGCAATTCGGGATAAGTTGAGAGAAGGAGTCAGAAAAGGTGTAATTTGGCATACGCAGGGGAGTGGAAAAACTGCACTTGCTTATTCAAACGTACATTTTTTAAGTGACTATTTCAGCAAAGAAGAAGGGAAAATTGCAAAATTCTATTTTATTGTAGATCGTTTAGACTTGGCTGAACAGGCAAAAAATGAATTTGAAGCCAGAGGACTTAAAGTAAAGCTGATAAAAGACAAAGAAGAGTTTATTGCAGATATTACAAATCCTGGAGAATCAAATACTAGTGGCAAAGTTACAATGACTGTCATCAACATTCAGAAATTTTCCAAGGAATCTGTGACAAAGCCATCAGATTATAATGTGGATGTGCAGAGAGTGTACTTTTTAGATGAGGCACATCGGAGTTATAATCCAACAGGTTCATTTTTAGCCAACCTGATGGCATCAGACCGTGATGCAGTACAGATAGCACTTACAGGAACACCGCTCATAGGAGATGGATACAATACAAAAGATGTATTTGGAAATTATATTCATAAATATTATTATAATCAGTCGATTGCAGATGGATATACATTGAAGTTGATTCGTGAAGAGATAGAAACAACTTACAAAAACCAGTTGAATGCTACGCTGGATCAAATAGTAAGACAAGGAAGTATTGCTAAGAAAAATTTATATGCACATCCTAAATTTGTAGAAAAAATGGTTGATTATATTATTCAGGATTTTGAAGAGGGAAGGACTGCTTTAGATTCTTCTATTGGGGCAATGATTGTATGTGATTCTTCAGAACAGGCTAGAGAGGTGGATAGACAGTTAAAACGCTTTTCTGCTTATACACATGCATTGGTGCTTCATGATGAAGGTACAAAACAAGATAGAAAAAATGACCAGGAGGAGTTTAAAAAAGGAAATATAGATATTCTTGTAGTTTACAATATGCTTTTAACAGGGTTTGATGCACCACGATTAAAAAAGCAGTATTTAGCGAGAATGATAAAAGCTCATAATCTACTTCAGACGTTGACAAGAGTAAATCGTCCGTATAAAGGTTATCATTACGGATATGTTGTTGATTTTGCAAATATTAAAGATGAATTTGATAAGACCAATAAGGCATACTTTGATGAATTGCAATCAGAACTTGGAGATGAAGTACAGAATTATAGCAATATATTTAAAAGTAAAGAAGATATTGAAAAAGACTTGAATGATGTAAAGAATCAACTTTTCTTATATGATACAAGTAATGTGGTTAGTTTTATCAATCAAATTAGTGAGATCGATGATAAGAAGCAGTTATTGAATTTACGTCAGGCACTTGAAAATTATAAGGCAATGTATAATTTGATTCGACTGTATGGCTATGAGGACTTGTATACACATTTTAATGTTGAGAATGCCATTAAATGCTTGAATGAGGTTAATAACCGAATCAGCATCATAAACTTAAAAAACAGTATTGATTCATCTGAAGATATGTCGCAGATACTTAACATGGCATTGGATCAGATTGATTTTCAATTCCGAAAAATAAAGGAAGAAGAACTAATCATAGCTGATGCATTCCGTGACACCTTGGAGAAAACACGAAGAGAAATTGTAGATCGATGTCTTGATCCAAAAGATCCAGAGTATATATCACTTTTGGATGAATTAAAACGAGTATTCAAGAAGAAAAACATTGAAGAATTGACAGCGGATGAAATGAAACAGATGATGGGGGATCTGAATGCTTTGAAAAAGAAGGCAGAAAAGAGGAATCTTGCAGACAGAATGCTTGCAGTAAAGTATTCAGGTGATGTTAAGTACATGAGAACACATAAGCGAATTATGAATAGTCCACCACCTATCACAGACGCAGTAACGATACATAGAATTTTAATGACAGTTAAGTCTAAGGCAGATGACCAGATTGCTCATAATGAAAACATACTCGATAATGAGGAGTATTTTATAAAATCCTTACAACCAATTATCTTGAGAGCGTGTATGGGAGAAAAGGTTAAATTAGATAAACCGCAGCTTATGTTTATAGATAACTGTCTGTCAAAAGAATATATATTAGAAAGGGATTGGGTATCCTGATGACTACTGAAACGATAATAGCAAATACAAAACAGATGATCGATGATCTAAAGACTGTATGTGCCAATTTTGGACTGGGCAATGCAAGTAGCGAATATAAGATTATTACAGAGATTTTTCTGTATAAATTTTTAAATGACAAGTTTCTTTATGAGGTACAGCAAGCAGAAGAATCATTAAAAGATTCCGATAACGTCGAACAGGCTTTAAATGATATGTCAGAAGACGATTATGAAATGCTTATGATGCTTTTGCCACCAGCAACTGCAAAACTAAAAAAGGAACATTTTATATCATATCTGTTCAATCATAAGAATGATGATAAATTTAATGAACTATTTGATTCAACTTTATGGGATATTTCCAATACTAATTTGGATGTGTTTTCCGTAAGTACCGGATCAGGAGATAAGATCCGATTATTTGATGAACATTTATCACAAAATGTTACGGAATCAAATCGCAGATCGGATTTTTGTAAAGCAATGATTGATAAATTGGTGACATTTAGCTTTGCAGATGCGTTTTCGCAAAAGTATGATTTTTTTGCAACCATTTTTGAATATTTAATCAAAGATTATAATAAAGATTTTGGTAAATATGCAGAGTATTATACCCCACATTCTATTGCAAGTATTATTGCAAGAATCATGGTCCCAGAAGGAACACAGAATGTAACGGTATATGATCCAGCTGCAGGTTCTGGAACGCTGGTTCTTGCTCTTGCACATGAAATCGGTGAGAGTAATTGTACAATTTATACACAAGATATTTCGCAGAAGTCTAATGAATTTTTGAGATTGAATCTAATTTTAAATAATCTTGTACATTCACTTGGACATGTGGTACATGGGGATACACTTCTTTCCCCACAACATTTGAATCGTCAGAAGAATGGATTGATGAAATTTGATTATATTGTCAGCAATCCACCATTTAATGTGGATTTTTCTGACAACAGAGATACCCTTGCAGGTGATATTTATAAAGAAAGATTCTGGGCAGGAGTGCCAAATGTTCCAAATAAGAAAAAAGATAGTATGGCTATTTATCAGATGTTTTTGCAGCATATTATTTTCTCCATGAAAGAGAGTGGAGGTAAGGCTGCAGTTGTAGTACCAACCGGTTTTTTAACAGCAGGTACGGGAATACCTAAAAAAATAAGAGAACGTATTGTAAAGGAAAGAATGCTTCGAGGTGTTGTGTCGATGCCAAGTAATATCTTTGCAACAACTGGAACAAACGTATCGGTTGTCTTTTTGGACAATACTAAAAAGTACGAGCAAGCAATTTTGATGGATGCGTCTAAGCTTGGAACCAAGGTTAAGATTGATGGAAAAAATCAGAGAACAGTGCTTTCACCTGAAGAAATCGAGGACATTATCCATACCTTTAATAACTTTGAATCAAAGGATGATTTTTCTGTAGTCGTTGATTATGAGAAGATAGAGCAGAAAAAGTGTTCATTTAGTGCAGGGCAATATTTTGAAGTAAAGATCGAGTACGTTGAACTGACTCAGGAAGAATTTAAAGCGAAAATGGATGGATATGCGGAAAAACTAACAGAATTGTTTGCGGAAGGAAATGCGTTGCAAGCGGAGATTATAGAACAATTGAAGAAGGTGAAATATGAGTAAAATTACAAAATATGCCTTATCTGATTTATACGATATGAGTTCGGGACTTTCATCCAAGAAAGAACAAGCTGGACATGGAGCACCTTTTGTTTCTTTTGGGACAGTTTTTAACAATTATTTTTTACCAGAAGAATTACCGGATTTGATGGATACAAATGAAAAAGAACAGCAGATATACTCTATAAAAACAGGAGATGTTCTTATCACCAGAACAAGTGAGACGATTGATGAGTTAGCTATGAGTTGTGTGGCAGTAAAAGATTATCCAAAAGCAACTTATAGTGGCTTTACAAAACGCCTTCGACCTAAAAGAGAAGGAATAGCATATCCCAAATATATGGCATTTTATTTTAGAAGTGCTTTATTTCGAAAAGCTGTAACCAATAATGCGTTCATGACTTTAAGAGCAAGCTTTAATGAGGACATTTTTACATTTTTGGATGTATATTTACCGGATTATGACGAACAGGTAAGAATTGGTGATATGCTTTATAATATTGAATGTAAAATTCAGAAGAATAAAGAGATAAATGATTATTTATCATATCAATCTTCGATGGCAGCTTGACCATTCATGAGCATTGGAAGTAACCAGTCTCTTATTGAGGCTAATTCATCACTTTCTTTCTGATATTGTTCTTGAAGCATGAGCAAACAATTAAACTTGTTTAAAATAGCTTTATTATCAGGAATAAAAACTGGAATATTTTCAATATCTCCTTTGGTAATGAATTTTACAATCGAACCTGAAGCTGCAGATTTAAATGACTTTATTTGATGAATATTCTTGTGCGGTAACACCGCAAGTCCGGCAGACGGGAAACCGTCTGTCCGGGCTAGCGGGAACCGCTTATGCGAGTTTACTCACGTAATGTTTTGTCCAAGCCATAAACCTCTCGCATCGAGATATCATGTTCGGCATCAATGCTTGTAATGTTGATACGATAACTGTCATGAGCAATGCGGTCAATGATTGCATCTGCCAGGGGACTATCATCACCACCCAGTTGGTCGTACCATTCCTCGAACTCATACTGGGAGCAAAAAATCGTTGAAGATTTCTTGCGTCTCCGATGGAGTAGTTCGAAGATATCTCTTTGTTCAGATTCCGTTGGTTTCAATAGAAGCCATTCATCCAAAATCAGGACAACGGGATTGGCATACTTAGCCATCACCTTTTTGTAGTTGCCATCTGTCCGTGCCACCTCCAGATCAATAAGCAGATCAGGCAGACGGATATATTTGGTATTGTAATACTGCTTACAGGCTTCCATGCCAAAGGCACAGGCCATGTAAGTTTTACCGCAGCCTGTAGCACCGGTAATAAAAAGATTCCGATGTTCAGATATATATTCGCAGGTAGCAAGTCTGCGAATCAGTTCCTTGTTTAGCTTGCGTCCGGAAGTATAGTTGATATCCATGATATTCGCTTCCGGCTGATCGAAACCGGCATTCTTGATCAGTCTTTTGAGACGGTTGTTTTTGCGACTGCTGTATTCGATATCCACCAGCATACCGAATTGATCCTCAAAGGGAACCTCCTTGAATTTTGGGTCATTGAGTTGGTTGCGGAATGCATCTGCCATTGTGGTAAGGCGCATTTCTATTAACTTATCCATTGTACTCTGATTGGTCATATGTGTTTACCTCCGATAGTAATCGGCACCTCGTGTGATGCCATGTGCTTTATGTGTGGTCTTGGTATCGATTGCTTCCGATGCCAGTTTTTCTGAGCCGGTTACAAGTAGGTTTTTAATACTCTTGTAACTGGGTGATGCTGTATAGGATAATGCCTTTTTACAGGCAGCTTCCAGTAACGCATCTGAGTACTTCTCAGCAAGCTTAAGAAGCCCCATACAGCTTCGGTAGGTTTGTTGTTCCACACTTTTGGAGGTCAATATTGCATTGACTGCAGTGTACGTATTTATGCCAATCCGCTCAGCCCATTTACGGAAGCGGTCACCGTTCCATTCCAGATACTTCTGGTGGTCTGCCGGCATATGTTCAGTAATGGTGCTGTACTGCCCAGGGCGTCCTTTTAGACGACGATGGGAAGCAATGCGGTTATGGTTGTAGAAAATTTCAATCGTGGTGTCTGTTACCCTTATATCAACTTTCTTTTTAATGTATTCGTACGGAACGGAGTATAGCATTCCGTCCACAGATATGTGATAATTGAACTGGACAGTGGCTGTTTTCCAGTCACTCAGTTCAAAACGGGTAGTAGGTAATGGTGCCAGCAATGGTTTTTCTTCCCCAAGAAATAAGCTTCGCCGACTACCCTCTTTCTTCTGAAAGAGCCTTTGGTTGAACAGTTCCAGCTTATCTTTGATTGCCAAATTCAATTCAGCAAGGGAGAAGAACTGTTCATCCCGAAGAGCTGCTGTGATCCAGGTAGAAATATTTCCTACTGTCCCTTCAGCATTCGGCTTATCTTTTGGAGCTCTGACACGCGCCGGGATAATAGCGGTGCCGTAGTATTCGGCCATTTCTTGATAGGTTTCATTGATCTGCTGGTCTTTAAAGCCACCATTGTGGACAACTGCTGTTTTACAGTTATCCGGTACGAGAATTCTGGCAACACCGCCAAAATATTCGTACATATGAACATGGGCATTAATCCATGATTTTTGCTTCATATCCAGAAATGCTTCCACATATGCGTACTGGCTATAAGTCATCACGCCGACAAATATATAGGCTTTGGTGATCTCACCAGTATCCGGATCAATGATTGTTGCAGGATCTCCTGCCCAATCGACCTCAACCTGCTCACCAGGTTTCCGGTTGATATGCATGGTAGCACGTCGTTTCTGCTCATCCTGCTGAATGTGATAGCAGAACTGGGAATACATAAGTGGTTCCTCGCCATTTGCATGACAGTTCTCCATGTATTCTGTCCACAAGAGTTTCTTACTGACTCCGTTACGGAGTAATTCTTTGTGGACATAATCGTAGTCAGGCATCCGTTTATTGGATTTGACTTGCTTTGCAGAAGGAAAAAACATTTCTGCAAGAACAGCATCGGTATCGCTTTTATCAAGTGGCCAGGAAATATTTAATTCCTTTGCACGTTTCAAAACGCGATTGACCGTTTTCTTGGAGACATTGCAGCTGTCGGCAATGCTCTGCTGACTGAGTCCCAGACTTTTTAGCCTGAGAATCTCTCGATACTTGGTCATGGTCATGACCTCCTTTGAATGAATTTACACCAGCTGGTGCATGATTACATTCTAAAGGATTTATGATAAAGGTTTCCACTACCGGAATGGTGGTTTCCTAAAAAACGGATTTGCAGTTTCCTGTCACCGGACAGCAGGGACACGGGCACCGGATTATTCAATTTGATACATGCTTGCTAAATACAGAAGAGCATAATACTCTAGGTCTGGTATTAACACATATGTTCTTTGATAAGCATTAAATTTTCCTGTATAATGCTTAACATTAAACTCTCCATTGCCGGCTATCAAAATAGATGAAGCATTGAACGCATATTCATCACATTTCAATGTATTACTTGAGCAAGTAAAGAAATTATATTTCCCATTTGGTGATGAAAAATTTGCATCTTCCTTCCCAGTAACAATATTGGTCAAAGCAGATGCAATTGTATTATGACCAGTAATATTCCCAGTTTGAGCATCATTCATCATATTTTCATACAACAAGCAAAGTAGCTGTTCTAAATAATCATTTATAATATAACAAAGTACTCTTGAAAGTGGCGAGAGCAAATACAAGAACTCCGCTTCATCGTGGTTCTCATAGTAAAAGGAGAAACACATGAAAGAGAAACTTATATCTGAGATTATGAAAGAAATGCTTCCGTCACTTGATAATGAACAATTAAAAAAGTTAAAAGATACATTGGAAGTACATTTTTACAATGTATCCATTATATCTCGGAAGGAAACTGCTATAGAAAAAGAAGAATTAGACTATTTAGCAGTATTTTTATCAGCAAAAAGGATAGAAGGATGCTCAGAAAAAACATTACTGTATTATAAAAGTACAATACAGCAAATGCTCGAAAGTGTAGGAAAGTCAGTATGTACCATAGTTACTGAAGATCTTAGATCTTACTTGGCGGAATACCAGTGTAAAAAAGAGGCGAGCAAAGTGACAATAGATAATATCAGAAGAATATTTTCGAGTTTTTTTGCTTGGCTAGAAGATGAAGATTATATTATTAAGAGTCCTGTAAGAAGAATACATAGAATTAAGGCTGCAAGTACAATAAAGGAAACATACACAGATGAGCAGTTGGAATCTATGAGAGATAATTGTGATAATCTTAGAGATTTGGCACTGATTGATATTTTGGCATCAACAGGAATGCGTGTGGGCGAATTAGTGTTGTTAAACAAGGATGATATTTCATTTGATGAAAGAGAATGTGTTGTCTTTGGTAAGGGAGATAAAGAACGAATGGTATATTTTGACGCAAGAACGAAAATTCATTTGCAAAATTATCTTGATTCCAGATCGGATAGCAATGAAGCGTTATTTGTTTCGCTTAAAGAACCATATAATCGAATGAAAATAGGTGGGATAGAGTTAAGACTTCGTGAAATGGGAAGGAAGTTAAATATTGAGAAGGTTCATCCGCATAAGTTTCGGCGCACGTTAGCAACAGTGGCAATTGATAAGGGAATGCCGATAGAACAGTTACAAAAATTATTAGGACATCAACGTATAGATACGACATTGCAGTATGCAATGGTTAAACAGAGTAATGTAAAATTTGCACATAGAAAATACATTGGGTAGGAATAGAATATGAAAAGAATAGCAATAAAAAATATCTGTGAGGTGTATGATGGACCGCATGCAACTCCAAAAAAAACTGAAACAGGACCAGTTTATCTTGGAATAGATGCAATTACTGAAGATGGAATGCTAGATTCTTCACAGTTTTCTTATTTATCGAAAGAAGACTATATAAAATGGACAAAGAGAGTAGTACCGCAAGAGAACGATATTGTTTTTTCGTATGAAGCAACGTTGGGAAAATATGCGCTTATTCCAAGAGGCTTTTATGGTTGTCTTGGTAGACGACTTGCAATTATTAGAGTGATTAGTGAAGAAATAGATGCAAAATGGTTGTATTATTATTTTAGATCACCCGAATGGAATGCATTTATTAAAAATCAGACAGTTAAAGGAAGTACTGTTGATCGTATTTCGGTAGAGGAGTTTCCAAATTACACTATTCCCGTGATTTCATTGAAGAATCAGAAAAAAATGGTTGCAGTATTAGAAAAAATCGACGCTAAGATAAGGACTAATAATAAGATAAATGATTATTTAGAAGAGATGGCAAAGACCATCTACGACTATTGGTTTATACAATTTGATTTTCCAGGTGAGAACGGGAAGCCGTATAAATCCTCTGGTGGAAAAATGTCATTTTGTAATGAATTAAATCGAGAAATTCCTCAAAATTGGAACTATACTTCTATTGGAAATATTACGATCTGCCTTGATTCTGAACGAATTCCTCTTTCTAATCAACAGCGAGAAGGAATGAAAGGTTCAATTCCTTATTATGGTGCCACGGGCATAATGGATTATGTGAATCGCCCTATTTTTTCTGGAAATTTTGTTCTTCTCGCTGAAGATGGTTCGGTAATGGATGATAATGGTAATCCAATATTACAAAGAGTATCTGGCGATGTTTGGATCAATAATCATACACATGTTTTACAGCCCGTGAAAGGTTATTCTTGCCGATTGCTATATTTATTACTAAAAGATATTCCTGTTTCAATAATAAAAACCGGTTCAATTCAAATGAAAATTAATCAAGCAAACCTAAACAATTACAATATTTTGAGTATTCCAGATGCAATTCGTACACAATTTATTAATTGTGTTGAACCATTAGATACCAAAATCATGCAAATCCAGCAGGAAAACAACAATCTAATTCAGTTTCGTGATTGGCTTCTACCAATGTTAATGAATGGTCAAGCCACCATTGAAGATTGTTGCGATAAATAATCATTTAAAGTGGAATGGAGAAGATAGATACGATCGAGAAATTTCTATTGTAAAAGAGTCATGACCAAAGAGAAATATCTAAATTATATAGATAGCCTTGTTATCCAGTAATTCAAGGAGAACGAATCAACTATCAAAATAAATAATGTTTT
>ERZ839489.1701-NODE-1701-length-12456-cov-4.107088_pt1 | contig 12456 bp, 10 predicted proteins | sample MGYA00519938_ERZ839489 | MGnify/ENA primary metagenome ERZ839489 (study PRJEB31850, sample SAMEA3708846) | human gut metagenome | biome: human gut; feature: human-associated habitat; material: faeces | place: China | collected 2014 ... | reverse complement strand
ATCAAGGTCATCCAGATCGATGAGGCCGCCCTGCGTGAGAAGCTGCCGCTGCGCAAGTCCGACTGGCACGTCAAGTACCTCGACTGGGCCGTTCCGGCCTTCCGTCTGGTGCACTCCGCCGTCAAGCCGACCACCCAGATCCACACCCACATGTGCTACTCCGAGTTCAACGACATCATCCGCGACATCGACGCGATGGATGCCGACGTGATCTCCTTCGAAGCCTCCCGTGGCGATCTGGTGGTGCTCGACGCCATTCATGACGCGCACTTCGAGACCGAGGCCGGCCCGGGCGTCTACGACATTCACTCCCCGCGTATTCCTTCCGAGAAGGAGATCGAGGATCGTATCTACGAGATCCTTGACAAGATGGACGTCAAGAAGGTGTGGATCAACCCTGACTGCGGTCTGAAGACCCGTGGTAACGCCGAGACCTGGCCGAGCCTGGAGAACCTGGTCGCCGCCGCCAAGGCCGTGCGCGCCAAGCTCGACAAGTAGCGGAAATCACCGAGCTCCCTCTGGATGAGGGAGCTCGGGTTTATGTAAGGAAATCAGCATGCATTCCCCGATGTTCACCCTTGAGGTCTTTCCCCCGAAGCGCAACGCGCCTGTCGGCACCATCTACGACACCCTCGACGGACTCGAAGGGCTGAACCCCGACTTCATCTCCGTGACCTACGGTCACGGCACCCATTCCGACCGCACCGCCACCGCGCGCATCGCCCACACGATCAGCAAGGAATACGGCATCCCTGCAGTCGCCCACCTGACCGCGCTCTACTCCGACAAGGCCAAGATCGATGAGGCTCTCGACATGTTCGAGGAAGCCGGCGTGAGCGCCGTGCTCGCGCTGCGCGGCGACTACATCGACGGCGAGCAGCTGGTCGGCGAGTTCAACCACGCCAGCGACCTCGTGTCATACATCCGCTCCGTGAAGCCGGACTTCAAGGTGTTTGGTGCTTGCTACCCGGAAGGCCACTATCAGGCTGACTCGCTGGACCAGGACATCGAAAACCTCAAAATCAAGGTTGATGCCGGCGTCACTCACCTGATTTCCCAGCTCTTCTACGACAATGAGGACTTCTACCGCTTCCTCGACAAGGCGCGCGCCGCCGGCATCACCGTGCCGATCGAGGCGGGCATCATGCCGGTGCGTGGAGCCAAGTCCGTGCGTCGCATGGCCGAGCGCAACGCCTCGCGCATCCCGGACAGGCTCAACACCCTGCTGAACAAGTGGGGGGACGACATCCAGTCCCTGCGTGCCGCCGGCATCCTCTACGCTTCCGAGCAGATCGCCGACCTCGTGGCCCACGACGTGGACGGCGTCCACCTGTATTCGATGAACCACCCCGCCACCACGCGCCGTATCTGGCGCAATGCGGAACCGTTGTTCCGCGGTACGCAAGGTTGACGCATATCGCGGCGCGGCGCATCTCAATGCGTCGCGCCGCACGTTAATCTGCTGGCGAAACCCAGAGTTCTCCCAGCGGCCGATGGGTATCATGAACGTGCAAGCCAACCAAAGCGATGGAAGGGAGTCCGTTATGTGCACTGGTGTCCGTTTCTCCGATGATGAGGGCAACACCTATTTCGGCCGTAATCTCGACTGGAGTTTCTCATATGGGGAGACCATCCTGGTTACTCCGCGCGGCTACCACTATGACACGGTGTTTGGTGCGGGCGGCAAGGCGAAGCCGAACGCGGTGATCGGCGTGGGTGTGGTCATGGCCGATAGGCCGATGTATTTCGACTGCGCCAATGAACATGGTCTGGCCATCGCCGGCTTGAATTTCCCCGGCTACGCCTCGTTCGTCCACGAACCGGTCGAAGGCACGGAAAACGTCGCCACGTTCGAATTTCCGCTGTGGGTGGCGCGTAATTTCGACTCCGTCGACGAGGTCGAGGAGGCGCTCAGGAACGTGACGCTCGTCTCCCAGATCGTGCCGGGACAGCAGGAGTCTCTGCTGCACTGGTTCATCGGCGACGGCAAGCGCAGCATCGTCGTCGAGCAGATGGCCGATGGCATGCACGTGCATCATGATGACGTCGATGTGCTGACCAATCAGCCGACGTTCGACTTCCATATGGAAAACCTGCGCAACTACATGTGCGTCAGCAACGAGATGGCCGAACCGACTTCATGGGGCAAGGCCTCCTTGACCGCCTGGGGTGCGGGTGTGGGCATGCATGGCATCCCGGGCGACGTGAGTTCCCCGTCGCGCTTCGTTCGTGTGGCCTACACCAACGCGCATTACCCGCAGCAGAACGATGAAGCCGCCAATGTGTCGCGCCTGTTCCACACCCTCGGCTCCGTGCAGATGGTGGACGGCATGGCGAAGATGGGCGACGGCCAGTTCGAACGCACGCTGTTCACCAGCGGATATTCGTCCAAGACCAACACCTATTACATGAACACCTATGATGACCCCGCCATCCGTTCCTACGCCATGGCCGATTACGATATGGATTCCTCGGAGCTCATCAGCGTCGCCCGATGACTCCTTCCCGGCTCATGCCCCATTCGGAGGGCATGAGCGTATATAGTGGAATCTTATGGAATCGTCGATCTTCAAACCCAGCTCCATGGACCTCATCAGGGCAGGTCTGCAAGACCTCGACAAGGCCCGCGCCTTGTTCGACCAGCTCAAGGCGGACGACATTCCCGATGAGCGATGCGCCGAACTGCTGAGCGCGCTGGCCCACGCCTGCGACCCCGATATGGCATTGAGCAATTTCGTGGATATCGTCAACGCGATGCAATCCAGCCAGCGCGATCTGGAACACGTCATCCCCGACAACGACGCCCTGAAGCGTCTGGTCACGGTGCTCGGCGTCTCCGACGCGATGGGCAAGTTCATGCGCTTCAAGCCGCAGCTTGTGGAGGCGGCAGCAGTCGACAACTGCAACAGCCATCTGTTCAATCACGCGCAACGCCGTGCACGTCTGCTCAAGGCGGTCGGCGCGGACCCGGACGAACCGGCCATGCCCGTCGCCTCCAAGGATCTGGCCGAAGCGGCCACGGCCCTGCGTTCCAGCTACCGGAACCAACTGGCCGCCATCATCGCCCAGGATGCCGTGGCGGACGACCCGGCCTCCATCCAACCGACCATCAGCCGCGAACTGTCCGACCTCGCGGACGCGGCGCTCGAAGGCGCGCTGGCCATCGCCCGCCACGAAACCGAGGGCAGCGAGCACGTGCGCTTCACCATCATCGGCATGGGCAAACTCGGCGCACAGGAACTGAACTACGTCTCCGACGTGGACCTCATCTACGTGGTCGAACCGGCCGACAAGGATGTGGACCATCAGACGCTGATTCGCGTGGGCACCAAGATGGGCACCATGCTGCAGCGCGTCTGCCAGTCCGCCATCATGGGCGTGGCCGAGCAGCCGCTGTGGCAGATCGACGGCGGCCTGCGCCCGGAAGGCAAGGACGGCGCGCTGGTGCGCGTGCTCTCCTCGCACAAGAACTATTACGAGCAGTGGGCCGAGAATTGGGAGTTCCAAGCGCTGCTCAAGGCCCGCCCGGTGGCCGGCGACCCCGACCTCGGTCAGGCCTACATGGACATGACCCGGCCGTTCGTGTGGAGCGCATCCAAGCGCAAGAACTTCGTCTACGACTGCCAGAAAATGCGCAAGCGCGTGGAGGATTTGATTCCCGCGCCCCTGAAGGACCGCGAGATTAAGCTCGGCCGCGGCGGTCTGCGCGATGTGGAATTCACCGTGCAGATGCTCCAGCTCGTACACGGCCGCACCGACGAATCGCTGCGCACCAGCAACACGCTCGACTCGCTGCAGCGCCTGTCCGAAGGCGGCTATGTCTCGCGCAAGCAGGCCGTGCGCATGTCCCAGGACTACCGCTTCGAGCGCGTGATGGAACATCGCCAGCAGATCTGGTCCCTGAAGCGCACGCACCTGTTCCCGGACCTCGGCCGGGCCTCGGTCGGAGGCCTCGAAAAGAAGCGCGACATCGACGTGGACGAGCTCAACCAGAACCAGGAGCTGCGCCGACTCGCCCGCGCATTCGGCCTGCACCCGGAAGAACTCGTCGACAAGTACGACGACACCCGCCGCGAAGTACGCCACCTGCACCTCGACATCTACTATCGCCCGATGCTGCCGGTCAACGCCCAGATGGAGAACGACCAGATCGTCCTGAGCGTCGAGGCAGCACAGGAACGATTCGAATCCATCGGTTTCGGCGACCCGGACGCCGCCATCCGCCACGTGCAGGCGCTCACCGCCGGCGTGGGGCGCGCGGCCAAAATCAACCGCATCATTCTGCCCGCCGTCTTGCAGTGGCTGGGCGAGGGCCAGAACCCGGACATGGGCCTGCTCAACTGGCGCAAACTGGAGGAGAACTTCGGCACCGAATCCGGCTACCTCGGCTTCCTGCGCGACTCCACCTCCGCCGCCCAGCGCCTGTGCCACATCCTGTCCAACTCACGATTCCTGGGCGACGCGCTCAACAAGTCGGTCGAATCGATCAGCTGGCTTGGCGACGACGACAATCTGCAGGCCCGCACGCGCGAGGCCTTGGACGTGCAGACCGGCTCGGCGCTGGAACGTTTCGGCTCGAACATCAACGAGTTCGCCACCTCCATGCGCGCCATGCGCCGCCACGAAATCGAACGCATCGGCCTGTCTTGGATGAGCGGTGTGATCAGCGACTCCGACAGTCTCAAGGCCATGACCGACGTGTATGACGCGATCATCGATGCCTCCCTGACCTGGGCCGTGCGCCACCAGATCGCCGAGTTCGGCGTCGAAACCGCGCCGGCCGGCATCACCGTCATCGCCATGGGCCGTTACGGCGGGCGCGAAGTGAACTTCAGCTCCGATGCGGATGCCATTCTCATCTACCGTCCGGCCGACGATGCCGACGACGGCCAAGCCAACGCCTTCGCCAAGAAGGTCGTGGAAGACCTGCGCAACATCCTGCAAGGACCGACGACGCTGGAACCCAAGATCGAACTCGACCTGGACCTGCGCCCGGAAGGCAAGAACGGCCCGCTCGTGCGCTCCTATGCCTCCTGCGAGGAATACTACGAATCCTGGGCTTCGACCTGGGAGCGCCAGGCGCTGCTGCGCGCCCGGTACGCGGCCGGCGACGCTGAACTGGCGCGGGACTTCCTGATCAACATCGCCGACCCGCTGCGCTACCCGACCACGGAACTGACTGAAGCAGAATTGCAGAACATCCGCAAGCTCAAGGCCCGCATGGAAGCCGAGCGTCTGCCGCGCGGCGTGCGCCGTGAACGGCATCTGAAGCTCGGCAAGGGCGGCTTGTCTGACGTGGAATGGACCGTGCAACTCATGCAGCTCCAGCACGCCGGCGATATCAAAGATCTGCGCGTCAACGGCACGCTGGAGGCATTGGACGTGCTGGAAGCCAAGAAGCTCATCAGCGCTATCGACGCGATTCAGCTGCGCAAGGCATGGACGTTGTGCACCGCGGCCCGCAACGGCAGCTATCTGTGGAGCGGGCGCGCCAACCAGGCCGATATTCTGCCTGATGACATCTATTCGCTGGGCGGCATCGCCGTCTACCTCGGCTACGGCGCCCACCGCGGCCAGCATTTCGAGAACGACCTGCTGGCCGTGATGCGCAAATGCCGTGACGTATGCCAGCGCTTGTTCTATGGGAAGACCGAAGGCGAGGCGGCTGCGGCAACCACCGCCACGGCCTCCGCCGCAACGCAGCAGCCGCAAACCGCCCCTCGCCCGCGTATGCACGTGATCGCACCGCGACTGGAACGAAATCGACGCCGCGCGCAGCGATAAGGCAGCATATTCGTTGGATTTTCAGGTGGACACTCGGTGAATGCGGCTGTCCGAAAAATGGCGTAAGTTAGATTAGGTCACGCAAGGGTGGCCACCTGAAAACCACGAGCGAAAAGGTGAGCCTTGTCTGAAGAAACGCCAATGGTCGGCAAAAGCGTCGTAACGCTGGACGGCCTGTCTACAAACCAGATTCTCGACCTGCTGCATAAGGCCGAATACATCGATTCCCACCGCAAAGAGATTGCCCATACCTGCGATGGGCGAGTGCTGGCCACGCTGTTCTACGAGCCCTCCACCCGTACGCGCCTGAGCTTTGAGACCGCAATGCTACGTCTCGGCGGCAAGGTCATCGGATTCGCCGGCGCGCAGCTGGCCTCCGTGACCAAGGGCGAATCCATCGCCGACACGTTGAAGACCGTGTCCAACTACGTGGACGTGGTCGCCATCCGTCACCCGAAGGAGGGTGCCGCGCTGGTGGCCTCCCGCGCCGCATCCGTGCCGGTAATCAACGCCGGCGACGGCGGCCACATGCACCCCACGCAGACGCTGGCCGACCTGGCCACGCTGCAGTCGCGCTTCGGCCGCATCACCGACCTGACCGTGGGACTGTGCGGCGATTTGACCTTCGGCCGCACCGTGCACTCCCTGATCGAGACCCTGTGCCGCTTCGGCAACGTGCGCTTCGTGCTCATCAGCCCGGACGAGCTCAAGACCCCGCAGTACGTGATCGACCGCATCAACGCCACCGACAGCTGCTCCTACGTGGAAGTGCGCGACCTGGCCTCCGTGATCGGCGACCTCGACGTGCTGTACATGACCCGCGTACAGAAGGAACGCTTCTTCAACGAAGACGACTACCTGCGCCTGCGCGACACCTACATTCTCGACGAAGAGAAGCTGCAGCTCGCCAAGCCGTCCATGGCCGTGCTTCACCCGCTGCCGCGCGTCAACGAAATCGCCGTGGACGTGGACGACGACCCGCGTGCCGCCTACTTCGAACAGGTCAAGAACGGCATGCTCGTGCGCATGGCCCTCGAAAGCACCGTGGTGGGCGACGAACTGCCCGGATACGAACCGCTCAACCCCAAGGAGGTTCAGGCCTGATGGAAGTCACCAGCATTCAGAACGGCATCATTATCGACCATGTGCCGGCCGGAACCTCGCTGAAGGTTCTCGAATACCTGAAAATCGACCCGGCCAAAACCAAGCTTGCGCTCATCATGAACGCCGACTCCAAGCGTTACGGCTCCAAGGACATCATCAAAATCGAAGATGACAAGGACATCGACCTCGACGTGCTCGGCTTCGTGGCCCGCCAAGCCACCGTGGACGTGGTGCGCGGCGGCAAGATCGTCGAAAAGAAGCAGCCGAACCTGCCCGAGCACATCGTCGGCGTGATTTCCTGCGTGAACCCGCGCTGCGTGACCACCGCCGAGCCCGGCATCAAGCAGATGTTCCACCTCGTGCACTCCGAGCGGCTCGAATACCGCTGCGACTACTGCGACGAGGAAGCCAAACTGTGAGCATCACCCTACGCAACATCAAGGTCTGGAACACCGGCGAGGTCATCGACCTCGTGGTGCCCGGGACCGCTGCCGCCTACTTCGCCGACACCTCCGCCGTGGCTGACGGCGCCGACATCGACGCCACCGGCCTGACCGTGGCCCCCGGTTTCGAAGACCCACACGTCCACTTCCGCGATCCCGGCCAGACCTACAAGGAATCGATGGTCTCCGGCTGCCGTGCGTCCGCATCCGGCGGATACACGAACGTGCTCATCATGCCGAACACGTTGCCGGCACTGGATGGGCAGACCGTGTCTGGCCCGGAAGCGACCGGTGCAAAAGAGGTTCTGGATGCCGGCTTCGACAACGTCATCGACTTCCTGCAGCAGTACGATACTGCGCATGACGTTCAATTGCCGGTTCGTTACGATCTGTGCGTGTGCGCGTCCAAGGATCGCGCCGGTCATGAGGCAAGCGACGTTGCCGATTGGCTCAAGTACGTGCCCGGATTCGAGGACGACGCCAAGACGCCGGCCATGCTCACGCACCCCATCACCGCAATCAGCGACGACGGTTCCGCTGTGACGCCGGAGATCCTGGACCAGGTGCTGGAGAACGTCAAGGCCTCCGACCTGTACCTGATCGAGCATTGCGAGCATCACGATACAGGTGCCGTGAACGAAGGCCCCGTTTCCCGCGAGCTTGGCGTGCCCGGCATTCCGGAAGACACCGAGCTCAAGATCGTGGCCCGCGATATCGAAGCGGCCCGCCGCACCGGTGTCCACGTGCACTTCCAGCATGTGAGCACTGCCATCTCGTTCGAGGCGATTCGCAGGGCCAAGGCCGAAGGACTGCCGATTACCTGCGAGACCGCGCCGCACTATCTGGCGTTGAGCGACGAGGCGCTGCTCAAGTACGGCACGCTCGCCAAGATGAATCCGCCACTGCGCTCCGAAGCGGACCGCAAAGCCACCATCGCGGCCATCGCCGACGGCACCGTGGATCTGCTGGCCACCGACCATGCGCCGCACACGTTGGCAGAGAAGGAACTCGGCTTCCTTGAGGCGCCCAACGGCATCATCGGACTGGAATGCGCGTACGGCGTGTGCCACAAGGTGCTCGTCGACGGCGGCTTCATTTCCGATGAGCGTCTGATCGAGCTCATGTCCGTTGGACCTGCCGAACTCATGGGGCATGTGCCAACCGACGTAGCCGCGCTGGTCGAGGACTACGCCGAACCCGCGCCCACCGGGGATGATCCGGATGGCGTGATTGCGGGGGAGAGCGACGCTCAGCCGCAGCGTGAAGGCGTCAACCGACTGCTCGACTTGAGCCGCGTGGATGACGCCGACAATGTCGACCTCGTGGTGCTCAACGCCGCCGAGGAATGGACCGTGGACCCCGAACAGTTCCACTCCAAGGCTCGTAACACCCCGTTCGGCGGCTGGCAGGTCACCGGACGCCCCCTCGCCACAATCATCGGCTCCCAGCTGATGTTCAGCCGTCTGTAGATAACACAAGGAGCAGCATGGATCGCCTGATCGAAGCGATTGACAACACTCAGAACCCCAGCGTCGTGGGCCTTGACCCCACTGAGGCGCTGGTGCCGCCGCAGGTCGTGGCGAGCTTTGCCGACGAGGTGCGTGACTCGGTCGAATCCCCGGAGGAAGTCGAATCCGCGCAGCTGGCCGTCGCCTACTTCGAATACAACCGCACGATCATTGACGCCATCGCCGACATCGTGCCCGCCGTCAAACCGCAGATCGCCATGTACGAGGCGCTCGGCCCCGCCGGCGTGGACATCTACACGATGACCTGCGAATACGCGGCCCAGCAGGGCCTCTACGTGCTCGGCGACATCAAGCGTGGCGACATCGGCTCCACCGCAGCCGCCTACGCCCACCACCTGAACGGCGTGGGCGACTTCGACCCGTGGCATGAGGATGCGGTGACCGTCAACCCGTATCTCGGCACCGACGGCATCACCCCGTTCGTCGAGGCCGCCGCCGAAGCCGACAAGGACATCTTCGTGCTCGTGCGCACCTCCAACCCGTCCTCCAGCGAACTGCAGATGCTCGACCTGGCCGACGGCACGAAGGTCTACGAGCACGTGGCCGATCTTGTGGAAGGATGGGGCGCCGAGACCATCGGCAGCCACGGCTACTCCCGCGTGGGCGCGGTGGTCGGCGCCACCCACCCCGAGGAAGGCAAGGCGTTGCGTGAACGTATGCCGCACACGTTCTTCCTCGTGCCGGGCTACGGTGCGCAGGGCGGCACGGCCGCGGACGTGGCAGGCATGTTCGACAAGCAGGGCAGCGGCGCCATCGTCAACTCGTCGCGCGGCATTATCGGCGCATGGAAGAAGAGCGGCAAGTACTCCGAATCCATGACCGCCGACGAGGCGCTGGACCTTGTGGCGAGCAGCGCGCGCCAGGCGGCGCTCGACATGCGCGATAATCTGCGGGTTGCCGTATATAGGTAGGTAGATTGTCCGGCTGTGGGCTATACGTGAGTGTGGGCTGGAAACCGGAGCCGAGTGTGTTTAACTACCTCTCAGTCAACCTGCGGTTGACCGCTCCCCTGATAGGGGGAGCTTGATGTGCTGAATAGGAATGAAATGACAACTTTCACCCCCACCCATGATGTGGTTACGGAAGCGACTGCGGCCGGATTCTTCCCGCCGCGCCACAACGTCGAAATCACGCAGGTTACGGAACTGACCGACCGCGTGATGCGACTGACGTTCCGCGACCCGTTCATCGCCTCCCATGCCAAGCCCGCCCAGTTCGTCAACCTGTTCACGCACGACGACTTCATGCTCATGCCGCGTCCGTTCGGCGTCAGCGAAGTCGACGGCGACGAAGTCAGCGTGATCTTCGCCGTCGTGGGACACGGCACCGAACAGTTGGCAGGACTGCAGGCCGGCGACACCGTCGACGTGCTCGGCCCGCTCGGCCGCGGCTTCAACCTCAAGGAAGACGCCAACTACATTCTTGTCGGCGGCGGACTCGGCGTGCCCCCGCTAATCTACGCCGCGCAAAAGCTCGCCGAACACGACGCCTCCTTTGCCACCGCCGTATTCGGTTACCGCAACGACCACTTCGCCGAGGAATACGTCTCCCGGTACGCGGACTGGTCGTGGAGCATCGACGACGCCGAAGGCAACGTGGTCGACCTGCTCAACAAACTGGAACAAGGCGACGACCTGAAGGCCTACGATCGCAAGCCGATCATTCTGTCCTGCGGACCGCTGCCTATGATGAAGGCCGTGGCCGACTGGGCCGCCGAACGCGGCATCCCCGCGCAGCTGAGCATGGAACAGCGCATGGGCTGCGGCTATGGCACCTGCGTGCTGTGCACCATCGACACCGTGGACGGCCGCCTCAAGGTCTGCTCCGACGGACCCGTGTTCACCCGCGAACAGCTCGGATGGGGGAAGTGACGATGAGCGCAAACAACCAGTCCGCGCAGGGCGGCGACAACCACATCAACCTGTACGAGCCCCACGTGTGGAAGCACCACACCAAGGTGGCCGGTCTGGAATGGAAGAATCCGGTCGGCACCGCCTCCGGCACCTTCCAGTACGCCGCCGTCCGCTGGTTCTACGACGTCAGCCAGCTCGGCGCCGTATGCACCAAGGGCGCCTCGCCCGTACCGTGGGAAGGCAATCCCTCGCCGCGCACCGCCGAATCGCCGGCCGCGAACATCAACGCCGTGGGCCTGCAGAATCCCGGCATCGACCATTACTTGGCCGAGGACCTGCCCAAGCTCAAGGCCGCGGGCGCGTTCGTCATCTCCAATGTCGCCGGACATTGCGATGACGATTACGCGGCGGTCGTGGAAAAGCTCGCCGACTCCGACGCGGACATGCTGGAAATCAACGTCAGCTGCCCGAACGTTTCCGCCGGCGGCATGAGCGTGGGCACCGACCCGGTGGCCCTCGCCAATCTTATGGACCGGCTGCGCCCGATGACCGACAAGCCGATGATCGTCAAACTCACGCCGAACGTCACCGACATCACCGTGCCGGCGCGCGCGGCCGTGGAACATGGCGCCGACGCGTTGAGCATGATCAACACGCTCAAAGGCATGCGCATTAACATTCACACCGGCAAGCCGATCATCGCCAACGTCACCGGCGGCGTATCCGGCCCGGCCGTGCTGCCGGTCGGCCTGGCAGCCGTCTATCGGGTGCGCACCGCACTGCCGGAGATTCCGATCATCGGCCTCGGCGGCATCGACAGCGGCGAGAAGGCGCTCGAATACCTGTACGCCGGCGCGAACGCCGTCGAAGTGGGTGCGGCCGCGCTCTTCGACCCGGTGGCCCCGCTGCGCGTCGCCCGCGAACTCGACGACCTGTTGGACAGCCGTCCCGAACTCGCTGCTAAACTGGCCGCAGGACAGACTTGGAGGTAAGGAACATCATGGCAGAAACACTCGCACATCGCTTCACTGAATTCCTGTTGGAATCCAACGCGCTGAAGTTCGGCGACTTCACGCTGAAGTCCGGCCGCAAGAGCCCGTACTTCATCAACGCCGGCGCCTTCGACGACGGCAAGAAGATCGCCGCGCTCGGCGCGTTCTACGCCGAAAAGATTAGCCAGGCCATCGTGCACAACACGATTCCCCGCAACATCGACACCGTGTTCGGCCCCGCCTACAAGGGCATTCCGCTGGCCGTGTCCACCGCGATCGCGCTGACCGCCGGCCACAACATGACCGTCGGATACACCTTCGACCGCAAGGAGAAGAAGGACCACGGCGACGGCGGCTGGATGGTTGGCACCCCGCTGACCGACGGCATGAAGGTGCTGCTCGTGGACGACGTGATGACCGCCGGCACCGACACGCGCTTAAACGACTCTATGCCGAACACGTGCGCCGAGCTGGCCACGATCAGGCCGCCGGCGGACAGGCCGACGAAGAACATGAAGCACGTGATATACAGGCCCCACGACACGCCGTTGGACATGCCCGTCACGCACAGGCCCTGCGTCAGCTGGAACACGTAGGCGCAGAAGCCGATCACCATGATCGCCGCCAGAACGCCGACGCCGATCTTAGACTGAGCCGAAAGTTTCATAACGGCACCCCTTTACTCGTCGAAGTAGAAGACTTGGGGCTTCGTGCCCTTCTCTTCCAGCAGAATATGCACGTTCTTGCCCTT
>ERZ839489.1700-NODE-1700-length-12456-cov-6.231433_pt1 | contig 12456 bp, 6 predicted proteins | sample MGYA00519938_ERZ839489 | MGnify/ENA primary metagenome ERZ839489 (study PRJEB31850, sample SAMEA3708846) | human gut metagenome | biome: human gut; feature: human-associated habitat; material: faeces | place: China | collected 2014 ... | reverse complement strand
ATTAAAAATCGTGATTCGCGCTGGCAACCGGAATTTAACGCGTTCAAAAAGATCGTTGACAAAGAGATCGCGCGGCCGCTAAAACCTGAACAGGAACGGGCCAGCTTCTTTTTAGCAATGATGAAAAAGGCGGCCAACTTCTCGGTCCCTGGCGCTGGCAAAACCGCTATGTTGTATGGCACGTTTGCCTATCTTTCCAGTCCCGCGATCAATCAAGTCGATAAGCTACTGGTGGTCTCGCCATTAAACGCTTTTGCGGCTTGGCGTACTGAATTTACTGCCGTTTTTGGCGCCAAAAGAAAACTGCACTATCTGAACCTGCGTGATCCACGACTGATTAACGATCAAGGTGCCATCAAACGAGCCTGGCCGCGCGCCGATGTAATCACGATCAACTATGAATCGTTAAAGGGCAATCTGCGCGTTATCAATGAGCTGTTGGATTCTAGGACCATGCTGGTTTTCGATGAGGTTCACCGCATCAAGGGGATCAATGGTCAAAGAGCCAGGGCTGCCCTGCATTTAAGTCAGGCTCCCTATTATCGCTACGTCTTAACGGGGACGCCGATTCCAAATGGTTTTCGCGACGTCTATAATTTCTTACATTTAATGTATCCGGATGAATATAAATCGTTTTTCAACTGGAGCGTCAATGACCTTGAACGGATTGACGCCGACATCGTGAATCAAAAACTGGCTCCTTTTTTCTGGCGGACCAATAAAGAAGATCTGCACGTGCCTAAGCCAGATGACGATATTATCCAATCAGTCGATCCATCAATGGGTCAGTCGCTCCTGGCTGAGGCAATCTATGAAAATGAAAATGGTACTCTGGCAACGTTTGTCCGCTTACTGCAGGCTTCGACTAATCCCGAGCTCTTGAAGTACAATCTCAATTATCGCGACTTGAATCTGCTAGACGCTGATTCAGCCAAATGGAGCCAGCATCAAAAGCGCCTAAGCAAAGAAAACATCAGCAGTGGTGAACCTTATCGGCAATACGATTTGGCCAGCATCCCCACGCCCAAGTTTGACCTGGGCATTAAGCTGATCCGCAAACTGACTGGACAAGGCAAAAAAGTCCTGGTCTGGGCAATGTTTATTGGCACGATGGAAAAAATTACCGCTGCACTTAATCAACTCGGCATCCGCACCACACTGATCTATGGCGCGACACCCAAAGAAGAACGCGAAGGCTTAATCAATCAGTTTCGCAATGGCAATGTTCAAGTGCTGGTTACCAACCCCAACACGCTGGGCGAATCAATTTCTTTGCATCAGACCGTTCACGATGCGGTTTATTTTGAGTACAATTTCAATCTAACCTTCATGCTGCAGTCGCGTGATCGAATCAATCGTCTGGGACTGCCGGATGGTCAATATACCAGATACTATTACCTCATGACTAAAGGTGATGTTGCTCATGCCGGCTTCATTGATGAAAGGGTCTATCGGCGGCTCAAAGAAAAAGAACAAATCATGCTTGAGGCTATCGATGGTCAGCTTTTGGTTCCTGAATATCCTGACGATTACTTGGATGAGGTTAAAGCCATCATCATCGAGCAGCGTCAACGAAAATGATCAGCTGGTTTTCGCGACTTAGCAAAAGCTTTTGCGGCTGCCACTTTGCATAGATAACCCTCACAAAACATTACTATTGCACCATTGTTTAGTTAACCAAAAATTGCTAAGCTAAAGCAAACCAAATGAAAGGCGTGATCTTGATCTGCATGCTACTGATCAATAAACTGCTCAGTGCCGGCTTTGAGCTGCTGATTTTCTCACTGGTACCGGCTTGCTGGTGGCTAATTACTGCCCGTAAACAAATCTCTTTTGCGCAATGGATTGGTCTTAAAGCCATTCCCAAGAAGAATCGCACAAAAGTCTGGGGCTGGGCTAGTGTGACTTCTCTAGGCCTATTGCTGCTGTCGATCGTCCTGTTGAAAAACGTCGGTACTGCCCATACCGCCGTCAGTGACTTTGCCAATCAAGGCTGGCGCGTGCTGCCGGCAGTACTGGTCTACGCAGTCTTAGGAACATCGCTGCCAGAAGAACTGCTGTTTCGCGGTTTCTTATTAAAGCGACTGGCCACTCGTTTTGGCTTTGCAATCGGAAATCTGATTCAGGCATTGCTGTTTGGCCTGTTGCACAGTGTCATATTTATCAATCAGCTGGGCCTGCTCAGCGCTCTCGGTATCGGCTGGTTTACTCTGCTGATAGCTTGGCTGATGGGATTTATCAATGAAAAGTCGGCCACCGGCTCCATTTATCCCAGCTGGCTGATTCACGCGCTAGCTAATTTCTTGACCGGGCTAAGTGCAGCATTGGGTCTGCTTTAGTACTATCCGCTTGGCCCCAACTGTCGTTTTAGTATTCTTATACATTAGTAAAAAATCGCACCATTCCTTGGCCTGACTGAGGTACAGAATGGTGCGATCGCTATTTTTGAAAGGTTTCTACTATTATATTTGTTCGAAGTTTTAAGTTAATATCCGTTTAGAAAGTGAGCAATGTTAATTATGTCCAGGAAGAAAGTATGACTGCGAGTAAAGATTCAACTATTGCTGCTTAGAAGTGTGCAGCCAGGATCGGCAACAGCCAGATCCAGAAAATGCAGGTCGCTGCAAATGCCACTGTAGAAATCGCCACTGAACTGGCACCTTCTCTGACATAGATGTTGTAGCGACTGGAAATAATGATCCCAGAGAATGCAGGTGGCAAGGCATTTGCCAAGCAAAGCATTGAGATCTTGGTTGGATCGGAGCCCATCCCGCAAAGGTAGGCAACCAAAACAATAATGGCTGGCGTCAAAAGCAAACGATAGAACGTGTTCCAAAGCGATTCCTTGTCGATTGAGAACTTAACCGTTGAAAGTGACAGACCAGCTGCCAATACGGCAACCCCGGAGTTGGCTTTGGCAATCAGATCAAAGCTTGGGGCAAACGAAGCTGGAATCTTGATGCCCAGCAAAACCAGGACGAAAGCCAGCAATGGAGCTGCAGCAACCGGCTTTTTGATGGCGTTGATAATTGCAGACATCGTTGAGTTGCTGGTTTTCTTTTCGCCATTGCCCAAACGATTGTGAGCCTCAGCTCTAACCAGATCGATTTCACGAATAATGCCTTTTTCGCGCAATGCCTTGGCTTCAGCATCGGTAACCGGAATCCCGTCAGCGACGGTAACTTCTTTTTCTTTTACCGGTGCCACCTCATCAGACTTTTGCGGCAGCTTGATCTTAACCTTTTCGCCATCAGTCTTAGAAGCCTTGGCCCGAGCTTCGGCTTGACCTTTGTTGATCAGTGCCAGCCCAATTGGAATCGTCACTGCGTTAACTACAATTGAAACGATCCCGATAACCAGGTTAGTATTGGCGTCATTGCCATAAATCGGATCCAAAACCGCAAAACCCAGGAACCCGATCGTTGGTGAACCAGCGATCATTGCACAAATGGCGGCTTCCTGCTTGGTCCGGTGAAACATGATTCTGTCCAAAAAGTAGCTGAGCAAGAACAGACCCGTAACCCCGAAAAAGGCAATCAAGGTTAAGACGATATCTTTAGCAAACATTTCACGCGTTGCCGAAACGATTGAGATGAACAATGCCGCCGGTAAAGCAATGTTTAGCACCAGCTTGTTTAGCCCTTGTCGTTGGTCATCGTCAAAGAATGAAAACTTACCACACAGATAGCCCAAAATCATGATGACCAAAATTGGAACAATATCATCAATTAATATTTTTTCCATGTCTACCCCTCCAATTCTCTTTTTGGCATGTTGGCATGCCAGGCAATAAAAAGGTGGGATGCGGTCAATGCCGGTCATCCCACCCAAACCATGGCAAACGCCTTTAGCTTATTTGCCCTTGATTACTTCCCGACGTGGGTTCTTAGGGCCGCGAGCCTTTGAGATGACGCCTTTTTCAACCAAGTCGTTGATTTCATCGGCATCATAGCCTAAAGCAGAGAGTACTTCGACGTTGTTTTCACCCAGGTCTGGTGCCCGCTTGTAGTCCGGCTTGTAGTTGCTTAACGTAAATGGCATCCCAATCGTCTTGAAGTTGCCACGGTTGCCGCCTTGGTCAATCGTAACGATCGTGCCATCTTCGTTTAAGTCAGGGTCATTTTCCAATTCGTGCCAATCAATGACTGGGCCAACTGGAATGCCTGCCTCACCAAGCTTTTGCGTCAATTCATACTTGTCGTACTGCTTGGTGTAGGATTCGATCAGTGGATAGATCTCTTCCTTGTGCAACTGACGGTGTTCCCAGTCACTGAAGCGTTCGTCGTCAATCCATTCTGGGTGACCCATCGTGTTGGCAATGGCTGCCCAGCTCTTGTTGGAGTCTTGAATAACGATGTAAACGTAGGCATTTGGATCAGTTTCCCAACCCTTAGCCTTGTAAGTCCAGCCAATAACTTGACCACCCTCAGTGTTTTCGGCCCGTGGTACGGCCTTGCCCCACTTGTAGTCAGGGTAGACAGCGTAGTGTGGCAGTGCACCCAGGTTGTCTAACATGATCTGGTCACGCAGCTTGATCCGGCACAGGTTCATAACCGCGTTTTGCATTGACTGGTAAACCAGCGTCCCTTCGCCAGTCCGTTCTCGCTGCATCAAAGCGGCCAGGATACCAATCGTCAGGTGCATCCCTGAGTTGGAGTCGCCTAATGCTGCAGCAGATTGTGTTGGTACATTGTTTTCGCCCTTATTCCAACCAGTTGCTGAGGCCGCACCCCCAGCTGATTGAGCTACTGGTTCGTAAGCCTTGACGTTGGCAAAACGTGAGCCTTGGTTAAAGCCTTTGAGTGAAGCCATAATCAAACGTGGGTTTAACTTGTGCACGTCTTCCCAGCCAAAGCCGGCCCGATCAGCAGCCCCTGGCCGAACGTTTTCAACAAAGACGTCGGCCTTTTTCAGCAGGTCCGTCATGATCTTTTTGCCTTCTGGCGTCTTGATGTTTAAGGTCAATGACTTCTTGTTGGCGTTAAGCTGCAGGTAGTAAAGGCTCCAGGAATCTTGAATGTCCAACAGTTGATTACGCGTTGGGTCACCAGTGTCGGGACGCTCAACCTTGATTACCTCGGCACCTAGCCAAGCCAACAGTTGCGTACATGAAGGACCAGATTGTACCTGCGTCCAGTCAACGACCTTGATTCCCTTTAATGGTGCATATTCATTTGTCTTTTCTTCAACCATGATTATCTGCTCCTTTCACTACTTCTTCAGATCCAGCTTTGGATTCAGGTTGCCAATGTGGCCAGATTCCTTACCCATGGATGGGTCGATCTGAACATTGATGATGTTTGGCCGCTTGGATGCAACCGCCTGTTCAAAGACAACCTTCATCTCTTGATAGCTGCTTACAAAGTAGCTGTCACCGCCAAATGCCTTGGCCATGTATTCATACCGCGCCGTGGCATCCAGCATCGTTGGACCTGGCTGATCGGCAACTTCACGGTCGGTCCCGTTGTAGATCCCACCGTTGTTGACAACGACGACAGTAATTGGCAGGTGGTAGCGACAGATCGTTTCCATTTCCATCCCATCAAAACCAAAGGCACTGTCGCCTTCCAAGGCAACGACTGGCTTGCCGGTCTCAATAGCCGTCGCAATTGCATAGCCCAGACCGACACCCATGACGCCCCACGTCCCAGTATCCAGACGATGACGTGGCAGCTTCATGTCAATCATATTCCGACCAATGTCCAACGTGTTGGCCCCTTCAGAAACCAGGTAAGTATCTGGGTTCTTCAAGAAGTACTCCTTGATCGGTTCCAGCGTACCATAGTAGCCAAACTTGGCGTTAGTTTCACCAGCTTCAACGCGCTTAGCAAACTTAGCGGCATTTTCAGCCGTCTTAGCACTGATTTCATCCAGCCATGCCTGTGGCGTTTGGTAGCCAGCCTTTTCAAGTGCCGGTACCAGTTTAGCCAGGATTGAGTTCAGATCGCCTTGCAGCGGTGCGTCAATCTTTTGGTTGGAATCAAATTCAGTTGCCTCGATTTCCAGCTGTACGAATTTAGCGTTCGGATTAAACGTAGGTGCCGCACCATGTGAAAGCATCCAGTTGAGCCGCGCACCGATCAGAATTACGACGTCCGCGCCGTTTAATGAAAGTGAGCGCGCCGCAGCTGCAGAGTGCTTGTCCTCATCAGAGATCAAACCCTTTGCCATTGACATTGGCAAGAATGGAATATCGGTTTCAGCAACCAGCTTTTGCACCAGTTTTTCGCTTTGCGCGTATGCCGCCCCTTTACCAAGAATGATCAGCGGCTTTTTAGCACCCTTAATTACCTCAACAGCCCGATTGATTGCTTCATCGCTTGGTGCCTGTTTTGGTGCTGGATCGACAACTTCATAAATGCCGGCATCAGAGTCATCGGTGACCTCAATTTGTTGGCCAATTGTGTTGGCTGGCAGATCAAGGTAGACTCCACCAGGACGACCAGATAATGCCGTTCTTACGGCTCTGGCAACTGCCAATCCCATATCCTGCGCCCGATCAACCCGGTAGGCCGCCTTGCAGAAAGGCTTGGCGACGTTGTATTGATCGAGACCTTCATAGTCACCCTGATCCAGGTCAATAATGTGGCGTTCCGAGGATCCTGAAATCATGATCAATGGGAAGCAGTTCTTGGTTGCCTGAGCCAGTGCAGTCAAGCCGTTCAAAAAGCCTGGCGCTGAAACGGTCAGTGCCACCCCGGGTTTTTGCGTCAGATAGCCGGCTGCCGCGGCTGCATCAACGGCAGCGTCTTCACGCCGAAAGCCGAAGAACTTCATACCACGCAGCTGAGCTAAGCGCGCAAAATCGGTAACTGGAATCCCTACGACCCCATAAATGTTGTTTAAGCCATTTTTTTGGAGAGCGTCGATCAAAAGGTCGGCACCAGTTTTCATTGATTCATTTGCCATAAGTTTTCGCCTTCATTCATTAGATTTTTAAAAATGAGATTATGCAGACTGCACTGAAAAAATGCAAAGACGTCGATTGTTTAAGGTGGACCTTTTATCATTAATGATGCCATTTCCATTACCTACCTTGATGCATGCCAGAGCGTTTGCGATTTGCGTCAAAACCCAGCCAGCCGCCAATCGTCGCCAGCAACAGTCCCAAAATACCCAACGAGTCATCGCGCCGATTCCCGGTTTGAGGAAGATGCTTGATTGGTGCCGCTTCGTTAGGGGTTGAAGCAGTACTGTTATTAGAGTTGTTAGTTAATTGGGTAGCAGATGTAGTTTTATTATTGGAAATTACGGTGCGATGAGCTTGAACCACCTGACCGACATGACTGCTGGACGTTTGCTCAATCTGTGAACGGCCCGCTTGATTGCCAGTCGTTTGAGAATTGCCAGCAGCCGATGCCGTACCTTTCCCTTGTTGGTCAGTTGGTTTTTGCGATGGCTTATTGTTGGAACCGCTGGAGTGATGATCGGTAGCCGACTTGCGCTTTAGCTTGATCACATAGGTCTTTTTACTGGTATTATCAAAGCTCAGGATCTGGCCATTGGTTGGATCATCAACGAGCTGATAGCCCTGCTGCTCTAAAGCCTTGATCGTATCAGCCGTGCTGTAATCAGAGCTTGATCCATACTTTCCCGTCAGTACCCTGTCATACTTGCCGAGGCTTTGCGGATCAGTAGTGCTGATATCCTCATAGACGACCTTGATCTGTTCGGTGCATGGCTGATAGACCACCTTGATGACTGGATTTTCACCCTGTTTGGCCGTGGCCTCACCAACAACTTGCGGATCGGCCTGATAACCTGGAATCACTGGCGAATCAACCGCGTCATACTTATCTGTTGAAGCAGACCAAGGCGTGTAGGTAACATCGCCGGTAACCTCATCAATATCAGCGCTTCTGGTGTAGTTCACCGTCTGCGTTTTGGTTGGTGCCGCCTGCTTACCGTTTGCAAATTCGTATTTGATTGTCCGCGTCGATTGCTGGTTCAGATCATCCTTTTCAACGCCTTGATAAGTCCTCTCAGCATTGTTTGGCAGTGGCGTGCCGTTTGGCTGATAATCATTGGGCCCAATCGTAATGTGACGATGCGTCAGTGTCACGGTGTAGCTTTGATCAGCATTACCATAGTCCAAGACTTTGCCATGGGTTGGATCATTGACTAGTTGATAGCCCTTGGCCTCCAGTTTTTTGATCGTGTCAGCCGTGCTGTAGCCAGAGCTTTTACTCTCGGCACCCGACAGACTCTGATCATACTTGCTAAGGTTTTGCGGATCGGTTTGGCTAATATCTTGATAGTTAACAATGATCTTTTCGGTGTGGCCGTAAACGTAGATGACCGTACCGTTAAGGCCTTCCTTACTCAGCGTCCCACTTGGTGCGATACTGCCTTTACCCAGACCAATGTAGGTGTAGCCAGGCAGATTCAGCTGATCCGTTGAGTATGTATTGCCGATTACTGGTGCTCCATTGTAATGAACGGCAGCTTGGTGAATCACCTGACCCTTTTCATTAACGTATTTAACGTTGACTGAAGCGGCAGGCGAGAACGTGAAGCTGGTCAGTTTAAACTGCTGCAAGTTGGTCAGCTCACCGGTCGTAGCCATCAGATTCAAAGCCATCGCAACGTTTCCGTTACCAGGAATATTTGGAATCTGATAGGACCATTCCACCCATTGCTCACTTTCAGGCGTTTGGGCACTGTCATTAAGATGGCCAGCCGGTTCTTGTAGTCTGATCGTCAAAACATGCGTCTGGCCGTCATACTGCATCTGAAAATTATGGAACTTGCCATCCATTAGACTCGTCGTTAATGGCTTGACCGTGCCATCTTGATTATTAACCCACCAGCGCCAGGCCGGCTTACCATCAGTGGTTCGAATTTTTTCGTGGCTGGTCGTAACGATGTCGCCATATGGTACTGCGGTAGTTGGGTCTTGCGACTGTCCATGTTTTTCATCACCATGCCCATTGGTTGGCAGTGGAATCTCATCACCAGGCAGATCGGAAGTCGGCTCGTTATAGTAATCAAAATAAGAATCCAGCTTAAAACCAACCGCATTGGGCAGCCCAGCAATTCCCAGATTGCCGCCAGGACGCCCTAAGGCATAAACTGAGCCGGTATGAAAAACAATCCCCATCCCGTCAGCGCCACCAAAGTCACCGAGATTAATCTGACCATTGAGCGTAAAGCTACTGTCCATGTTGATCTTTTCTTTTAAAGAAACGCCCCCGGCTGAGTATTCCTGACCTTTTTTGGTAAAGGTGATCGTAACCGAGCCATCCGGATTCAATTGATATGTCGCCGTGCCATGCGCATCAAAATATTGGCTGAAGTTTTTGGCATCAACGGTCACATCTTCAGCCGGCAGTGATGAATTCGCACTATCACTGGCTGCCAGGACCGTTGGAATAACTTTACTTGCCGCGCTGTTTACGTTCTGAACCGAAGCAGCGGTTTTGACTGCTGAATTTGTTGTTTGGGCCGACTTTTTAACTGTCATGGCAGCAGCCGCTTGCTTATCGTGCAATCCAGCATCACTGCCAGCTGGTGCACTTATTTTCATACCTTGGGCTGGTAAAAGCTTGCCTGTTGAGGTCCTTGCTGCAGCTGTTTGTGCAGATTCCAAATTTTTGGCGGGCACAATGTTGGCTGAAGTTGATGTTGACGTCTGAACAGGCACAGCACTGGTGGCAACGGATACCAAATGTTTGACTTGTTCAGATAAAACTGAATCTGCAGCTGTGGTATTCTCGCTTTTTGATGTTGAAGCTGCGTTTTTGTTTGCTGCCAAATCAGCTGCTTGACTGGCTGCGGTTGGTGCCTTAATTGCACTTGACGCTGCTGTTTGAGTTCCCGTTGCAGCACTCGTCGAAGCTGTTAGGCCAGAGTCGGCAGTCGTATTTGAAGCTGAATTTAACAACGTATTCATTGAAGATCTTAAAGTTAAGGCATTCGTCGAAACAGTCGTCTGAGCATTTGGGATGGTTGCTGCCGCCTTGTTATTTTGATCTTGACTAGTCAGCGTATCTGCCTTGGCAGTCATTCCATTGGCACTGCCAAGGAAAAAACCGACTGCTATCAACATCGAGACACAGCCAAGCTTTGTTTTACGCAGAGCATATCTTGGCAAAATCGACATTAATTGCCTTTGCCGGTCATTTTGATTGTTTCTCCCCATTTTAATCCCCACCTTGTATCTTTAATCTACAAAAAAGGTATTAAATAGACTTTCAAATTTCACTGAGCGATTATAGACACGAATTTAAAAAGCAACAACAAAAAATCGTTTGCACAACTCAAATCAGGCTGATTTCATCCGTTATAAAATTAAAAATCGATAAGTATAATTTATTTAATATTCCAGAACGCCGATATAATAAGATTTATTGTTCGTGTTTTTACTTTGTATTTTTTAACAATCTAAGAAATTAATATTTGTTAAAATGAACAAAAATGTTTTAATATGAGCTTTTTTTCATGTTATGGGCAGACAGTCAATGGTATTTCAGCTGTTGTCATGGGTACTTCAGTATTAACAGGTGGCCTTTTATCGCCAGCCATCCTCCAGAAAGCAGTCATTCAACGGCTGACTATGTAAAGAAAATCGGGCGCGACCAGATTAAGCGGGCCAAATTTACCTACTTTACACCGATTTTTGATCAGAAGTAGGTAATGCATATTCAGCTGGCTTAACTTTACCTACTTTCAGCATCTTTTTCCGAAATAGTAGGTAAAGATGTATATTTAAGAGCTGATTGGGGTTGATTGGGTTAGACCGACTTTGTGAACTACCTACTATTTGGTAATTTTCCGCTAATAGTAGGTAATGTTAGGGAACCCTAACTCGATATACATTAATTTTTACCTACTATGCAATCGATTTTTGAGAAAAGTAGGTAATGATCTTTTTGTCATATGTTTTATGCATATTTTTTGCATAAACCGCATCATTGATCCCCGCCTTTGACTTTATGACTGCTGAGCAACTGCTTATCAATGAAACCAAGTCCTTGCCTAACTGCAAATTTCTGATTGCTTCGCTTTTTTCTACCGCTAGTCAAAAACGACTGCGGTAAGAATTGACACACCCCATTTATCGACTGTTGAAACTGACTGCGTGCGGTATCTCTGGTTAGCGATTCGGAGTCCTGCGCAAATAAAAAACTCGCCTTGCAAAATCTGCCAAGCGAGTTTTGGGATTCAGTAATTAATCAGGAGTTTTCTTAATTGAGGTATCAGAACGTTAATTTGAGAAATGCGTCGCGTAGTTTCATTTGTATGAACGGAACAGCCGCGTTTTGGTTTTTGAGGTGCGCTGTCTTTTAAATTTAAGGAGAGTTCTAAGAGTACTTGTATTGGAAATTTGGGATTTGACTGATCCGTTTCGCTTTCCCGCCCACTAGTTTTCACGCAGAATATCGTAGCATGGCCGATCCGCTAGCGGTCAAGACTTGGTTTAAGCGCCCCAGACTTCTTCGGCAACGCTCCTGACCAACGCAAGCTTAGCCCATTGCTGCTCTTCAGTCAGAATATTGCCTTCTTCAGTTGAGGAAAAGCCGCATTGTGGACTCAGGCACAGCTTGTCCAAATCATGGTATTGCGCAGCTTCATGAATACGATCCAAAATTGCCTGCCGCTCTTCCAATTCACCAGACTTAGAGGTAACCAGCCCTAAGACCACGTATTTGTCAGCTGGTACCTTGGCCAGGGGTTCAAAGCCGCCTGCCCGTTCAGAATCATATTCCAGATAAAAGGCTGCCACGTCTTCTTTGGCAAACAGGTAGTCGGCAACTGGACCATAACCACCCTTGGCCGCCCAGGTTGAATGATAGTTCCCGCGGCAGACATGGGTCGTAACCGTAAGATCAGCCGGCAGATCAGCCAAAGCCGCATTGTTGATCTTTAGATAGGTTGCCTCCAGTTTTTCCCGATCCGCGCCTTCTTTAGAACGAGTTGCCCAGTAGTCTTCATCTACCAGCAGTCCCCAGGTACAGTCATCCAGCTTGACATCGCGACAACCGGCATCATACAGTGCCAAGATCAGATCATGGTAGGCAGCGGCTACGTCTTTGATCAGATCATCTTCAGAATCATAGTATTTTTTGATGGCCGCCACGTGCTCATCATCCCGGAAAAGTTCAGAATAAAGCTGCGCCGGTGCCGGAATGCTTTGGCGTGGGATCAGGTCCGTGCCATCCGTTAAGCGCTTAAGGTACTTGAAGGCTTCCAGATCGGGGTGCGTGCCGTTAAAACGAATCTTGCCTTCAACCTGAGCAGAATCAGCCCGCGTTTCTTCATCATGGAAACGGTAGCCATGTGCCGGCTTAGTATGCGCGATCCCTTCAAAGCCCCAGAACGTGTCCAGATGCCAGTATGAACGCCGAAACTCGCCATCAGTAACCGCGTGCAGCCCAGCTTTTGCCTCTTTTTCAACCAGCTCCTTGATACACTTGTCTTCAACGTTTTTCAGTTCGTTATGGTCAATTTCATGGT
>ERZ839489.1692-NODE-1692-length-12526-cov-6.447518_pt1 | contig 12526 bp, 10 predicted proteins | sample MGYA00519938_ERZ839489 | MGnify/ENA primary metagenome ERZ839489 (study PRJEB31850, sample SAMEA3708846) | human gut metagenome | biome: human gut; feature: human-associated habitat; material: faeces | place: China | collected 2014 ... | reverse complement strand
ACTTGCTCCAAGACCATCTTCATCGCGTTTCACGATCCCGGCTCTCACCCAACCCGGTTCTCTTTAAAGGCTGCCCGCGACTACTCATCTCTTCTAATCATTTTCTAATTTTGATGTAATCATAATACTTGGCATAACGATAAATGTCAACCATTATTCTAAAAATTATTAGATTCCATCAAGACAAGATTAAGAAGCTTTAATTTAGAAGCGACGTTTCTTGATTTAAGAAGCGTGCATCATGATAAAGTCGAACACTCGCGTTGGCAAAATGGCGTGGGCAAATACCAATGGCTTGGCCCCGAACCCAATCAGATAGCGTGGCTTAGGGCGTCGCGCATTAACTGTCTTAACGACTACCTGAGGCTTGCTCATCATGTTGCCATTGTATTGCTTGTGCATCCCTTCAGCGACCTTGAGCGCAGTCTTTTCATAAGCACCGCCCTTAGCCGAGTCAGCGAGATGATCAGCCGCAATGTGTCCCCAGTCAGTCTTGATGCCGCCTGGTTCGATCAAAATTACGTCGATGCCAAACTGCTTTACTTCCATTCGAAGGGCATCGCTAAAAGCTTCAACGGCATATTTGGTTGCATGGTACCAGCCACCCATAAACGATACCAAGCGGCCACCCATCGATGATACATTGATGATTTTACCTGAGTGTTGCGCGCGCATGTAAGGCAAGACGTTTTTTGTCAAAGCTGCCAAGCCAAACAAGTTGACGTCAAATTGGCGCTTGGCCTCTGCCAGATCAACGTCTTCAATCGCGCCGTAACTGCCATAGCCTGCATTGTTAATCAGGACATCAATCCGGCCTTCCTTGGCAATAATTTCTGCAATGGCAGCCTTATTCGATGCCTCATCAGTAATATCCAGCTTCAGTGGCGTTACCCCATATTCCTTTAAGGCAGCCATTTTTTCAATCCGACGCGCGACACCATAAACTTTATTGCCTTGCTGTGCTAAAGTCTTTGCCGTCTCAAAACCCATTCCGCTGCTGGCACCCGTTACCAAGATCACTTTGTTGCTCATAATTAATCCTCCATTTGTTTAACTCGTATTTGATGATCTTAGTATATCCAAAATGGCTAGATTGTTGAACATCATAAGACGCCATTAGTTTATCAATATGTGCCAATTTATTTTGCCATAATTGTACAATTTGAGATTGACGTTTTTGTACATTTTGAAGTTGCCATCGACATTGTTTAAGAGCCAGAATGCTTGGGAGCAATTTTTATCCACGCACCCTATAAGAGAGTGCGACTATACGAACGTCACATCGTCGCCAACATCGTCTTTATTTCAATCCACGCACCCTACAAGAGAGTGCGACGTCAGATTTTAGTACGCGCTTATCAGCTCTTCGTATTTCAATCCACGCACCCTACAAGAGAGTGCGACGCACCTTGGTCGTAGTGCCTAAAATTCTGGTTTTATTTCAATCCACGCACCCTACAAGAGAGTGCGACATGCTGAACACCGGGAAAACTTCAACGCCACGCTATTTCAATCCACGCACCCTACAAGAGAGTGCGACACGACAACTAGCGATGTATATGCCTACTTGATAGATATTTCAATCCACGCACCCTACAAGAGAGTGCGACGCTGGCGCTGAAATGGCAATCCCACTGGACAGTATATTTCAATCCACGCACCCTACAAGAGAGTGCGACGCAAAGTGGTTGTGGTCTTAGTGGCTGAGAACTTATTTCAATCCACGCACCCTACAAGAGAGTGCGACTTATATTAACCAGCTAACAAAAGACGATATCAGAATTTCAATCCACGCACCCTACAAGAGAGTGCGACCTCAAAAGTTTGCTGAGATTATGAAAAAAGTATGATTTCAATCCACGCACCCTACAAGAGAGTGCGACTCTGTAGGGAACCCCATTCATAAACATTCTGGTATATTTCAATCCACGCACCCTACAAGAGAGTGCGACGCCATACCAATTGCATTTGTACTCCAACATGGTTCTATTTCAATCCACGCACCCTACAAGAGAGTGCGACTCAGGCGCGTACAATTCGATGGTATGGCAGTAAGATTTCAATCCACGCACCCTACAAGAGAGTGCGACGCTGATAAACGGATTGCTAATCTGCAGAAGTCTGACCATTTCAATCCACGCACCCTACAAGAGAGTGCGACCACCCTTAGTCGTACCGAGTTTTTCAACCGCTTTATTTCAATCCACGCACCCTACAAGAGAGTGCGACGGGATCGCTGACGGCAGCCGCCAAATTGCTGTTTGATTTCAATCCACGCACCCTACAAGAGAGTGCGACTTTAAAGCATGAGGTCAATTACTTTATGCGGATTGTCATTTCAATCCACGCACCCTACAAGAGAGTGCGACTCATTGGACTAGATTCCAGCTTCGTCAGTTTACTATTTCAATCCACGCACCCTACAAGAGAGTGCGACAAGGTGAAAAGATTGATGACAATGCGGCTAAAAATTTCAATCCACGCACCCTACAAGAGAGTGCGACGGCAGCTGTTACAGTTCCGCTGACAAGGCTGATCTATTTCAATCCACGCACCCTACAAGAGAGTGCGACTCCTAGCTTTGCTAATACGAGGAGTGTTGCTGCAATTTCAATCCACGCACCCTACAAGAGAGTGCGACGCTCAAAAAACGGGCCGCCATGTATGGCTTTACTCTTATTTCAATCCACGCACCCTACAAGAGAGTGCGACACCAACATCCTGGGGGCTAAGCGCGGCAGCTTATTGCTTATTTCAATCCACGCACCCTACAAGAGAGTGCGACTCAATGTTATCTACATTGTGTGCCAGCCATTGCTATTTCAATCCACGCACCCTACAAGAGAGTGCGACAGCGGTTCTGATCGTGTCTACTTAGAGCTGCTCGAAATTTCAATCCACGCACCCTACAAGAGAGTGCGACTTTGCCTATTTTCGACAAAGTTATGGGAGATTTATTTCAATCCACGCACCCTACAAGAGAGTGCGACATGGCGTCCGTGACTGGGACAAGCCAAGCGATGCTATTTCAATCCACGCACCCTACAAGAGAGTGCGACGGGACTGGCATTTTTCATGGCCACCCCCAGACCGGCTTATTTCAATCCACGCACCCTACAAGAGAGTGCGACCAAATTAAACTGGATAATAAAGATGAATTCTTCATTATTTCAATCCACGCACCCTACAAGAGAGTGCGACGAACTGACGACTTCTATAATGATGACCAGATCTACGTATTTCAATCCACGCACCCTACAAGAGAGTGCGACCGCAATATATAGTAAAAAAATAACTTTTTCTCAATATATTGGGTTAAAAATTTTAATAAGGAATAAAAAGTATCCTTCATTAAAGTAAATTTAAATTAATTAACTAGAAAAGTGGTGCGAATCTATAAGAAAAACATGTTTACTTCTGATTCGCACCTAAGGCATCAAAAAATCAATGGTTCTTCTAAATCAAAAACATTCTTTGCCCCATAACACTTTACCTTATTATTATGCTTAGTGCCAAGATTAAAAAAGTAGAGACTGTCAGTACTTTTATTCATTTCGCTTAATAAACGCTCTTTTAAAATCTCCAATGTTTTTGCATCAACTAAGCATTTAAAGACTGAGTTCTGAATTCGCTGTCCATAATCCTCGCAAATTTTCGCAACATGTCTTAAGCGTTTACTCCCAGCTGCATCTTTAGTAGATACATCATAACTAACAATTACCATCATCATTTTGTCCAACCTACTTCCATAAAAACGGAGCATAACCGTCTGTATCTCCACGTATGCATCTGGCTAAAAGTTGTGCTTGCGCAAATGGTACTAAGCCCCATTCAATTTTCTCTTTTAGGTAAGGATGATTGAGCTCAACCATTTTATTTTTTTGCCAACCTGTTAAAAATCTTTTACGAGCTTCATCAGTCATGATGGTTGCCCCATCTGCTTTTTGAATAAAATCATTTGCATGAACCATTTGTTTATTGATCAGTCGCAGAACAAAACGATCCGCAACTACTCCTCTAAGTTCTTCCATTAAATCCAGTGCTAATGATTCTCGTCCAGGCCTATCAACATGCATAAAACCAATGTACGTATCTAATCCGTTTGCAGCTAATGCCGATGCGCATTCCACTCTCAACAATGAATAGGCTAAAGACAATAGGGAATTAACTCGGTCCAATGGTGGACGACGATTTCGACCGTGATAGTAAAAATCGTCCTTTTGATTGATAATCATATCATCAAAAATAGAATAATAGTCAGTAGCCAGTCTTCCTTCAATTCCACGTAATTCATCAATCGATATGGAAGATTGAATATCGTCCAATCCCTTTTTTAATCGTTGCGAGATAGTTCTAAATCTTTCCACATCTATCTGCAATGGATGGTCTCGTAAAAAACGTTCGATAATCCAACGTTGGTTGTAGACTTTTCCTAAGATAAAATTCTTAGCAATTTTTAGAGAAGATGATTGGTCATTTGCAATTTGGTACTGTCCTTGCCTAAGGTAGACGTTTCCAATCTGTTTACCGACTAGACGCCCCTTTAAATGTCCACTATTAGACATAAATGTCACAGCAATTCCAGCATCCAGACATTTTTGCATCAAACTTGGGCTCATTCCAGAATAACCAAATGTAACGACTGATTCAAAATTTTGCATTGGCAGTTTTGCAATACACTTCTGGTCCAACATAACTATGATATCGTTTCCAGAACAGGCTAAATAGGTTTCAGGCATCGTAATATATAAAGTATTTAATAGTTGTTTCATTCACTAAGTCTTCTTTCAATATATTCATTAACTGACTCTCTATTTAAAAGTTCTGGCAAACAAATATCTCTAAGTGAACATGATTTGCATTTTTGGCTTGGCTTAACGCGAGGGGTATATTTACGCTGCCAATAACTATGCATCTCAAGAACAGTCTGATTTAATTCCTGTCGCAATGCTAAAGTAAACTCAATCTTCTTTCTATGTCGCGTTTTGCCATAGTATAGGTAGCCATAATCAATATGACAAAACAACATTTCTTCTAAGCAAACTGCTTCTCCTAATAATTGGAGTTCATCTGAATGATTAGTTTTTTCTTTTCCATGCTTATACTCAATTGGTATTGGGACATACTTACCACTTTTTCCAAATACCTGAGTCCCATTATTATCCTTTTTAAATTCAACGACATCGCAAACACCTGTTAAGCCATATTCTCTTGAATGGACTGGCATTGCTCTTACGATGAATTTCTCACCACGAGTCTCACTAATATATGGATCATCAGTCTTGTGATGCAGATTTTGTCCAGCAATAGTTAAATAATTATCATCCCATTGGTTTTCAATATGGCCAAGTGCCCATTGCCGACGACAAAATGCAAAATGTTGAATTCCGGAAAGCATTAGGTAATCTTCTTCAGAATACATTGCCACTTTTAGCCTCGAAAGACGTCCTCTTTTACATCATCAAATGGTTCTTCGATAAATTCTACATCATCAACATTATTCATAATTTCACCATTCTTAGGCTGCACCTTTACTGAACGATGCATGGCTGCCGATGAATGCTTTCCTAACTTATTGTCATGTTCCCACCAATATACTCGTAAAACTTCCATACTTCCAGCTGGTCGACTAGCTGACTCATCATTTTCAAATAAGGTTTCTAATGCTTTGTGAATTGCATCGGCATCTTCACGGGTAAAGCCAGTTTTTTCAGCGAGCTGAACATTAATACTGCCGTTAAACTCATAAACTGCAAAATCAATACTATATTTCATCCCCATCGTTTCAGAATTTTTTTTATCACTTGTAACCGAATTAACTGATTTGGTAATCTGCATTTCGTTAATCATAATCGGTGTGATTGATCGAGCTGTTTGGACGCTTACCGGTCCGCGTACACCTACTGACAAGCCATTTTTTTCATTACTGTTATTTGTCTTTTTAAAAGCAAAAATTTGTCCAAAGCTACGAACGTCAATCCACTTTTTCTCAGATATTTCGGCAATAGTTTTCTCATCATGATTCTTCATAGCTTTCTTTAACTCATCATTACCTTCAGCACGATCTTTCAAGCTCTTATAGCCGTCATCTGCTCGATCTGCTGACTGAACAAAAATATCAGAAGTAATTTCACCATCATGATACATATCCTGCAAACGATTACGGATTTTACGCTTCAAAGCAACATCAGAAACTTCCCCATATCCATCACTAGTCTGACGTGGCCGGTTACCATTTAAAGGATCACCATTTGGGTTAGCTGCTTTAACCGCAAAAACAACCTTAAAATCAATTTTATTTTCCAAAACCATAATAAATTCCTCCTAATTATTTTCTTTTTTGTAGTACCAAGCATAGCGTTGCTGACTGTATCCAACCAAAAATTCACCATTTAAAGGTGCATTATTATCAGACAGCCCTTTCTCAATTTCATTAATATAACAGGCAATTGTTGAACCATAACGACTACTTTTAATATATGGAGCAATTCGCAGTCGAATTATTTTCCAAGTTGTTAATGGTTGCTGTTTAAATGCTTTTAGATAATTCATAGCATTTGTTTGACGCTTAATCTCATGACTATTTAACACATTATTTTCTAAAACATCTGCAAACGCCAACAAGCGACCATATAGGTAGTCTCGTGAATTTATTTGTTGATTTAAGCTGATTGCTTTAGTGTCTTCTATCTTCTCCTTTCTGAACCAAGCATTCCTCTGCTGATAATAGCCTATTGTAAAGCGCCCGTTTAATGGATCATTGCGGTGCTTCATAGATTCTTCATCAGAGGGCATTAAGTTGAAAATGCGATCTAAACTTCTTTTAAAGCGAAAAGCATATTGATTATGAGTTAGATATGGCTGAAGATTTGAAAAAATTATTGACCAGGTAGTTAAAGGACGTTGAGCAAATGATGATAGATATTTTTGGGCATTAGTAGCTCTGCCATTATCATTTCCCATAACTTCTGATTCTGCCAAGTCAGCTAATGCTAATGCTCGTCCAAACAGATAGCTCCGTTCCGTGTCAGTATTATCCATACTAAACATATTAAAATTGATCTGTTTCTCTTCATGATCACGCTTATGATACCAATCAGCTTTTTGATGTACATAGCCAATCAAAAAGCTACCATTCAATGGCTGATCCAGTTTTTGAACATCACCTTGTAATAAGATGCTGATTTCACTAATTTCTCTTTGAATTCGATTGACAATATAATTTTTACTTTCATCTTTACCCATCTTTATAAGATAGGGCATTAATTTAAGATAGATTGTTTTCCATACAGTTAACGGCTGCCGGGCAAAAGTTGTCATATAACGCTGGGCATTTGTTAAATATCCCTTCTGCTTTTCTTTTTTAGACTCATTTTCTGCAATGTCAGCAATTGCAAGCAAACGCCCAAATAAATAGTTTCGGTCTTTTATTTGTTTATCCAAAACAGGTCCAAATTCAGGATAGACGGTCCGAAAAAGCTTAGCCGTGCCTCGCATCGTATTCGACCATGTTATAAATTTTTCATGTGGGTCATTAAAGCTCATTGGTCGAATTGCCCTATTATAAAGACCATTTAAAATACTCCAAGAAACTTTTTGCGTTCCAAGAATAGTTTGCGCTAAGCTTGATACCGTATTTTTAATAAGATCATTTTTAGCATGCTTGCCGTTTCTAAAGTCTGCCAAACGGCGTAAGCTAAAGTTTGGATTCATGTAGCCATTTTTATCTGATACATAAATAGCAGTCTTAGAATACCAATGAGTTAGTTTATCAATATAACTCTGTACAGCTAAAGACTGATAGTAGACAATATCTATTCGCCCTTGAACAGGAGCATCAAGCTCCATTATATAAACGTTACCATTTGCATTTAAGTGACAAATGTTTTCTCCTTTTAAAAAGGCATTCTTAATTTTTGCCGCCAACTGCTCATTCGTATCCGGCAATTCTTCATTGTCCAGCTGTTGGAATAATGATTCCAGCGGCTGGGCAAAAATGCCTTTCTTAGGCTCTATGACTGACATGTCTTCGCCTTTTGTTCCCCAAACTAAGTACTCTCTTTTATCAATACCAAATCCTTGCCGATCAATTAACCATTTCAAAGCCAATTGTGCCTTTTGAGAGTTCTCATAACCAAGCGTTACGACCTCATTCCTATCACAAAAACGCCCCCTATAAGTATAGTTATCAGTATCATTTGCTGAAATCAGTATTGCTTTAGATTCTTTAGGTAAAATCCCTCTCATATGTTTACCTGTTAAAACTACATTTGTCTTTCCCGAGATGTAATCAATGCCCTTTCCCAGCTTAGATTCATAATAACTGTTCCATGCTTTATACATGGTCGGGTTTTCCCAATGCGGCTTTTCATTTTTTATCCAGACATTAAACCTAACAAAAATTTTGTCCAATGATTCAGATGATTCCTGGTATAATAAAGGTTTCTCGCCTTTTCCTGTCCATTTTTCTACTATTGAATAGGCTGTTTGATTGCCGAAAATTCCGTAATCTACTAAATCTTTCAATAAATCATGTTCTGTTACGTATTTATATATTGCAGATACAGTTTGATATGCTGATGTGGGACCATGGTCTGCTAAATAATCCTTATATTCTTTAAGTTGATTAACATATTTTTGGTAAAAATCTATATCTTTACTTTTCTTACTATAAAAATGGAAGTCACGAGCAACATATTTCAATTGATCATCAAGTGCCATAGGAGATTTATTGTTTGAGCGTACTCCAGAATCAACAGTCGTTGGGATAATCGTTTTTTGTTCTTCATGTCTCAAAACGGTAGCATTATTAAAAGTACCGTCTGCATTTAAATCGATCTGAATTGGTACATTAACTTGTATATGTCCAATTGGAAGCAGACATACCGTTCTTTCTTTACCGTTATCAGAAACAATTTCTTTTGGTATCCCAACTAAATGTTCATTGCGATCATAAAGGTCAACCAAATCAGTAATCCAACTCATTATCCTCATCCCCCATCGTTTCAGAATATAGTTCATCAACACTTTGAATATCGTGATAGTCAAAGTGTTTCACTGGGAATTCATGCAATGGTTTATGAATGGGACACTCTTCAGGTCGAATAAAATCGATAACTCCATTTTTCATTACTGGTTGCCACAACCGTATTTTCATCTGATCATCACCGGCTTCGTCGGGATAATCAATACCATGCACCATCGTACCAAACGGCAGATCCAGACTATCATCATAATAGCCATTACAATTTCCAAATTCACAAGGTTCTACATAGCCTTGACATTCACGAACTCCCAAAAAGATATCCCGTCGGCCTCCTCTTTGTATGCAGCGCTTCATAATGGCTAAATGTTTTTTAGCATTTCTGTCTTTTGCAAGATCAGGTCGATGCTGGTTAAATTCAAAGTGGGCTTGGACTTGATAAGCGACATCTTTTAAATAGGTATACCGAGCTAAATCTGATTTTTTACTATTGTTATATTTAAATAACAGAATATCTTTGGCTTCAGTTTCAATTTTTTTAAGTATCCTTACTCGATCAATGTAAATAATGATTGTAGGCTTCCAGTATATACTCTCAGTAATTCCTTTTAGAGCCTCATAGGTTGGTACTGGATAACTGAACTTTTCACCACCAATTTTCATAATTGGATCAGTAAACAATGCATTATTCCCATATACACAATATGAAAAACTAGTATTTAGCACCTGTCATCATCTCCTTAAAATACATATTCTGATATTTTTTGATTGCCTTCAACTACTAATCCCAAATTTTTGTCATCATAAAAATTTTCTCGTAGTGCATAAATTACTTTATTCGATGCAGCAAATCTATCAGGTTTAATCGCAACTACACCATTATTATCATTTATTTTTCGAAATGTAGATTCAAAGACATTGATCATAAATGGCTGTGCCTCCTTTAATAACTGATAAATCTCACTAGTGTCGTTTATATCGCCATTAAGTTCTGAAATTATCTTTTTTCCATAATGGTAAGGTACGATAACTGAAGTAGTATTATTTTCAATTACTTCAAAATGCCTAGCGATTGTTTCACTCGAAGAATGCTGTAAAGTTTCTTGCAGCTTACTCCTAATCTCATCATCACCATTTTGTAAAATATTTCTAATAAATTCACTGCCAACAGTACATTGGCTTAAACTAACTTGTCTACCATAATCTGTCGTTAAATACTCTGTTTGTCCTTTACTTTGACAATCACCTAAAAAATCAACAAAATATTTCCGAACTACTTCAGGAGTCAAAAAATCATTTGGATCAATGCCACTTCGCAGATACCTTTCTACTATTTTTTTACCCCTGTTCACATCTTCCAACATACTGATGTTTTCAACTTCATCTGCCATTAGAACAATATAAACATCGCCCCACTTCATTTCGGAATTTCGGTTGCAGCGACCTGCGGCTTGAACTATTGAATCCAATCCACATAAAGACCGGAAAACACATTCAAAACTAACGTCAACACCAGCTTCAATTAAAGGTGTTGATAAACAGATTACTTTTCTATGCATACATAAATCATTATTAATTTTTTTGATTGTCTCTTGTCGATGACTAGGACACATCTGCGTACTCAAATAATATATTCTTATATCACTATTCTTTTTAATTAAAGATTGTGTTTCCTTATAGATGTTTTTTACACAATCAATTGTATTAAAGATACCTAATATCGATTTGCTATGCTCACTTTGCTCAAAAATCATATGAGCAGCATCCTTGACATTTAATCTATTTGCAACGCCATCTTTTTCAGTACAGTCGTGAAATCTAACTCGTTTAAACTGATTAACTCTTTCTTGAAGGCCTCTTACAATTTCATGATCTTCATCAATATGTAATCCGTTTTTTAAATGCGATAAAGCAGGCTGAGTAGCTGTACATAAAACCACACTACATGCCCCATAATCCTTTAAAAAGTTAACTGCTTGATTAAACATTGATATACATTTAATTGGAACCTTTTGAACCTCATCAAAAACTATCACAGAATTGCATAAGTTATGAAAGCGACGACGATTTTGAGTTCCAGAACCATATATAGCATTCAGAAATTGAACCATCGTTGTTACGATAATCGGCTCGTCCCAATTTTCTTCTGATAGATCCAATAAATCTATTTGTTCACTTTCATGTTTTTTTAAATCCGTTGAAACGTTACTATGAAATTCTAGAATATTTGTAGAATCTTTTTTATCACCATTCAGTTTTTCTCTTAAAACGTTTGCATTTTGTTCGATAATCGTAATAAATGGTAAGACGTAAATAATTCGCTTTTGCTTTTTTAAAACTGCATGCTTTAAAGCATAACGTAAACTTGATAAGGTCTTTCCTCCCCCTGTAGGCATTGAAAGTGTATAAATCCCATCCTTTTTTTCTGCAAAAATATCACAATCATCAGACATCTTTGCTCTATATTGATTAATAGTCTTTTTACCCATCTCTCCAGAATTCATTTTATTTACTTGATTTAATAAGGTCTGGTAATAAGCTTTAAATATTTCTTGGCTGTTATGCTTAAGTGGAGACATTGTAAATTCAAAACAAGCAGTATCCGTACGATCGGCATCTAAGACACATGAATAAATAAACTGTGCTAAAAAATATATAGTTTTAAATTGTTCTTCTGCTTTCTCACTTTCAAATTTAGAATAAAAATTAGTGAACTCGTGTAAAGCTATCCCTAGATAATCCAAAAATTCCTTTTTACTAATCACCTCTTCAAAAAAAATATTGCTTATCTGATTTAATTCTTTTTGCTTATCTTTATCTTCTTCAAACCTAGATATTCGTTTTAAAAATGGCATTTCTCCACGAACGTCTAAATAGTCTTTTAATCCATTAGTATTGTGATGTGAAAAAATTGAATTTTCTAAAATCTCACATAGCAGCTTTAACAGTATTTGCTGATCGTCGGCCAATTTGAACTCTTTTAGCTGGCTTCTAATAAACATTCCGCCAAACGTTGAATGGTCTACACTCCCTCTAACTGACTGATCTGGATTTTTAACGGCATTCTCTAAATATTCTTGAAAACTAGAACGGTATTTTCCAAGATCATGTACTAATGCGGCAATTCCGGTTACGTGGCTCAATCCTAATTCGGCACCGTATTCTTCTGAGTATAGTCTACAATTGATAAGATGATCCCGTAGTTTTTCTTTAGCAATTTTATTGTCTTTTTGAATTTTTGTATGGGCAATAAACATTTTATTTCTCCTATTCCTACCCGAATGTCTACTTCAATTATAAGAAACGCTACCGTCTTTATAGTCCGTTTGGAGAAAAATAATTTAAATTTTTTATTTTAGAATGTATTTTTACTAAATAGGATTTTTTCTATTCTATTAAAATCACGCCAAGCACACTCAATCGATCGTAAACAAAAAACCGATCGTAAACAAAAAACCGCCAGACGACGTAATGTCATCTGACGGTTAATCAGTTGGGCTAGCTGGGTTCGAACCAGCGCATGACGGTACCAAAAACCGTTGC
>ERZ839489.1690-NODE-1690-length-12542-cov-10.796188_pt1 | contig 12542 bp, 10 predicted proteins | sample MGYA00519938_ERZ839489 | MGnify/ENA primary metagenome ERZ839489 (study PRJEB31850, sample SAMEA3708846) | human gut metagenome | biome: human gut; feature: human-associated habitat; material: faeces | place: China | collected 2014 ... | reverse complement strand
AAGAGTGATCAGATATGCCAGCGCCCAAAAATGCACCGCTTTACCAGCAGATTTACGACGAGATCAAGGAAGCGATCGAGAAAGGTGTTTATGCACCTAAGGAGCGCATCCCGTCCGAGCTTGAGCTTGCCGAGCAGTACGAGGTGAGCCGTATTACGGTGCGCCGCGCCGTCGAGGAGCTGTGCTCCGATGGCTATCTGGTTAAGCAGCAGGGCCGGGGCACCTTTGTTTCCACGCCGCACATCAACCGCCAGTTCCATGCTTCGACGCTGCAGACGTTTACCGCGCTGTGTGCCGACAATGGCATGAAGGCGGGCGCACATGTGGTCGATCGCCAGATTGTCCCGGCGCGTCAAAACGAGATGGAGTTCTTTGGCCTGCAGAAGGATTCGCTGCTGCTGCATATCAAGCGTGTGCGTACGGCCGATGGCGAGCCCATCTTTGAGGAAAACATCTTTGTGCCGTTTGATACATATCGTGAGCTGTTGACGGCCGACCTTGAGGACAAATCGATTTTTGCCGAGGTCGAGCGTGTTGGCGGAACCCCGATTGCCTCGGTTGGCTATCGCACGGTCGAGGCCGTTCGCGCGAGCGCCGAGCAGGCGGCCGAGCTGGGCATCGCTCCGCACGATCCGCTGCTCAACCTGCGTGCCGGCTTTACCGGTCCCAATGGCGAACCGGTTTTGCTCGGCAAGCAGTACTACGTGGGCAGCCGCTACGTCATGGTCATGTAGGTTACGCGGTTTTACCAAGCCGCGTAACGGGCCGACGCTGCGCCTCTGGTTCCGCCGTTCTAACGAACGGCGGACCGGTCGACGCTGCAAACGCCCCTAAGCGGCAATCTGACGTTCAATCGTCGGTCGCGTACCGAAGTACGCTTCCCTCCTCTTTCACGTCACCTTGCTCGCTTAGGGGCGTTTTCACTGACTTATGCTCAACCAGCGACGTTTCCGCGCCTGTCAGGGTAGTCATTGGGGACGTTCTTAAACGACTAGTCATTCAAGAACGTCCCCAACGACTAGTCTGGGCGGCGGCCGTGTGCTGCTGTCCGCGTGGCGGCGTATAATCGGCGGCAGATGACTTGGACGTTAGGAAACCATGACCGATAGCATGCAGCAGATGGCGCTCGACACGCTCGGCGCCTATTTTGGCTACACCTCGTTTCGCCCGGGCCAGGACCGCATGGTCGATGCGATTCTTGCCGGTCACGATGCGTTGGGTGTTATGCCCACAGGCGCCGGCAAGTCCATTTGCTACCAGGTGCCAGCGCTTATGCTGCCTGGCATCACCTTTGTGGTGAGCCCGCTGCTGTCGCTTATGGAGGACCAGACCCGCGCACTGCTCGCGGCGGGCGCGCGCCCCAGCTATCTCAACTCCAGCCTTACCCCGGCTCAGCAAAATACCGTGCTCAAGCGGGCGCGCGAGGGTCGCTACCAGCTTATGTATGTGGCACCCGAGCGCCTGCTCGAGCCGCGCTTTCTGGCCTTTGCGCAGGAAGCTGCGGCCGAAGGCGGCATTGGCGTGCCGCTCGTGGCCATTGACGAGGCCCACTGCGTAAGCCAATGGGGCCAGGATTTCCGCCCCGCCTACCTGCAGATTCGCGAGTTTATTGATTCCCTGCCGCAGCGCCCCATCGTGGCGGCGTTTACCGCCACGGCGACTGAGCGCGTGCGTGCGGATATTCAGCAAATGCTCGGCCTGCAAAACCCGGCGACCGTGGTGACGGGTTTTGATCGCAAGAACCTCTACTTTGGTTGCGAGGAGATGGGCGACAAGGCTAAGACCGCGTGGGTGCGCGACTATGTGATCGCGCATTCGAGCGAGAGCGGCATCGTGTATTGCTCGACCCGCAAGACGGTCGATGCGCTGGCAGGCGAGCTTGCCGAAGCGCTGGGCCCCAGCGGCATTCGCGTTGGTCGTTACCATGCCGGCATGGGTAACGACGCCCGCCGCCAAAGCCAGCGTGCCTTTATCGATGACGATATTCAGGTGATGGTTGCCACTAACGCCTTTGGCATGGGCATCGACAAGCCCAACGTGCGCTACGTGATTCACAACAACGTGCCCGAGAGCATCGAGGCCTACTACCAGGAGGCGGGCCGCGCCGGTCGCGATGGCGACCCGGCCAGCTGCCACCTGCTGTGGAACGGCAACGATTTTCGCATGCGTCGTTTTTTGATCGACCGCGGCGATGCGGCCGACGAGGCGCTCGACGACGAGCAGCGCGCGTGGGCGCTCCAGAATCGATATCGTCTGCTCAGCCAGATGGAGGGCTACTGCAATACCACCGGCTGCCTGCGCGAATACATGCTGCGCTACTTTGGCGACGAGGCCGCGGCCGAGCATGCGGCAGCGGCTGGTGCGGGCAGCACCGCCACGGACGAGGCCGAGGGCTGCGGCAACTGCAGCAACTGCCTTACGCAGTTCGAGGTCGAGGACGTCACCGATATGGCCCGCGCCACCGTGCGCTATGTGGCCACGCGCCCCATGCGCTTTGGCAAGTCGCTCATCGCCGACGTGCTCCACGGCGGCAACACCGAGCGCATTCGCCAGATGCATCTGGACGAGGACCGCGGCTACGGTGAGCTGTCGAGCGAATCGGTCGGGCGCATCAAGGACATCATCGGCCAGCTGTGCGGGCGGGGCTACCTGGCCACCTCGCAGGGCCAGTATCCGGTCGTGGGTCTGGGCCCGCGTGCCGGCGAGGTCGAGGACGAGACGTTCGCCTTTACCGTTAAGCGTCGCGCGTCCAAGCGCAAGGCCTCGGCCCGTGCCCGCCGTGCGGTGGATTTGCTGCGCGAGGAGGCCGAGCTGGATCAGCGACCGCGCGTGGGCGACGACGCCGAGCTGTTTGAGCGCCTACGGGCACTCCGCAAGGAGATCTCGACCGAGCTGGAGATGGCACCGTACATGGTCTTCTCTGACAAGGCCCTGCGCGGCCTGTGCCGTCTACGTCCTCAGACGCGCGACGAGCTTATCCAGGTCAACGGCATCGGCGAGAAAAAGGCCGACGCCTTTGGCGAGCAGTTTATGGCGGCGATAGAAGAGTTTGAATCCGAGCATGCACGGGATGGAGCGTAACGATGGCGACCGATAACAAGACCGACCGTACTGACGTGCCCGCCGTGCCGCTATACCAGCAGGTCATGGACGACCTAAAGGGCGAGATCGCACGCGGCGTGTACGCGGCCGGCTCGCGCATTCCTTCCGAGATGGAGCTCGCGAAGTCTTACGGCGTGGGGCGCATCACCGTGCGCCGTGCCATCGAGGAGCTGTCGCGCGCGGGCTACCTCAACCGCCAGCAGGGGAGGGGCACCTTTGTGTGCGCTCCCAAGCTCAAACGCAAGATTCGCCAGAAGGGCGACGTCCAGAGTTTCACCGAGGGTTGTGCCGCCAACGACATGGTGGCCGGAGCGCGCCTGGTGTCGCGCACGGTGGTTGCGGCGACGCGTGAGGACGCGGCATTTTTTGGCGTGGAGCCCGGCTGCGAGCTCATCGTGGTCGAGCGCGTGCGCACGGCAGATGGCGTGCCCGTCATGCTCGAGAACAACGCCTTTGTGCTTGCCGACCATCCCTACCTGCAGACGTTGGCCGATGAGGACCTCACCGATAACTCAATCTTTGCGCTCGTTGCCGAGCATTCGGGCCGCGCGCCGCTCAAGTCCGACCCCTGCACCGTGGAGATTGCGCTTGCCGATGCTCAGGCGGCCCCGCTGCTGGAGGTGCCGGTCGGCGAGCCGCTCTTCTATATGGAGGCATACTTTACCGATGAGGACGAGCGGCCCCTGCTGCTCGGTCGTCAAAAGATCGTGGGCTCGCGCTACGTGTTCGACATCTAACGTCCATAGATAGAACAACATAGAACAAATTTGCCGAGATGACTTCACGGGCGTTATTACACGTGTTATAAATAGGACAACATAGAACGACCGCAGGTACGAGCTGCCGTCGTTCAAAGCCGCCACACAAGGAGGAGCGTCACCGTGAACGCACACGATCTGATTCAGGAAATTATCGAGCGCAAGGGTAAGATCGAGAACGTCTTTTGGATCGCCTGCGGCGGTTCGATGATCGACCTGATGCCGGCCAACGAGCTGCTCAAGCGCGAGGCGACCACGTTTACCTCGACGGTTTACACGGCGCGCGAGTTTTGCCTGATGGCCCCCAAGAGTCTTGGCGAGAAGTCACTCGTCATCGCCTGCAGCCACAGCGGCAATACGCAGGAGGTTGTCGATGCCTGCGAGATGGCGCTCGCCGCCGGCGCCGAGGTCGTGACTATGACCGACTACGCGGGCTCCAAGATCGACAACGGCAAGTGGACCACCTGGGTCTATCCGTGGGGCAAGGGCGAGTCGCAGGCCGAGGTTCCGCAGGGCATCGGCGTTCTGATGGCTGCCGAGCTGCTCGACCAGCAGGAAGGCTACGAGGCACTCGCCGACATGTACGAGGGCCTCAAGCAGATGGATGCGCTGCTGCCCGCCGCCCGCGAGAAGGTCAACGCCGAGCTGGGCGATCGCTTTGCCGAGCTCTGTCAACAGCACAAGTTCTTCTATATCCTGGGCTCCGGCCCCAACTTTAGCCAGACCTACGCCATGGCAATTTGCTCGCTCATGGAGATGCAGTGGCAGCACTGCTGCTATATTCACTCCGGCGAGTACTTCCACGGCCCGTTCGAGGCCACCGAGCCCGGCGTGTTCTACTTTGTGCAGCTTGGCGCCGGCGAGTGCCGCCCCATGGAGGAGCGCGCACTTGCGTTCCTCAACACGCACACCGATACGATTATGGTGCTCGACGCCCTCGAGTACGGCGTGGGCGAGGTGCCCGCCAGCGTGCGTTCGTTCCTGGAGCCGATCTTCTTCTACGCAATGAGCTGCGAGCTGCGCGCCGCCCGCGGCAAGGTGTTCGACCACAGCCCCGAGGTTCGTCGCTACATGGGCGTTGAGCAGTACTAAGTAGCGGGGAAACCATTCACCTTCGATTCGCAAGGGCGCAGCGCGAGTCAAAAAAGCGGGCCGCGCCGGGGATTTCCGGCGCGGCCCGCTTAGTATCGCGCTTAGATTCGCAAGGTTGCGGTAGCCAGCGGCCTACTTTGCGTCGTAGGCCTCGGTGTCCCACCAGTCGAGCTGGGCGATGTTGTCGCGGATGTGCTGGCAGCTCTTGTGGAAGCCCTCGAGCTCGTACTCGGAAAGGTCGAGCGTGTAGACCTCCTCGACGCCCTCGGCGCCGATCACGCACGGCAGGGAGGTGAAGATGCCCTCCTCGCCATACTGGCCGGTCATAAGCGTAGAGGCCGAAAGCACGGCGTGCTCGTTGTGCAGCACGGCGGCACAGACGCGCGCGGCGGAGTTGGCGACGGCGTACTCGGTGCATTGCTTGCCGGCGTAGGTCACATAGCCGCCCTTGCGCGCGAGCTCCTCGACCTCCATGTGGTCGAAGGCGTACTTGTCGGGGTTTTCGGCCTGAAGCTCGGTGAGGCTCTTGCCGGCGATGGTTGCAGCCTTAAAGGCGGCAAGCTGGCTAAAGCCGTGCTCGCCGATCATGTAGGCGTCGATGGACTTGGGGCTCACACCGATCTTCTTAGAGATCTCGGTGCGCAGGCGGGCGGAATCCAGGCCGCAGCCCGAGCCGATGATCTTCTTGGGATCGTAGCCGGTCAGGTGCCACAGCTCGGTGCACACGACGTCGCAGGGGTTGGAGATGCTCACGAAGATGCCGTCAAAGCCGGCGTCGACGATGCGCTTGGCAAAGGTGCGGGCGGCGTCGGTGGTAAAGAACAGCTCGCCGTCGCGGTTGCTGGCGGCCAGCGCGACCTTGCCGGCGGCGTTGACGATGACGTCGCAGCAGGCCAGCTCCTCGTAGTGGTCGTAGCAGTTGACGATCTTGGTGTTGTACGGGACAAACGAAAGGGAGTCGCGCAGGTCCTGGACCTCGGACGTCACCTTGGCCTCGTTGATATCGCATAGGTACAGCTCATCGGCAATGCCCTGCATGAGCAGGCTGTTGGCGACATGTGCTCCTACGTGGCCCTGGCCGACCACCCCGATCTTACGCGTCTGGTACATATATGTATCCTTTCGGCCGAGTTTTTCGCGTCGAACCATTGTAGCGTCCTGCTATCACTTTGCCAGACTAAAGCGCCGTAGATTTTTGGGACATGCCTTAATCTCTACTTTTGGAGTGATTTGGGCCGCTGACGGCATCGCTGGGCGATGTGCTCGCGCGGATGGGGCCGGTCGTTGTACCATAGCTGCAACTGACTCGTAAGGAGCATCCATGCCCATTCGCATTCCCGACGCCCTCCCTGCCGCCGCGCAGCTCGAGAGCGAGAACATCTTTGTCATGACCGAGTACCGCGCGCTGCACCAGGACATCCGTCCGCTGCGCGTGCTCATCCTCAACCTCATGCCCACCAAGATCGCCACCGAGACGCAGATCATGCGCAAGCTCTCCAACACGCCGCTGCAGGTGGAGGTGGACCTGCTGCGCACCAAGACGCACGAGGCCACGCACGTGAGCGCCGGCCACCTGGAGACGTTCTACCGCACGTTCGACGACATCCGCGACATCCACTACGACGGCCTGATTATCACGGGCGCGCCCGTGGAGCAGATGCCGTTCGAGGAGGTCGACTACTGGCCCGAGCTCTGCCAGATCATGGATTGGTCCACCACGCACGTGCACTCTACGCTGCACATTTGTTGGGGCGCGCAGGCCGGTCTGTACCATCATTACGGTATCCAGAAGTACGATCTGCCGGCAAAGGCGAGCGGCGTGTTCGAGCATTATCTGGTGAAGCCGCAAAGCCCGCTGGTCCGCGGCTTTGACGACCGTTTCTATGCCGTGCATTCGCGCAACACCGATGTGCGCCGCGAGGACGTGGAGGCCGAGCCGCAGCTTGAGGTCGTGGCCGTGTCCGACGAGGTGGGCCTGTATATTGTCAAGTCGACCGACAGCCGCCGCTTCTTTGTCTTTGGCCACCCCGAGTACGATACCGACACGTTGCGCCTGGAGTACGAGCGCGACGTGAAGCGCGGTCTCAACCCCCAGGTGCCGGCGCATTACTTCCCGAACGACGACCCCACCGCCGAGCCGCGCAACGTCTGGCGCAGCCAGGCTCAGCTGCTCTACACCAACTGGCTCAACTACTACGTCTACCAGACCACGCCCTACGACCTGGCCCGCGCCGGCGAAGAGCACTAGGCCGCTGTCGTGGCTGTGGCTGCGGCGGTTATCGTGGCCGCTACGCGACGAGCGTGGATAATCGGACGCATGTTGAATGAGCGTGGATAATCTCCCACTTTTGGTCGAGGAACAGGCCCAAAGTGGGAGATTTTCCACGCTCGATTTTTCTGCGGCTGTCGTAGGCGGCAGCACCACGCGTCGAGTGTTTACGGACAGCATCGCAAACTAGGTAGTTTCGAGCCACAGCATATTTTCTTTTAAGGAAATCGACGGCTTTTGAGGCATAAAGATGTGGAGACAGGGACCTCTGGACAACCGCTCTACCTGCAGATATAGAGCATTGGCCTAAAACGTCCAAAACCGTCAAGCATTTGGTCAGCTGCTGGACAGCATTTGGTCAGACTTCGCATGAAACCGTCTGGTACGTTGGCGCCGTTCCAAGAGTTTGGAGGCGACATGGCAAACATGACGGCGAATCAAAGACTTGCAGGTCACATTAAGGCATGCGAACAGCAGATGAGCTGCGTGTACGCGCGAACTGCGGCGGAGGCAAAGCAGATTGAGCGACGGGTGGCGGCGGGAAGTCTCGAGGCGGTCATGCCAGGGCTGTATGCGCGTCCGGAATATTGGTCCGAACTCAAGTTTCGACAGCGTTATCTGCATCGGGTGCGGGCCCTTGCGCAAAAGCATCCCGACTGGACGTTTTGCTCCTATACGGCGGCTGTTATCTATGGCCTTTCGGTTTCGCATGCCAATTTGACGCACATCCATATCGCCGTGGCACCGGTACAATCAACGACGCCGGACTCTCAGGTCGTTCGCCATCGTTATGTTCGTCAAACACGGGCCACCCAGATGGACATTGCCGTGACCGATATCGATCAAACGATTACGGATTGCCTGGTCGATGCATCGTTTGTCGAGGGACTGATCATTGCGGACTCGGCGCTTCATGAGCAGCTGTTGTCGAAGGAGCATCTCGTTGAGGCAGTCAACAAGCTTGGCTTAAATCGTCGCGGTGTTGTGACGGCGCGCAGGGTTGCACGGTATGCCGATGGCCTGTCGGAAAGCGGTGGCGAGTCCAAGGCGCGCGCCCTGATGATCGAGCGCGGCTGGCAGACGCCGGAGCTGCAAATTGAGCTGTTCGACCCGGTTGAGCCGGGACGGCCGTATCGCGTCGACTACTTGTGGCGCGTGGAAGATCGGCTGATCATCGGGGAATTTGACGGATTCGTTAAAAGCGAGAAGGCAGCGGAGGAGGGCAAGCTCGCAAAGGCGCAGTTTGATGAGCGCCAGCGCGAGTCGAGGCTTTCGCTGCTTGATAACTGCAGGATCGTGCGCTTGTGCTGGGATGATCTGAGGGATCCGGCAAAGCTCGATCGCAAGCTCAAAGTTGCCGGCGTGCCGCGTGCATGTTGAGGCGGTTGCGGGGCGTTAAGCTGCACGAGCGCGGATAATCGGACACACGAGCGCGGAAATCTGGACGCGCGTTGATTGAGCGTGGATTTTCAGACATACGAGCGTGGATTATCGGACGTTTGAATAATGAGCGTGGATAATCTCCCGTTTTTTGCCCCCGAACAGTCCCAAAGTGGGAGTTTTTCCACGCTTATCTTGCGGGTGCGATACAACGACATTTAGGCGCTGACGATGTTGGGCAGCGGCAGGTCGTGGACGTCGGTGGGGACGTGGTCGATGCGCTGTTCGTCAAAGGCGATGCCGACGATTTGACATGCGGGCGAGAGCATGGACAGGTAACGGTCGTAGCAGCCGCCGCCGTAGCCCAGGCGCGCGCCGGTTTGGTCGAAGGCCACGAGCGGCACAACAATCATGTCGAGTGCTTCGGCAGGCACGATGGGGAAGCGGTCGCTGTCGATGTCCGTGGCCGCGAAGGCCCGCGTAGGGTGGCCGATAAACGGGGCCGCGTCCGCGTCGCCGGCAGCAACTGCCCGCATGCACATGCGTTGGCCGCGTGCGGCGGGGTCGCTTGCCGAGAACATGCACGGATAGGCCACGCGCCAGTCGCGTTTGGCGGCCGCAGCGGCAAACGCGGCTGGGTCGACCTCGGAACCCATCGCGGCATAGACGGCAACGGTGTGCGGTGCCGCGGCACCCAAGCGATCCATCAGCTCAACAAGCCGCGCGCATACAACAGCAGACTTCGCCGCTCGAACATCCAAATCAAGAGCATTGCGTCGGGCAATCACCGTCCGCCGCAACTCGGTTTTATCCATCCCGGCCTCCTCAGGCAAACCTACCAAAAAGGTACAGGTTTATTTGGCAGGTTTTATCTGGGCAAACGTCAAAAGCACCACAAAGGGGCCTGTCCCCTTTGTGGTGCTTTTGACGTTTGCGTAAACGCTACAACGCCGCAGCGATTGCTTCAGTCACAAACTGATTGAGTGACTCACCTTTCTTTGCCGCTGCCAGCGCCGCTTGCTTGTGGAGCTCGGAGCCCGTTCTTACGTTGAACGAGCCTTTAAAAGCCCGCTCGGGTTCCTTGCCCTTTTCGGCGCAAAACTCAAGGTAATCGTCGACGGCGTCGTGGAAGCATTGCTCCACTTCTTCAGCCGTGGAGCCTTCAAATACGATTGCGTCCCTAATGCCGGTGACCATACCTGTTAGCACATGCTGTTCGGCATTGAACTCGACTGGGGCGAAATAACCCTTGTATGCCAAAACGTTACTCATGACTACCTCCGACATCCTGCAGAAATCGAACGATGTTTCGAATGGTCCCCGCTGTCAATTCGTCAGATGGATGTGGCGCGTGCATTACGAACATCCTGCCATCTGATGGCCTGTAAAAGCGAACGCGCGATCCGGATGTCTTGCCTTTGTTGTCCATTTCAAAGCCATATGAAGCCATGACTTTTAAAAAATCGGTATACCGATACGTCGAAGGGCAGCTAAGCAGTTGGGCGATGAGTTTATCGGTCCGAGTCATCCCGCCTCACATTCTGCAACTATATCCTAGTTGCAATTTAAGTCCGATGCAAGCACCCTTACTATAGAACATGTGTACGTATAGAACAAGTGTTCGAACTAACACAAAGGCACCTGTGAACTGCGTCCCTTTGCGGTGGTTTGGGCTGAATGTTGCGCAACAAGGGCTGCATTTTTGGGTTTACCTTCAGGGTGGAAGGAATGAACCGAAAGGAGCCCGCCATGTTTTGTCGCTCGTGTGGCACGCCGCTTGTCGACGACGCCCTCTTTTGCCCCGTCTGCGGCGCGCCCGTAGCACCCGACCAGGTCGCGGCCACGCAGCAACCCCAGCCTGCCGCGCCCGCTCCCCAGCAATACGTGCCCGTGCAGCAGCCCGCGCGGCGCAAGCGTTCCAAGAAGCCCCTCATCGCCCTTGCCGCGGTGCTTGCCGTGGCGGCGGGTGTCGGCGGAGGAGCGCTGTTCTACTTCACCCAGATCGCGACCACCCCAATCGATGAGAAAACCTTCCCGGATAGCGGCATGCGTGCGCTTGTCTCGACCAAGTACGACACTAACGGTGACGGCCGCATCTCACGCGACGAGGCCAAGGCGGTGACGTCGGTCGAGCTGGACGGCATCACGTCGACGCAGGGCCTGGGCAAGGTGTTCCCCAACGTTACCAGTGTGGAAAATGGCGGGGACAAACTCGTCAACCTGGATCTTTCGGGCTGCGGCGACCTTAAGACCGTCGAGCTTAACTCGGCGAGTAATGTCACCGTCGCCAATCTGGACGGTTGCGACAACATCGAGAAGCTCGACCTCAAAAATGCCGAAAACCTTAAAAGCATCGATTTTTCGGGCAAAAAGAAGCTCGCCACGTTGGCGCTGCCGCAGGATACGAAGATTACCGGCATTAAGGACACACAGCTTGACGAGCTGTGGCTGCCGATGTCCTATGAAGGCACCGATAAAAGCGATGCGTACGGCGATATCTACGAGATCGAGCGTGACGAGAACGGTTACGTCACGGGCTTCACGTCTGCCGTCAAGCAAGGTGGCGGCGTAAGCTACAGCGTCGAGCACGATGAGTTGCATCGTATCTCTGAGATTGAGGAAGATCTGGCGGGCGGTTACGAGAACGTCAACACGTTTACGTACGACGCTGACGGTAACGTCACGCGCATCGACTGCGATGCCGACATTAGCGATTCGTCGAGCACCACGACGTTTACCTACGACGCGGACGGAAACCTGATCAACAAGACGACCCATGCGGGTTACGGCGAGAGTGCGAGCACATATGTCTACCAGGACGGCAACATGGTGACCGACACCGATACCAGCCCGGGCAATCCTCGGACGGTCGTGTATTCGTACGGATACGACAAGGATCGCGTGACGTCCTTTACGCTGGACTGTCAGGGCGACACCGTGGGCACCAGGTGGACGATCACCGCTGGCTACGAGTATGACAAGGACGGCAACATATCGAGTATCTCGCCTGTGGCCTACGACTCGCACGGCAACGATTACGGCTCGCTGAACTCGTATGCCGCGGTGGATTATTCGTACAGCGACGGAAAGCTCGACAGGATCGATTCCGAGCGCGGCGGCTATGCGGAGTTTTACTATGACGACCACGGCAACCTGACGTCGGTCGACGAGTATGCCGGCCGCGGTTCGGATGCCGAGTTTGAGTTTGAGCACGAGGTCGAGTACCAGCGCTACTTCTGCAGCAAGCACGAGAAGAACAAGCCAGAGGAGTGGATTCGTCTGGATGCAGAGTACGACGTCGACCAGGGTAGCTGGAACAATGACTCCGATTATGGTCGTGAGTGCTTTGCAACCATGTACAAGCTCGATCCGCTGGCGGCAAGGCTGAACCCGTTCATCAAGTAACAGCCCACTCGCAAACCACCCAAAGGGGACAGACACCTTTGGGTGGTTTTTGCTGAAGGGCGGGTGTCTGCGGCGGTTTGTCTCGATCTGTAACAGTAACTCGGCATAAATGGGCCTAGCTGTTACAGATCGAGACAAAGAGCTGGTGCCGTTCGGGAACGTCTCGATCTGTAACATCTGGAGCCGATATTGCCGTCTAGATGTTACAGATTGAGACAAACCGCCGCAGTGGGCTGCGCCGCCCCGTCTAAGCCGCAGAAAAAAGGTAGATTTTTAGGCATGTCCTAAAAATCTACCTTTGTGCGTTAAGCGAGCAGGTCGACTACGTTGAAGTTGGCGTTGCTCTTGGCGATGACGTCACGGCCGCCAAAGACGCAGGTCGGCGACTCGGCTGCGATACGCGTCACGTCGGCGCCGAGCGAGCGCAGCTCATCGGGCGTGGCGGCGAGCATCTGGGCGCGGCGCTTTTCGCGCGCGTTGGGATCGAGTCCGGCCAGGTAGGTCGTGTTGCGGCGCTTGGTGAGCGCGTACGGCTT
>ERZ839489.1688-NODE-1688-length-12555-cov-23.787520_pt1 | contig 12555 bp, 9 predicted proteins | sample MGYA00519938_ERZ839489 | MGnify/ENA primary metagenome ERZ839489 (study PRJEB31850, sample SAMEA3708846) | human gut metagenome | biome: human gut; feature: human-associated habitat; material: faeces | place: China | collected 2014 ... | reverse complement strand
TGCTGGTGCGCGCCTGCGCCGAAAACGGCATTGCCGCCTTTACCGGTGACGGCACGAACCCCAAGGTCATGGAGGGCGCGACCGCTGCCATCGCCGCCAGCGGCGGCGCGGGCATCCCGACCGTCAAGCCGTGGGACAACGCGACCGTGGCACAGAAGATGGCGATGGCCCGCCAGTCCGGCTGCTTTGCGCTGGCCATGGACATTGACGCCGCAGGGCTGCCGTTTCTGCAGCATCTTGACCCGCCCGCGGGCAGCAAGACCGTGGAGCAGCTGCAGGAGATTGCCCAAAGCGCCGGTGTGCCGTTCATCTTAAAGGGCATCATGACCGTCAGCGGTGCTGAAAAGGCCGTTGAGGCCGGGGCCGCCGGCATCGTTGTGTCCAACCACGGTGGCCGCGTGCTGGACGACTGCCCTGCCACGGCGGAGGTTCTGGCCGACATCGTGGCCGCAGTGGACGGCCGCGCCAAGATCCTTGTGGACGGCGGCATCCGCACCGGCAACGATGTGTTCAAGGCGCTGGCTCTCGGCGCGGACGGCGTGCTGATCGCACGGCCCTTCGTCACGGCCGTCTACGGCGGCGGGGCGGACGGCGTTGCCGCCTACACCGAAAAGCTCGGCAGCGAGCTGGCCGACACGATGCGCCTGTGCGGCGCGCCGACCCTCGATGCCATCACCCGCGATATGGTGCGGATCATCAAGTAAAAGGCAACAAAAAACGCCATGCCTCCCGGTTGCAAAAACCGTCGAAACATGGTATTCTTTTTGTGCCGCTTTATGCGGCGGGCACTGCACATACGGCAGGCGGTTGGTCTTCCCTCCCGAAAGGAGGTGAGATCATGCGTTTTACATTTACGTTTTATGTGGGTCACAAGACCATTACATTGAGCATCATTGTAAAAAGCAAGAACCGCCACTCTGCCAAGTGACGGTTCTTAGGTGATAAATAAGAACTTTCATTGGAAAGAGACCAACCGCTTGTCGCAGTGCCTTTTTCTATGTTTATTATAACGCTGTGCAGTCTCTTTGTCAAGCCGCAGCCTCTCGCCCCCACCCCTGCATAAATATTCTTTTTTCTGCAAAAATTGTCCAAACCTCTTGCATAACCTGCGGTTTTGCATTACTATTAAAGAATACCACCGCTTTAAATCGGCAGTGTGAGGGATTTGTGCAAAGTATAGGAGGAGTTATCATGAAAAAGCTTATCAGCACCGTTCTGGCACTTGGCATGGCGGCCGGTCTGGCCGGCTGCGGCAGCAGCGCCGCCGCGACCCCCGCCAGCACGGCGAACGCCGTTTCGACCGAAAGCACCGCAGCCGCCGACACCGACCTCGCCTACATTCAGGGCAAGGGCAAGATGACCATCGGCTACACCGTCTATGAGCCGATGAACTACACCGATGCGGACGGTAACTTTACCGGCTTTGACACCGAGCTTGCCACCGCCGTCTGCGCCAAGCTCGGCGTTGAGCCTGATTTTGTCGAGATCAACTGGGATACCAAGATCGTCGAGCTGGACGCCAAGAGCATCGACTGCATCTGGAACGGCATGACCCTGACCGATGACATCATGGCCAACACCGCCTGCACCAAGCCCTACGCCAAGAACGCGCAGGTCGTTGTGATGAAGGCCGACGCCGCCTACGCCTCCACCGCCGATCTGGCGGGCAAGACCGTTGTGGCCGAGGCCGGCTCCGCCGGTGAGACCGCCATCAGCGAGGACGCGGGCCTGTCGCAGGCAGAGTACATCAGCAAGAGCGTGCAGACCGACTGCCTGATGGAGGTTGCCGCCGGCACCGCCGATGCCGCTGTGCTGGACCTGACGCTGGCCACTGCCATGATTGGCGAGGGCACCGACTACGCGAATCTTGCCATCAAGGACGAGCTGAACGCCGAGGAATACGGCGTTGCCTTCCGCAAGGGCAGCGATGCCGCCGAGGCCGTGAACGCCGCCTTTGACGAGCTGAAGGCAGACGGCACGATGCAGGCCCTTGCCGACAAATACAGCCTGACGCTGGCCGACTGATGGGCGAGGCAGTTGTCATCTGGGGCCGCCTGACCGAAGCCTTCTGGCTCAACTGCCAGCTGTTCGGCCTTACCTTACTGTTCGCACTGCCGCTGGGGCTGGTGGTCTCGTTTGGCTCCATGAGCCGCTGCAAGCCGCTGGCCGGGCTGGTCAAGACCTTTGTCTGGATCATCCGCGGCACCCCGCTGATGCTGCAGATCATCGTGATCTATCTGGGCCCCGGCCTGCTGGGCATGAACAACCCCTGGCCCTCCGGCTCCGGCGGACGGATGGTGGCGGCGGTGGTGGCTTTTGCCATCAACTATGCCTGCTATTTTTCTGAGATCTACCGCGGCGGCATTGAAGCAGTGCCCAAGGGGCAGACTGAGGCCGGGCAGGTGCTCGGCATGACCAAAACACAGATCTTTTTCAAGGTGACCTTGCTTCAGGTCGTCAAGCGCATCCTGCCCCCCATGGGCAATGAGATCATCACGCTGGTCAAGGATACCTCGCTGGCAAACACCATTGCCAATAAGGAGATCATTATGATGGCCAAGGAGTACAGCGCAAAGGGCCTGATCTGGCCGCTGTTCTCCACCGCGCTCTTCTTCCTGGTGTTTGTGGGCGCGCTGACCATCCTGTTCAACTGGGCTGAAAAAAAGCTCGATTATTTCCGCTGCTAAGGAGGCAGATAGATTATGGCGTTGCTCGAAGCTTCCGGTATCGGAAAAAATTTTGGCGAGACCCATGTGTTGAAGGACATCTCCCTGGATCTGGAGCAGGGGGAAGCGCTGGCGATCATCGGCTCGTCCGGTTCCGGCAAAACGACGCTGCTGCGCTGCCTGAACTTTCTGGAACGGCCTGACACGGGTGTGATCAAGGTGAACGGCGAGACGATGTGGGATGCCGCCGACCCTGCCACCCAGAAGGAAAGCGAGATCCGCAAAAAGCGGCTCCACTTTGGTCTGGTGTTCCAGAACTTCAACCTGTTCCCGCAGTACACGGCCTTGCAGAACGTGATGCTGGCAGGAGAACTGCTGGCAAAGGAACGTCCGGAATATCAGGCAAACAAAAAGGCCATCCACGCGGAGCTGGAACAGCAGGCAAGAGAGCTGCTGGCGCAGATGGGCCTTTCGGAGCGGGCCGGCCACTACCCGCATCAGCTCTCCGGCGGCCAGCAGCAGCGCGTAGCCATTGCCCGCGCGCTGGCGCTTCACCCGGATATCCTCTGCTTTGATGAGCCCACCAGCGCCCTTGACCCGGAGCTGACCGGCGAGGTGCTGAAGGTCCTGCGTGATCTTGCTGACCGCAAGACCACGATGATCATTGTTACCCATGAGATGCACTTTGCCCGCGATGTGGCCGACCGCATCCTGTTCATGGATGGCGGCGTGGTCGTGGAAGAAGGCTCGGCCAAACAGCTCATCGATCATCCCCGGGAGGAGCGTACCAGACAGTTCCTCGCACACTATTCAGAATGACCCGCCGCTGAGCGTTCCGGGTGAGGATACCCCGCCTTCGGGCAATGCCGGAACGGGGTTCTGGAGCATTCTGTTCCAGCTGCTGAAGCATCTGGCCGGGAAGCATTGAAAAATTTGAAAAAACCTCTTGAAAATTCATCGCAACCTGATATAATACCCACATGAACAAAAACGTCCTGCCCATTGCGCGGCAGGGCGTTTTTGTCGGAAAAAATTCGTGTGATAAGGTCTGTGATGCTTTCCCAAGGAGGAACGTGCGTATGACGAAAGATATGACGCAGGGCAGCCCGCTCAAGCTGATCCTTGCCTTTGCGGTGCCGCTGATGCTGGGCAGCCTGTTCCAGCAGTTCTATAATCTGGCGGATACCATCATCGTGGGCCGCTTTGTGGGCGTGGAGGCCCTGGCAGCGGTCGGCAGTGTGGGCGGTCTGAACTATCTGGTGCTGGGCTTTGTCAACGGCATTGCCTGCGGCTTCTCCATCCCTATCTCGTGGACATTCGGTGCGAAAGACTATGTGGAGATGCGCCGCTACACCGCCAATGCCGTCTGGCTGAGCGTCTTTTTTGCCGCAGTGCTTACCGTGGTCACGGTGGCCATGACCCGTTCCATTCTGGTCTGGACCAATACCCCGGACAACATCATTGATCTGGCAGACATCTACATCCGCACCATCTTTATCGGCATCCCCTTCACCCTGCTGTATAACATGACCAGCGCCCTGATGCGCGCTCTGGGCGACAGCAAGCGGCCCCTGTACTTCCTGTTGGTGGCAAGCTTTCTGAACATCGGGCTGGACTTGCTCTGTATCATCGTCTTCAAGATGGGTGTGTTCGGTGCGGCGTTCGCCACCGTGTTCAGTCAGGCAGTGGCCGGTCTGGGCAGCCTGTGGTACATCCTCAAGCATTATAATGAACTGCGCTGGAACAAAGAAGAAAGCCGCCTGAGCAGACAGCACTGTGTCAAGCTGTGCGGCATGGGCATCCCCATGGGCCTGCAGTGCAGCATCACGGCCATCGGTTCCGTTGTGCTGCAGGGTGCAGTCAATGGTCTGGGCAGTGACATCGTGGCGGCACAGACTGCAGGCGGCAAGGCGGCACAGTTCCTGTCCGTCCCGCTGGAGAGCATTGGCACGGCCATGACCACCTACGCCAGCCAGAACATGGGTGCCAACGACCTGAACCGTGTGAACAAGGGCGTGAACACCGCCTTGGGCATCGGCTGTGTGTACAGCGTGGCATCCTTCCTGATCCTGCGCGTGCTGGATAAGGCTTTGATCGGCCTGTTCCTTGAGAGCAGCCAGACCGAGATCATGGCCAACGCCCAGAGCTTCATCTTCTGGAACAGCGTGTTCTACATCCCGCTGGCGGTCCTTATCATTTACCGCTACACCATTCAGGGGCTGGGTTATTCCAGCCTGGCCATGTTTGCGGGTGTGGCGGAGATGATCGCCCGTGCTCTGGTGGGTTTCCTGTTCGTGCCGCTGTGGGGCTATTTTGCCGCCTGTATTGCAAACCCGGTGGCATGGTTCTTTGCCTGCTTCTTCCTGATCCCGGCGTATATCGTTGTGTTCCGGAAGCTGAAACAGGAAAAAGCAAGACCGCACGCAAACTTGTAAAAATTGAGCCGCTCTTTTGCGAAACCGCAGAAGGGCGGCTCTTTTGTTGCCTAGTAGGGGAGGCCTTGGCGAAGAGGGAAAGCCTCACGAAACGCCAAAGCTGAGAGGTTGTATAGAGTAGGGCCTGCCCAATTCCTTTACAAATAACACCAAAACGATTATACTATAAATAATTATGTCACAAGGGGGTGAGGAGCATGGAGCTGGAACAGATCGAGGGCACGGTGGAGGATATCATCTACGAAAACCCGGACAACGGCTACACGGTGTTTGAAATTTCCGGCGGCGGCACGGTCACCGTGGTGTGCGGGATCGTGGGCGAGCTCCATGCGGGCGAGAGTGTGGTCTGCCGCGGTAAATATGAGAACCACGCCACCTATGGCCGCCAGTTCCACGCCCAGGAATGCGAGACCGATATGCCGAAGGATCTGGAAGCAGTGTACGCCTTCCTTGCCAGCGGTTCTCTGCCTTACATCGGGGCACGCACGGCCAATAAGATCATCGATAAATTCGGCGCGGCGGCGCTGGAAGTGATCGCCAACGACCCCGCCCAGCTCACCCTGATCCCCGGCATCTCGGCGGACAAAGCTGACCGCATCCAGCAGGAGTTCAAGCGGATGTTCGGAATGCGGGAACTGATCGCCTATCTGGCGCAGTTCGAGATCAGCCCCCGCCGCGCCATGGAGGTGTTCCGCGTCTTTGGCCCCAGTGCCATGCAGGCCATCTCCCAGAACCCTTATCTGCTCTGTGGGGAACCCCTGCAGCTGGATTTCCGCCATGCCGACAGCATTGCACAGTATTACCACATGGAAGGGGACTGCATCCAGCGACTGGAAGCGGCGCTTCTCCGTACCCTGCGCCATAACGCGGGCAACGGCCACACCTGTCTGCCCCGTGCGCAGCTGCTGGACACGGCATCCCACTTCATCCAGCAGCCGCCCGAAAAGCTGGCCCGTGCGCTGGATCACTGCATTGAGACCGGGCAGCTTGGCGTAAAAATGCTGGAGGCGGTGCCGTATATCTATCTGCCTGACCTGCTGGAAGCAGAACAGGCCATTGCCGACCGGCTGGCCCTGCTGGCGAAGCGGGAAAAGCAGACGGTGCGGGACCTTGATAAAAACATCCAGGTGCTGGAGCTGACCCAGGGCTTTGCCTATGCGCCCCTGCAGCGGGAAGCCATCCGCAAGGCCATGACCGAAAACTGCCTTGTGCTGACCGGCGGCCCCGGCACCGGTAAGACCACCACAGTCAATGCCATCCTGCAGCTGCTGGAGCATCAGGCAGACCGGGTGGCACTTTGTGCTCCCACGGGCCGTGCGGCCAAACGGCTGAGTGAACTGACCGGCCGCAAGGCCTCTACCATCCACCGCCTGCTGGAGGTGGATTACTCCGGCGGCGTGGTCAGCTTTATCCACAATGACAAGAACCTGCTCAAATGCGATGTGGTCATTCTGGATGAGATGAGTATGGTGGATGTGAAGCTGTTTCAGGCGCTCATTGCAGCCCTGCGGTACAGCTGCCGCATTATTATGGTGGGCGATGCCGACCAGCTGCCCAGCGTGGGGCCCGGCAACATTCTGGGCGAGGTCATCCGCTCCGGGCTGGTGCCCACCGTCTGCCTGAACGAGATCTTCCGGCAGGCCAGACGCAGCCTTATTGTGGAGAACGCCCACCATATCATCAGCAGTGAGCCGCTGCAGAAGGGCGGCAAGACAGACGATTTCTTCTTTCTGGAATCGGACGGCGATGCGGCACAGAAACTGGTGTGCGATCTTGTCACCACTCGTCTGCCCCGGAGCTATGGCTTTGACCCTGTCCGGGATATTCAGGTGCTCTGCCCCACCAAGCTGGGACCCACCGGCACCCAGGCGCTGAATGTGGAGCTGCAGAACCTGCTCAACCCGGAGCAGAAGGGCAAACCCCAGCTCCAGAGCGCCTCCCGGGTGTTCCGGGTGGGCGATAAGGTGATGCAGGTGCGGAACAACTACGAGATCGTCTGGAACCGCATTGGCGGGGAGCAGGGCGTGGGAGCCTATAACGGTGATATCGGCATTGTGGAATCCATCAACATGCGCGACCGCTCCATGGTGGTGCGGATGGATGACCGCCGCCTGCTCTACCCGGCGGAAAACCTGAACGAGCTGGAGATCGCCTACGCCATCACAGTGCACAAGAGCCAGGGCAGCGAGTTCCCGGCGGTGGTGCTGCCGGTGGCGCAGGTGCCGCCAAGACTCTGCTACCGCAACCTCTTCTACACCGGCGTGACCCGCGCCCGTAAATTGTGCATCGTGGCCGGCCGGCGGGACGTGGTGAACCGGATGATGTCCAATGTCCGGCAGAACCTGCGGTACAGCGGCCTGTGCGAATTGCTGAAAGAGAATCTGCCGCCGGAACAGATGGCGGCAGAATAACCTCTCAGGCGCTTTGCGCCAGCTCTCCTAATAGGGGAGCCAGGCTGCTGACTTGCCTTTCCTACTAGGAGAGGTTTGGTCTATACTTTTTTACTGGCTTATGCTACAATATAAATTGATTTGATTTCCCGCCCGAACGGGCATTTACGATAGAAAACAGGGGAGCAGAGAAAGGAACGTTTCATTATGGCACAGAATGACATCGGCATCGATCTGGGCACAACGACCATTATCATTGCACAGGCAGGGCAGGGGGTCGTGCTCAACCAGCCCAGCGTGGTGGCAATGGATACCCGCAAGAACTCCGTGCTGGAGGTGGGCGACAAGGCCCTGGCCATGGTAGGCCGCACCCCCAACTATATTTCCGCCATTTTCCCGCTGAAGGACGGCGTCATCAGCGACCACACCATGACCCGGGAGCTGATCTGCCGGTTTGTGAATCAGGTGTACAGCTCCCACATGGTCAAGCCCCGGGTGGCTGTCTGCGTGCCCGCTGCCATCACCGGCATTGAGAGTGATGCCGTGGTGGAGGCCGTGATGGCCGCTGGTGCCCGTCAGGTCTACCTGATCGATGAGCCCATTGCCGCTGCACTGGGTTCCGGCATCGACATCACCCAGCCCGATGGCCGGATGATCATTGATATCGGCGGCGGCACCACCGATATCGCTGTCCTGTCTCTGGGCGGCAAGGTCAAGGCCACCAGTGTTCGCGTGGCGGGCAACCACTATGATGACGAGATCCTGAAGCATGTCCGCAACAAGTTCAGCATTGCCATCGGCCAGCGTACCGCAGAGCAGCTGAAAAAGAACGTCGCCTGCTGCCCCCAGAAGGCTGATTTTGACGAGACGATGGAGGTCAAGGGCCGCAGCCTGCTGACCGGCCTGCCCATCAAGGTGAATGTTTCCACCAGCGACCTCTACGAGCCTGTGATGATGCTGAGTGAGCAGATCGGCACTGCCGCCCATCAGGTGCTGGAAAAGACCCCGCCCGAGCTGGCAGGCGATATCTTCCGCAATGGTGTGGTGCTGACCGGCGGCGGCGCACAGCTGCACGGCCTGCCCGAATACCTGAGCCAGGAGCTCAAGGTGGATGTGACCGTCTCGCCCGATCCCGTGAACTGCGTGGCATTGGGCACTGCCATGAGCCTGGGCCTGAACGATAAGCTGGAGACCGGCTTCCTGGATGCGACCCCCCGCATGGGCCGCCGTTAACCGGGGCCCTGACCCGGCTTGTTAAGAAATTGGAAAAGTTGCAACAAAATTTTGTTCATACTTGTTGAATCAGGTCGGGAAATATTGTATAATGTTTTCAAATCGCTTTTTGCGCGCCGGGGTCTGCTCCGGAGTGCGGAGTAAATTATTATTAGGAGGAAGACCATGAATCTGGGTTCTGATGTGGTTATCACCATTACCGGTATCGTGCTGGTGTTTGCCATCCTCGTCCTGCTGATGCTCATCATCATGCTGGAAGGCAAGATCTTCGACGGTATGGCCGCCAAGAAGAAGGCAGCCAAGGAGCCTGCAGCTCCCAAGGCTGCCGCAAAGCCCGCCGCCCCCGTGCAGCAGGCTGCTCCCGCCCCTGTGGTGGAGGAAGGCATTCCCGGCGATGTGGTTGCCGCAATTATGGCTGCCATCCATGCCATGGGCAATGGCAAGTACACCCTGAAGGCCGTGCGCCGTGCTGCAAATGGCTGGAGCAAGGCTGGTGTCAACGACACCACCGCACCTTTTTAACACAGGAGGAAAAACATGACACAGTTTATCGATACTCTGGTCGGTATTTTCCAGAGTTCCGGCTTTGCACGGTTCGGTGAGCCGGGCGGCTACCTCTACGCAATCATGATCTGCGTGGGCTGCTTCCTGCTGTACCTGGCCATCGTGAAGGAATTTGAGCCCCTGATCCTGCTGCCCATGGCATTTGGCATGATCCTTGCCAACCTGCCCGGCAGCGGCATTATCCATATGCAGTACTTCGTTGGTGATGGTCTCGAGCACCCGATGTGGATCGAGATCCTGAACAACGGTGGTCTGGCCGATATGCTTTACATGGGTGTCAAGCTGGGCATTTACCCCCCGCTGATCTTCCTGGGCATCGGTACCATGACCGACTTCGCTCCCCTGATCTCCAACCCCAAGAGCCTGCTGCTGGGCGCTGCCGCTCAGTTCGGTATCTTTGGTACTTACATGGGCGCTCGTCTGCTGGCCGCTACCGGCATTGTGGACTTCACCCAGAAGCAGTCCGCTGCAATCTCCATCATCGGCGGTGCAGACGGCCCTACTGCCATCTTTGTTACCTCCCGTCTGGCACCTGAGCTGCTGGGCAGCATCGCTGTTGCGGCGTACAGCTACATGGCTCTGGTGCCCGTGATCCAGCCGCCCATTATGAAGGCGCTCACCACCAAGAAAGAGCGCACAGTCGTGATGAAGCAGCTGCGCACCGTGTCCAAGACCGAGAGGATCATCTTCCCCATCATGGTCACCATCGTTGTTTCTCTGATCGTTCCCGATGCAGCCGTTCTGGTCGGTATGCTGATGCTGGGCAACCTGATGAAGGAGTCCGGTGTTGTGGATCGTATCCAGAAGACTGCCGGCAATGAGCTGATGAACATCATCACCATTTTCCTGGCTCTGTCTGTTGGCTGCACCACCTCTGCAAACACCTTCCTGAACAGCCGCACCCTGTTCATCATTGTGCTGGGTCTGATCGCCTTCTCCTTTGGTACCGCTGCAGGCGTTCTGTGCGGCAAGGTGATGTACGCCCTGACCGGCGGTCAGGTCAACCCCCTGATCGGCTCCGCTGGTGTTTCCGCTGTTCCCATGGCTGCCCGTGTTTCTCAGAAGGTCGGCCAGAGCGAGAACCCCTCCAACTTCCTGCTGATGCACGCCATGGGCCCCAACGTTGCTGGCGTTATCGGCTCCGCTGTTGCTGCCGGTATCCTGATCAACATCTTCGGCTAAGCTTTATCTGAACACTGCCGCCCCTCCTGTGCTGTACAGGAAGGGCGGTTTTTTATGTACAACCCTCTTGAATTGTGATATACTTATAAAGTAAGTGATTTTATAGAAGAACAGGTGAAACAATGGCAGCAAGTCTCCAACAGGAATTCTGCGCTCTGCGCGATACCTATATTGAAAAGCAGTTTGGCCGCCTGAACGATATGCAGCGGCAGGCGGTATTTACCACCGACGGCCCGCTGCTCATTCTGGCCGGTGCAGGCAGCGGCAAGACCACTGTTCTGGTCAACCGCATCGCAAACCTGATCCGGTTTGGCTCAGCCCATGGCTCTGACTGGACCCCCCGTGAGGTGACAGAGGAGGATGTCAAGGCCCTGAAAACGGCAATTATGACCGGTACCGATGCGCCCGCCTGGCTGGACGGGATGCTGCGGCAGAACGCTGTCCGCAGCTGGAACGTGATGGCCATCACCTTTACCAACAAGGCGGCAGGGGAGCTGAAAGAGCGCCTGCGCAATATGCTGGGCGGCGAAGAGGGGAACGAGGTGTTTGCCTCCACCTTCCACTCGGCCTGTGTGCGCATTCTGCGCCGTTGGGCGGAATCCATCGGCTACCCCCGCAGCTTTACCATCTATGATACCGATGACTCCCAGCGCGTGATGAAGGCGGTCTATAAGGAACTGAGCATCGACGATAAGTTCTTCCCGATCAAGAGCGCCATCAACCAGATGAGCCGCTGGAAGGATCAGCTGGTCAGCCCGGAGGAGGCGCTGCGCACCCCGGCCCGGGACACCAAGGGAGCCATTGCCGCCAAAGTCTACGCCGCCTACGAGAAAAAGCTCAGGGAGGCAGGAGCCTTCGACTTCGACGACCTGATCTACCAGACCGTGCAGCTGCTGGCGGAGCACGAGGATGTGCGGGAGTTCTACCAGAACAAGTACCGCTACCTGCTGGTGGACGAGTATCAGGATACCAGCGTGGCCCAGTTCCGGCTGGTCAGCCTGCTCACCGGCCCGGAAAAGAATATCTGCGTTGTCGGTGACGATGACCAGAGCATCTACCGTTTCCGCGGTGCCACCATTGAGAACATTCTGAACTTTGAGCGCATCTTCCCCGGTACCAAGACCATCCGTCTGGAGCAGAATTACCGCTCCACCTCCAACATCCTGAATGCTGCCAACTGCGTCATCCAGCACAACACCGAGCGCAAGGGCAAGACCCTGTGGACCCGGAACGACGAGGGCGACAAGGTGCAGGTCTATACTGCCGAGAATGAGCAGGACGAAGCCATGCACATTGCGGATGTCATCGGTGAGCACCTGAAAGAGGGCGGGCATCTGGCGGACCATGCGGTGCTCTACCGCATGAATGCCCAGTCGGCCCCCATCGAAAGCTACTTTACCCGCGCGGGCATTCCCCATAAGATCGTGGGCGGCCAGCGCTTCAATGACCGCAAAGAGGTCAAGGACATCCACTCCTATATGTCCATTGTGGCGAACGCCCGGGATGATGTGCGCCTGCGCCGCATCATCAACGAGCCTGCCCGGAAGATCGGCAATACCACTGTTGATGTGATCGCTGACCTTGCCGCCCAGCAGGGGATCAGTATGCTGGAAGTCATCTCCCACGCGGATGCATACGCCAAACTCAGCCGTGCCATCATGCCGCTGCTGAAATTCTGGCAGATTTACGAAAAACTGCAGGAATCGCTGGAAACCAGGACACTGGACGAATTTGCCCAGGATGTCATTGAGGTGACCGGCTACAAGGCCATGCTGGAAGCCGATGCGGCCAAGGGCCACGAGGATGCGGCAGACCGCCTGCAGAACCTGGGCCAGCTGGTCAACAACGTCAAAAACTACTGCGACCAGCACGGCGAGGATGCTTCACTGGAAGGCTACCTGGAGGATATCGCCCTCATCAGCGACATTGACAGCTACAACGAGAGCGCTGACCAGGTGGTCCTGATGACCATCCACTCTGCAAAGGGTCTGGAATTCCCCTATGTGTTCCTCATTGGCATGGAGGAGGGGGTGTTCCCCAGCGAGATGAGCAAATACTCCGAGGCAGATCTGGAGGAAGAGCGCC
>ERZ839489.1678-NODE-1678-length-12659-cov-72.121390_pt1 | contig 12659 bp, 10 predicted proteins | sample MGYA00519938_ERZ839489 | MGnify/ENA primary metagenome ERZ839489 (study PRJEB31850, sample SAMEA3708846) | human gut metagenome | biome: human gut; feature: human-associated habitat; material: faeces | place: China | collected 2014 ... | reverse complement strand
TCGAGAGCCATCTTTCGGGCATAGTCCGTGGCAATGAGCATCTTTGCCTTCTCTTCCGTTTCTGACAGTGGAAGTCTGCCGAGGATGGTGGCATCGCCCGTCTTGGCAAACTCCATCAGTTTTTGGATGAAGTCCTCCTGCTCAGGTGTCGGCGGTATATTATGAAGAATCTCGTTCTTCTCCGGTCTGTCCACGCCAACCGCCTCCGCCGTGCGATAGTCGGTTATCTCGTTGTAGAAAGCAGCAAGCTCCGGCACCTTGATGAAGTATCTGAAACGTTCCTTCTGCACGATGTTGTTGGTGACGTTAAACTCGAAGTCGGTAGTCTTCTTGGCGAAGATTGCCGCCCACGCATCGAAACAGCGGATGTCCTGACGCTCCAGTTCCTTGGGGCGCAGGTACTTGAAAAGCAGATACAACTCAGTCAGTGAGTTACTGATAGTTGTTCCCGACAGAAATGTCGCTCCCAAGTCTCTGCCTGTCCGCTCCTGTATGGTTCGGATGGCAAAGAGCATATTGAGTGCCTTCTGGCTCCCCTCGCTGTTGCCGAGTCCTGCCACACGGTCGTGACGGGTGTTGAACATGAGGTTCTTGAACTGGTGGCTCTCGTCCACAAACAAGTGGTCGATGCCCATCATGCGGAAGTCCACCACATCATCGGTGCGCTGCTCGATGCTGTAGGCTATCTTCTGCAACTTCACCTCCAGATTCTGCTTTCGCTTTTCCAAGCCTTTGAGCATTCCCCTCGACACGTCCTTGCCCTGCGTGCGTATCACTTCCAAGTTTTCCTCCACGGTATCAAGCTCAGCCTGCAATATCTGCCGTTGGAGTTCTGGCGATTGCGGTATCTTCCCGAACTGGTCATGCGACATGATTACACAGTCATAGTCGTTGTTCTTGATGTTGTTGAAGAAACTGACACGGTTCTTGGTGGAAAAATCCTTCTCCGAGGCATAGAGTATCCTCGCATGGGGATAAGCTGTCTGATAGGTGGCAGCTATCTCTGCGACATTGGCTTTCAGTCCGATAATCATCGGCTTGTGAGCCATACCGAGACGTTTCATTTCATGCGCAGCCATGCACATGATAAGGGTTTTTCCAGTGCCGACCTCGTGGTCACATATCCCGCCGCCGTTCTGCAAAAGCATCCATACACAGTCCTTCTGACTTGGGTACACACTCTTGATACCATACTTTCCGCCAAGGGCTTTCAAGTCCAAGCCGGGGAAGGTCTGGTGAGAACCGTCATACTTCGGACGCACGAAGCAGTTGAACTTCCGGTTGTACATTGTGGTCAAGCGTTCCTTAAAGGAATCAGACTGCTCTTCCAGCCATTCAGTGAACCCGTTGCGGATTTCGTCAATCTTGGCATTGGCAAGCTGTATGCCCTCGCTGTCACGCACCTTGATGTCGTTGCCGTGTTCATCCTCACCGATGCTCTTCATCATGTCGGGACAAGTGTTGTGCAGGGCATGTTTCAGAAGACTCATGCCGTCATAGTGGCGGTAATATCCCTTCACCATATACTCATCCGTGATAGCCATGGTCTTCATACTGCATTTTGCCGAATATTCGTCCATGCTGTCGGAATAGACGATGCTGACCTGTGTATTGAAGAGGTGGCTCATGTAAGCGGAATACACACCTGTAGGTATCCAACGCTCACCGAAGTTGAAGTCCAGGTCCTCAAAGGCTATCGGTTCGGGAATGCTTGCCTTCAAGGCTTCCAACGACTCTCTCACGATTGCATGGTCGGGATTTTCCTTCAGCCATTCTTCTATACGCTCCGCTTTCTCTATGACATTACCAGCAATGAAGCGGTCGGCTATCTCGTAGCCGTCTATGAGCGGATTGTAATAGATGCGCCCTTTAAGCGCTTCCGTCAGTTCCTGTTCCGGCATATCCGATAATTCTGTCATATACGGCAAGTCGATACGGCCGAACTTGTTGAGCGAGGCAGTGAGCGCTTCCTCTGGAGAATCCACATGACTGACCTCGTCAAGCGAAAAAGAGACAGGGTGGTCGAAGATGTCTGACTTTGTGAACTGTCCGTTTTCTACCCGTTCCAACGACAGCATGTCGCGCCCTGAGGCATCCATAAGGATGAACTTCACGTTCTGCTTGGCATTGAGGTTGCCGAAGCGGATGAAGAAAGCATCATAATAGACATTCAGACTCTCACGCATCTGCTTGTTTTCCGTCTGTTCTTCCGCTTCATAGGTGTAAAGTTTCTGATAGGCATCACGGAGGGCGATATACAAGACAGCCTTTTCTTTCTGCTCCATATTCAGATCCAACGGCATGAAGGTAGCACCATACTTGGTAAGGTCTTTCAATACACCGATGTTTCTGGCAGAGTCAAGCACCATAGAACCCTCACGATGAAAACTATCCAGTTTCTCATCAAATGGACGGGGCTTCATAACATTCTCTTTCTTCCTTGCCAGCTCTTCCCGCTTTCTTTCTTGCTCTTTTTGTTGTTCCCGCTCATGATTTGTTTCTTTCAATGTGCTCTGAGTCTTGGAATCTTCTTTTGCCTCATTCCCTTTCGACTGTCCATGCCCGATTTGAACTTTGAGAACTTCTATCGGTTCCATCGGCGGCTTGAACTTCGGATCAAGCGTATCTTCAACGCCCAGAGCCTTGAGTTGTTCCTGACGGTGCAGTTCCGCCTTTTGGCGCAGCAGCACCCTGTCTTCGGGAGCCATGGTCATCATCATCTCGTAAAAGCCGTTGATTGGCGGATTCTCTTCCCAAGAGATGCTTGCGTATGGTTCATCACCAGGCAGGATTGGTTTTGTCTCCTGTGCTGTTTCATGCTCTTTTGCATCTGTCAACGAAGGCTTTTCTTCTTTTTCCACAGGCTTTGTCACAACTTCAAAAGTCGGATTGACGCTTTTTACCAACGGACTTGCTTTCTTCCTTGACACTTTCTTGGCGACAGCTCCCACTGTTACCTCTGCTTTCTTCTTTGTAGCATGGATAGTCAGACGGTTTTCTTCTTCCATTCCCCAAAGGTCAAACAGCGTCATTTGGACTGGTGGCTGCTGATGACTGGACTTTTGGGATAGCTCAGCATCATCAGTAGGCTTTTCCTGCTTTTGCAAGGATACTACCATATCGTTCTGCTTTTCCTCAATGGAAGGCTTTATCTTCTCTGTTTTTTCTATCTTTTCTGTTTCTTCAACCTCCTTAACTTCCTCAGCCTTTGTTTCCTCTATCCCCAAGTATCGGTTCAAATTGAGGTTCTTCTTAAAGTCTTCATGGAGCATCTTTCGCAAATCCTCTGCAATGCCTTCCACACCATCCTCATGCGTGTATATCATTGCAGGTTTGCCGAACGGGTCAGTATCCAACTTTGCCGTTGTATGGATAATGCGTTCCGGATGCTCCAGAAAGTAGTTGTTTGTCGGAATGCGGTTCTCGTCATTATAGACAGTGTCAAGCAGGTTGTCGTCTCCTCGCAGCGACTCCTTTTGGCTGTTTTTCTGAAGGATGATGAGGTCACTGCCCACTTCCGTATTGGCATTTTCCGTGAACAGGTTGTTGGGAAGACGAATCGCTGACACGAGATCAGCATGATAGAGCATCATAAAACGCGCGGCACTGTTGTTTTTGGCATTCAATACGCCTTGTGAGGTGATGAAGGCAACCAACCCACCATCCCTTACCGTATCAAGAGCCTTGACAAAGAAGTAGTTGTGTATGCGTCTGGTGACAAGTGCCCTCATGCCTTTCATGGCTGTATAAGACGGATCAAATACGGCAACATCGCCAAAGGGAATATTTGAGATGGCGAGGTCGAAGTAGTCATTGAAAGGCTTTTCTATCTTCTCGAATCCCTCTATGCGCACTTTCTGCTCCGGGTGCAGATGGCGGAGTATCTTTCCCGTAAGCAGGTCTTTTTCAAATGCCATAATGTCTGCCTTGGGATTGTTATCCAAGACGGAATCGACAAAGGCACCGATGCCTGCCGAGGGTTCAAGCACCTTTTCAGGGATAATCTGATGCTCTTTCAACACATCCGCCAGAGCCTCCGTAACGGCAGACGGCGTGTAGAATGCCGTGAGGACGGACTGTTTCAGACTGTCCATCAACTGTTTGTACTCGCTTTCATTCTTGCTGTTTTCACGGATAAGTCTATGCAGCTCCACTGTTGGAGCAAACAATTCAAGGTCTGACTTTGCCCAATGGACGGCATCCGCCAGTTCCCTGGCAGGGTTCAGGATGCACTTCAATCCACCGAATCCGCAGTAACGCTCCAGAAGGAGACGCTCACGGGCGGTCGGCGTGCGCTGTTCCCTGTCAAGGATGAATGCTGTCTCTATCGCCTTGATGTTGTCGTTCAGCCGTTGTTTTCTATTGTACGCCATTTGACTCTATGAAAAGGGCTACGGCTCCAGTCAACTCTGTATAGAGCTGGTCGTAGTCCGGTGACTGGGCAAAATCGTCATCGGTGAGGTCGTAAATGGAATACACGTTGTCAACCAAAGGCAGGAGGTTCTTGACAAACGCTTCCTGGTCTTCTACTGCTACCTCCAGGGGAAACTCACTGTCAACAACATCATACAGGATGCTGTACTTGGAAAAGCGGAGACCTTTCAGCAATGCTGACATGGCAAGCTCTTGTGCCGCATCGGCAAAGAGGGCATCACGCCGTGCCTGCTCATATACTTCTGCGGCATGGTCTGCACGTTCGCGGATAAAGTCCGCATCGCTGGCTTGTGGAAAACGGTTCTCTCTGAGGTGGTTCAAGAGGTACAGTCCGTAATAGGACAGCTCTGTCTGTGCCTGTTTCTTTCTGTTCATTTGTCTGTTGAATGGATTAAGTGGTGAATAATAAACCGTGGATGGCGGTTGGTGTGAAAGCAAGAAAAAGGCACTCGGTATCCCTCCGAGTGCCGCCACTTAATCCACAGTAAATAAAAGCATCCTGAATAAAGACACCATTTATGAACCATGTTTCGGTGGCAAAGGTACAAACTATTTCTTGTATCTCTTCACATTTCCTCGCTTTTCTGCTGTTTTGCGCTCTGCAAAGACGAATTTCGTGTTGAAATTCTCGTCAAAGGCTATGGCTGCGGAGAATGATTTGCCTTGCTTGCTGGTGAAACCATTGAGCGTTCTGGTCTTGCCCTTGGTGAGCAAGTCGGTGATGTCGGCATCAGTGAGCAACTTTCCTGCTACCTGCTTGAACACTGGCATACCGCACTCCTTGTTGCTGCATCTTACTACCTTTCCGAAGAACTGCATGGTACCTTGCTTGCATTTAGGACACTGGCAGCCGGAATCCTTGTGGCTGAAAAGTCTGTCACAACCTAACAATTCCGCAGTGATTTCACGGGTATAGCCTTCGATACTATGGGTGAACCCGTCTGCACTTGCTTCACCTCGTTCAATCTTGGCAAGTTCCGCCTCCCATTTGCCCGTCATCTCCACATTGGCAATCGCCATGTTCTTCACCACGGAATGCAGGGCGAGTCCTTTTTCCGTCGGCACAAGTTTCTTCTGCTGGCGCACCATATACTCTCGTTTGAGCAGGGTTTCGATGATGGCGGCACGTGTGGCAGGTGTGCCAATACCGCTGTCCTTCATTGCCTGGCGCATCGTATCATCTTCTATCTCTTTGCCTGCGGTCTCCATTGCTGCAAGCAATGTGGATTCCGTATGCAATGGCTTTGGTTTGGTCTTGCCCTCCGTGATGGTGCAGCCAGAAAGAGTGATATGCTGTCCTTCTTGCCAGTTGGGAATGACTTGATCCTTGACCTCATTGTCTGTTGCGTCTGCATCCTTGTCCTGCCTGTTGTTCTTTTCCTTGAGCGACAACGCTCGCCAGCCAGTCTGTCGGATGATGGAGCCACTGATGCCAAACTCAACTTCATGATCCACTTTCGCCGATACTGATGTGATGTCCTTGATGCAGTCTGCCGAGAACGCTTCAATCATCCGGCACAATATCATGTCATAAACGATCTTCTCGTCCTTGAAAAGACCAATGGCTGCATTTTCTGTGATGAGCAGGGCATGGTGATCGGTCACCTTGGCGGCATTCACGCTGTTCTTGCTGTAGTCCTCACTGCCAGGCAAGAGTTTCACTTTCTCTCCATATTCCGAATGATTCTCTAAATTCTTGAAGAGTTTGGGAAGGGTGGCAAATACATCATCCGAGATATAGCGGCTTGATGTTCTTGGATAGGTGATGAGCTTTGCCTCGTAGAGTTTCTGGGCGATGGATAGTGTATGCTCTGCCGTGAAGCCATGCTGGGAGTTGGCTTCTTTCTGCAAGGTGGTAAGATCGTACAGGAGCGGTGCCTTCTCCACCTTTCGCTTGGTTGTGACCTTTGTGATGATGGCAGAGCCGGTATCTTTCACCTTATTATATATGTCGGTTGCGGTGGCTTTGTCTGTCCATCGGTTGGCAGATGTGAACTTCAGTATATTGCCACTGTCTGCATCAACCACACCGAAGTGTACCTGCCAGAACGGTTTCGACTCGAAACGCTTGTGTTCCCAATAGCGTTCGCACACCATGCCAAGGGTCGGAGTTTGCACACGACCTACGGAATAGGTGCCACGTCCTGCGGCTATAGTAAGGGCTTGTGTGCCGTTGATGCCGACGAGCCAGTCTGCCTCACTTCGTGCCTTGGCTGCATGATAGAGATTGTCATACTCCTTGCCATCCGTGAGGTTCTGGAGTCCCTCACGGATGGCGGTGTCCGTAAGCGAACTGATCCAGAGACGGTCGAAAGGTTTCCTGCAACCGAGATACGCATAGAGGTATCGGAAAATCAACTCTCCCTCACGTCCGGCATCGGTTGCTACGATAATGCGCTCACTGCTGTCAAACAGCTTGCCGATAATTTTAATCTGGGCAAGCACACCTGCATCTGGTTTGTAGCCGTTCTCTGTCTTGACTTGTCGGGGAACAAGAACGAACGGGTCGGGAATCACAGGCAGATTCTCTGCATGGAATCCCTTCATACCGTAGGTTTCCGGCATGGCAGGCTGCACTAAATGTCCGAATGCCCATGTCACATAATAGCCATTGCCCTGCATATAGCCTTCCTCACGCTTGTCAGCTCCCACAATGTGGGCGATTTCCTTGGCTACGCTTGGCTTCTCTGCGATGATTGTCTTCATTGTCTGTTGTTTTTGTGACATCCGCAACCGTGGGATAGACGGTCGCAGATGTCGGTTGTTATAATGGATGATTAACTCTGTGGATCAAGTGGCGGCAACTACATCTTCACGCTTCTTGCCTTTCTCTTTGGCTTCTGTTCCTCGGCGTTCTGTTCCTTCTGCTGCTTTTCGTTCTTTGGCGCAGACTGTCCCGGACTCAGCGGATCCTTGGTGTGCTTGGTCGCCTCATGGGTCTTGCCCAGCTCGTTGACGGCGACTTGTACCTTGTTCTCGTTGGTCGGAATCTGTTCCTTTGCCTGTTTGAGGTCTGGATTGTTGCGGTAGGAACGTGGCTGCATCTTGTCGAAGTCGAACTTCACATAGGCGGTATAGGTACCGCTGCCGTTCTTGTTGGGCACTTCCTTGATCTCGATGGTCTTGCCTGCCACATAGTCGTCCTTCTGCTGCTCGGTCAGTTCCTTCTTGAAATAGGTGTTGAGTCGGCGGATGGTTCCATCCTCATTGAGCCAGTGGTTGGGATCTTGCTGCTTCTTCTGACCGCCCGCATCACCTTCCGCCTTCTGCTCCTGCTTGTCAGCGGTCTGCTTCTTGTCTCCATTCTGTTTCTGACCTTGCGCCTGTCTTGTGCTGCCAGGCACGAACTCCACGCCACGCTGTTCCACATTCACCTGCAACAGCGGTGTAAACTTGCGCCCGTTGGCAAGCTCAATCTCCTTGCGAAGCGGAATACCTGAGTAGAGCACTCTCTTGTCGTCCTTGGTAATAGGTGTCTTGCCGATGGTATCGGGTATGCGCACCTTGTTGGTAGGGATGTCAACAATCTCATTGGTGAGACGGTCGATACTGATGAAATGAGGACGCAGCTCACCTGTATTCTTGTCGGGGAAATCCACAACCTTTCCGAGGTTGCCGTTCTGCAACAGGTTCTTCTTGTCCTCTGGAGTGAAGGTATAGCCTTTGTAAGCGACATCGAGTTTTGGCTCGTTGCGCACGAAATGCGGCACGAGTTGCAACTGGTCGTTATCGTCCTTGCGGAATGACAGACGGGCCTGTATCTCTATCTGTTCACCGCCGAAGGTCGGCTTAACAATCACAAGCCCCGTCTTGCCGTAGTTGAGCAGGGCTTTCATATCCTTCTCATTCATACTGTTGAAGTCTATGCCATATTTGGCACCAAGTTCCTGCAGGTTCACATCGTTACCACTAATGAGGTTCTGCTTTACACCCGGAGCGGTCTGTGCCTGCTGTTCGGTTGCGGTCTGTTCTGGTTTCTGTTCCATGTCGTTCTCTTTTTCGTTGGTTTGTTCAGATGATACATTCTCTTTTTCTGTGTTAGCTTGCGTCTTGGACGCATCGTCCGATGATGCGGTTTCTTTCGCCTGACCTTCCGATTGCTTTGCCTCTTTCTCATAATTGGAGGTGTCAACCTTGTGGGCGGAAAGAATCTCCTTGTTAGCCTCCGGATCTTTCAGCAACTCCTTCATCACGCCAAGCAGGTTTTCCACCTGGTCTGCCGCTATGCGGTAGAATCCGAATCGGCTTGGCTCCTTGCACTGGCGGAAGAAGTTTCTAAAGAAACTGTCCATCAGGTCGCTGTTGCGGTCAAAACGCAGGAAGTCGGACGTGTTCTCCGCCTTGGCGGGTGCTCGCTTCGGTGTGCCGTCCCTGCTGAGTCCGGCGACGACGCTGATCTCGCCCGTCTTTTCGTCACGGACTACCAGCACGTCCTGTTCATCACTCTTTTTCTTTTGTACCATAATTGTAAATTTTTAATGGTGAATACTGTTGTTATTTGAATTTCTGATGAATGCGAGTCAAGTAATGCTCCACATTCTCTTTCTTGAATTCTTTGACATTATTCTCTACAAACTGCATCACATCCTCTTCCGTGTAGTAGGTTTTCTGCCCCAAACGCTTGTAGGGAAGCACTCCCAGACTGCGATAGCGTTGAAGGGAACGAGGGGAGATTTGAAATAAGAGGCAGAGGTCTTGGTTGTCAAGCAATTTTTCATTGATGGCAGAACTTCCTTTTTGCTCCGTCTCTCGTTCGTGTCTCAACATCAGCATGTCGTAGATGCCGTCTATCTTTTTGTGTAGGTCATGGAGATATAACTCCAGTTTTCTCAATGTTCCATCTTCCATGCTCATGTTTCCTTTGCTATTGTTCGTTCCTCAACCATTCTTTCAATGGCTTCAACTTGGTATCGGCATTGATTGCCAATTTTAATAAAATCAATGCGGTTCTCTGAGCGCATTCGCTGCAAGGTGCGCTTGCTCACACCAAGCATCTTAGCTGCATCGTCATTGGTCAACATCGGCTTCAATCCCTTACCCGTCAAGTTCTCTTGAAATGCCATTTTTGCCAATCGCACATACTGGACTATTTCTGTCAACTGTTCTGTCAGCTTTTTGAAGGCTGCACTTTCCATTGTTATTACTTCCATCCTAATTCCGTTTGAAATGTTATATAATTCGTTGTTTTTATTTCTCGGCGGCAAAATTAACCATTTGCGAAATACCCGTTTAACAACTCATTAATGACCCACGTATAATTTTCTTGATTTTTCTTGCCAAGCGGTCGGCAAACCCCAGAAAAGCACTGCCACAGTTATTCATTTTCATTGTTTTTCTACATACACACATTAACTTTGCATCCGAATTTGTTGAACCAATAAAACAGAGAATATGGAAGTAGTAACAATGGAAAAGAAGGCATTCGACTTGATGATGGCAAGATACGATGCCTTGGTAAAGAAAGTGGAGTTGTTGAAGCATAAGGCTAACGGCAAGCGTCTGAACAAATGGCTTACAGGTCATGAGGTCTGCCAGCAACTTCGCATCAGCCAGCGCACCTTACAAAAACTTCGTGACCGCCGTTTCTTGGGGCATACCCAGATAGGTCGCCAATTCTATTACTGCCCCGAAGAGGTCAAAGCCATCGTTCCGCTTATCGCCAGAATCAAATCGGTATAGCGTAAAGCCAAACTCGCCCAAGGCAAAGACAAAAACTTCACCCTGGGCGAGCCAACACATTTTATATTCACCACTTAATCCAAATTGTAAACAATGAACATGAACCAACTTCTTACGCATGAGAGCAAGTCGATAGACACCGCCATGCAATCCTTGAAGAAAGCCAACAACTGGCTATCCTCATTCATCGAGTCCTACAGCCCACCTTTGGACGGGGAGCGATACCTCACCGACAAGGAACTCTCCGAGTTCCTGAAGCTTAGTCGCCGTACCTTGCAGGAATATCGCAAACAAGGCATCTTGCCCTACATTATATTATGTGGCAAAACCCTCTATCCGGAATCCGAGATACAAGCACTTCTCACTGGTAATTACCGCAAGCCGATAATCGACGGCACTGTTTCACAAGGGGAGGGTACTGCTTCATAATAGCGAAACAAAAATAGCGTACAGGGTACAACGACAAAAATCGTTTCCTCTGTACGCTATTATATTATAAAGGTGTAGGAATCTTATTAAAAGATGAGAGATTCTAACTTGCACCTCTTGGCATCGTTCCGTTCATCACAATAATCATCGGATACTCGTGTTTTACTTGCTCTGCTTGGCAATCCTTGCGGTTCACAACCTTACTGATAAACCATTGTCTGAACAACAAGGCTTGGTATGTATCCATTTGAAGTGCTATGGCGATAATCACTTCCATATCATAGACATGCGCAGAATATCCATTTTCAAGTTTGATGTATTGAGAATGCTGGAAATCTTTCAGCACACTTTGTTTCCAAATGCGCTTGACGGTATTCTTCACTGCTGTCCCTGTTACATTCAGCAGTTCGGCAATCTCCCAAACTGTCATCCACACCTCACCATGATGTGGGGCGTAGATGACCATATCTTCTTGTATTGTTATCACTTGTCGTTTCATACTCTGCCATTTATAGTGTTAGTATTATCGTTGCAAACATTTCCAAACGTGAATTCCTCAATGTTATTTATTTGCTGAGACAACTTTTCCACGTCTTTGCTCAATTTCTCCTTGGTAATCTTGGCATACACCTGGGTTGTCTTTATGTCCTTGTGACCAAGCATTGAACTCACGGTTTCTATTGGGACTCCGTTGGAGAGGCAAACCGAGGTTGCGAACGAATGACGGCTCATGTGCCAGGACAGCGGCTTGGTGATGCCGCATTTCTTGCCCAGTCTTTTGAGCGAATCCATACAACTTTTGTAGTTGGGTACTGGAAACACCCTGCCGTCTTCACACAATCCACGGTATTTTTCCATAATTTGCTTGGGATAGTCAAGCAACTTGATGTTGGCTTCCGTTCCAGTCTTCTGTCGATGGATAACAATCCATTCACCTTCATCGAAAAATTCCTTGATGTTCTCTTCCTTCAAGTTGTACAGATCAATGAAAGCGAGACCTGTAAAACAACAGAACAGGAACAAGTCACGCACCATGCTCATCTTCTTTCTTGTGATAGGTGTCTCCATCAACAGGTGAATCTCTTCTTTGCTCAGAAACTCTCTTGTGGTCTCTTCTTCCTTGTACTCATATCGTCTGAATGGGTCTTTTACGAGCCATTCATTATCTATGGCACGGAATACCATTGCACGGAGATTGCGGACAAACACCATCGCAGAGTTTATCTTCAAGTGCTTGTCGGTTCTGAGAAAAGTCTCGTAGTCCGTGATAAAAGGCAGCGACAACTCTTTCAGAGCAATATCCTTCACATGGTAATGCGCCTGCAAGAACTCGCCCACATAGGCACACCCGATTCTATACTTCGTGTATGTACTCAAAGATTTCATGCCAGCCTTATATTGCTTTTCCATTTCATCACGGCTTTGAGAATAGACTTTCATCAGTGTATGGCAACGATACTCCAAGCCAAGAAAGGCGTTCTTCACCTTGTCGGCAGTGACGAAGTTGTCCCTGTCCATAATCTCCTGATAATGCTTACTGATACTCACACGCATCTTGTCCAATTTGCGGTTCACTTCCAAAGCCTGCATACTCTTACCTATCATGCGTCCGCCCTTGGTGTCCCACAAATCAGAATTGGCAGTTGTCTTGCAACTGAACTGCGCCTGTGTTCCGTCCACTGTGATACGTCCCATAACTGGAACAGTACCATCTTTCTTTACTACCTGTCTTTTGAGGTAGAAGATAATTGAAAATGTACTCTTCATAACGTCATTCTTTTTTGCGTTCAAAATTAATACATGAAGAGTCTTTTCTTGCTACGCATTTCACGGCAGAACACGGCAAATTTGGTTCGTAACCAAAAATCTTACGTTACTCATCAGTAACTCACTATAAATCAGAGTATTCAAATTCAATTCGTAACCTTCCTCATTCTTCCGAACCTTAACATTCCTCATTTGGGGTATAGGTTACGGATAGGTAACGTTCCTCTGTCTCATCTTGTCGTATTCCCGTCTTCGTCTGTCCTCGCCACTTTTAACCAAAATGAGGAAAGTAACTGATAACCAGTAAACTTTCCTCATTCTTCTCTCAAACACTTTTTATATGTACTTTC
>ERZ839489.1663-NODE-1663-length-12766-cov-19.772166_pt1 | contig 12766 bp, 8 predicted proteins | sample MGYA00519938_ERZ839489 | MGnify/ENA primary metagenome ERZ839489 (study PRJEB31850, sample SAMEA3708846) | human gut metagenome | biome: human gut; feature: human-associated habitat; material: faeces | place: China | collected 2014 ... | reverse complement strand
ACACACCTTTTATGAAACGTTGATGAAATATAATTTTTTATTTTTCCAAACTATGGTATAATAATGATGTTGGGGTCAAAACCATAAAGAACTTTGCTCCTATTTCTATAGCACCTTGAAAAATTCATATTTTGTAGTGTGATGCCGGGTTTCTCGTGGATTTATGCGGGTATTCTCTTCCTTGATTTTATACAATTACCGGATTTTGAGCATAATGTCCTAAACCCTTCACATCATTCAAGAGTTTTCGGAAATTCAATGCTGCTATCTTAGAACCAAAAAAGAACTTGCCTCGCTGTTTCCCACGAGGTATCTTTTCCAAATGGTAATTTCTGCGTATATTTGATGGAACAGTTTCCACCCCATTACGAAGCCTTGCATAATTTTTGAATTCTTCGCTGTTCATGTTCCGTTGGATTTTCGCGCGTTCATGTGCTGCTTTGGATGTTACTATTTTTGCAACCCGCTTAAAGATCTTCGGCTTGCATTGATCCCGATATGGACAGCTGACACACTGCTCATGCCGAAAGGAAACGGCACACTGATTGCTTTGGTTCATATAAGAACAGCTTTTCGGTTCATGACCTGCAGGACACCGGAGGACTTTTGTTCCCTCTTCGTTGAATTCAAAATCCGCAAGGATATCCGGAGCCGGCTTCCCTGTCAGACTTGTGGTAATCAGTTCTACATTTTTATCAGCTGCAAGTTGTGTGTTTTCTATCCCACTATATGCCCCATCCGTGGCTATAACAGTCCGTTCTTTCTGTTTATCCATTTGCTCAAGGTGCTCCTGGATAAATTGACTGTCACTATGGTTGTTTTGCTCATACTGGTACTCTGTTACAACAGAACCATTGGCTCCAACGGATTCTTCAAGATTAGCAGCATATCCTCGATGCTCTTTTCCTGCTTTATTCCGGAATGTCGCTTCAGGGTCAGAAGGATTCTGCAGCATGGTTGATTTCATGCCGCCGTCTTCTTTCGTGCGGAGTCTTCGGTTTTCATTTTCAACAATGGTCTGTTCTGACAGGCATCTGACAAACAGATCATACTCTGTTGAATCATTGTAATCAGACTCACACAGAGCAAGAAGTTTATCCGCATCCGTTAAGAGTTGCTTCATGCGCTCATCTGCATCGGTACTGCGCTGACGATAAATCACTCTGTTAAAATCGTTAGGATCGATATAATGTTTTAAATCGTCAGACAGAACGGAACCATTGATTTTATTCACATACATCGCCAGCTTTACAATGCAGGTGTATATCAGTTCCATTCGGCTGAGCCTGCGGACGTTGGATTCGATCATCACGGAATCCATACGTCTGACTTTACCGCTGATTCCCATCAGTTTTGCAATGGAAGCACTTAAATCTTTCACACAATCATGGTAAAGATCCTTGTTGTGAAGTGTTTCATAATCATAGCGCCTCTTGCGGAAACGGCTTAAGGTCTTGTCACTCAAAGGCTGTTCTTCAAAACTTGTTGTGTGCAGTGCGTACTGAATTCGAAAATCCAGCATAAGATTTTCGACCATCTCGTCATCGGAATAATCAAAAAGCTCTTTGATAATGAGCGCACCAACAATCACGTTGACCGGAGTATTCGGTCTGGATGCCTTATCGCTGTATAAGGCAGAAAAACGCTTTTCATCAATGGCAGGAAATATTTCATCGGCAAAGACTTTTGCCCAGGATTTTTCCAATGCTTTTTGTTCTCTGGCAGTTAATCCAGAAAAACTATCTGTAAATGACATTTGCTGGTAAGTATTTTCTTTGAATGACATAGAGATTGCCTTCTTTCCTACTAAGATATCTCTATTATACAGCAAGTAAACCATTTAGGCTTGTATTTACTACAAAATATATGAACTTTTCAAGGTACTATAGAGGGGCTTTTGACCCCAACATCATAGTTTTAAAATAATATAAAGCAAACGGATAAAAATATTTTCTCCGTCATAAACTTCAAAAAGAGAGGGAAAAACTTATGATTTTTTATTTTACCGGAACTGGTAATTCGCTTTGGGCTGCAAAAGAAATTGGAAAAGAGCTGAATCAGCCTGTTGAGAATATTATAAAACAGAAAACAGAAAGCAATTTTTTCTGCAAAGACGATATAATCGGTTTTGTCTTTCCTACCTACATGAGCGATCTGCCATGGATTGTAAAAGAATTTTTATTGAAGTTAACGGTCAATCCTGACTGCTATACTTTTGTCGTCATGACTTCTAACAATGGAAAAAGCGGAAATTCTTTTGTCAGCCAAGTCAGGCACTTTCCCGCAGCGGTGCAAACCTGTCGGCTGTCTTTGATCTGCAGATGCCAGGCAACTGTTTAATCAGCTCAGAGCAGGAAAATCTGGAACGACTGAAAAAAGCACCGGAACGGTTAAAATCTATCATATCTTTTATAAAAGAACGAAAAACAAACTTTACATCTGACGGAAGTCTGCCAAAAGAAGATTTTGTTACTGCATCGTATTTTTATGGAGGACATTCCTGTGCAGCCTGTTATGCCTGTCTTCACTGGTGTCCCAAGAATGCTACCCTGCTTAAAGTTCCATTTTTGAAACATCGTCCGCAGTATCATCATCCAGATGTAACGCTGGCGGAAATCAAAGAATAAGTCTGTAAACGGCGCCCCGGTCCTGCATTCAGATGATCTGCAGGGCCGGGGCGCTTTGCAATTTATGTGCGTGTAAGATGTTGGCTTTTTATTTTCGCTCCGTCTCGCACGCGATGATATGTTTGCTCTTCTCATATCCGATCACTTTCCGGTCGGTGATGAAGATTGGTTTTTCGAAGTCTGCGAAGGTGACGGAGCTGATGCTGTTAAATTTGCTTGCGTCGCAGAGGACGTAGCACTGGCGGCACTGTTCCATGGCGGTCTTTTTGGTGACGGCCTCGTTGACGTCCGGGGTTGTGCAGCCGCTTCTTCGGGTTACGCCATTTGTTCCGAAAAAGCCTTTGGTGAAATGATACTCCTGGATCGTGCGGATTGCCTGGTTTCCGACGACGGCTTCTGTGGAGCTTTTGAGCTCGCCGCCTACCAGAATGACCTTAAACCCGCGTGATGCCAGCCGCTGTGCGTGAGCGACGGCGTTTGTCACGAAAACGGCGGAGGTTGCCCGGATGAAATCGATCATATGCGCCGTTGTCGTTCCCGCGTCGAGAAAGACGAAATCGTCCGGCTCGATGAGGGATGCCGCATATTCTGCGATTTTCCGTTTGGCATCGCAGTTCAGCTCATTTTTCTGTGCAACGGTGTACTCGTGTGCCGTCACCTTCTGGCCGGCTTCCACGGCGCCGCCGAATACCTTTTCCAGCTTGCCCTCCTTGTCGAGCGCTGTGATATCGCGGCGTACCGTGGACTCCGATGTATCGAGAAGATCCCGGACTTCCGTCACGGTGATGCTTCCCTTTTCTTTTAACAGTTTCAAAATTATCTCATGTCTCTGCTGTGTTAACATTTCTTTCCTGCCTTATATTCTGCCACGTTTGTTTCCAGAATGATCTTGCGGAGCGGAAGGATGCTTCCCGGAGAAACGGAAAGTTCATCTACGCCCATCGCAAGGAACTCTTTTGTCAGCTCCTGGTCAGCGCCGAGCTCGCCGCAGATACCGGCCCAGATGCCGGCTTTGTGTGCATTCTCCACAACCATCTGAATCATGCGCAGGATCGCCGGGTGATGCGGATCAAAGAACGGATCCAGCTTTGTGTTCTGGCGGTCGATCGCGAGGGTGTACTGACTGAGGTCGTTCGTTCCGATACTGAAGAAATCAACCTCTTTTGCCAGCTCATCGCTGATGATGGCAGCCGCCGGGGTCTCGATCATGATACCCTGCTCTGGATTTCCGTACTCAATGCCCTGCTCAGCGAGAGAAGCTTTTACTTCCTCCACAATCGCTTTGATCTGGCGAACCTCGCCGACACTTGTGATCATTGGATACATAATGGCAATTTTTCCATATGCGCTTGCGCGGAACAGCGCGCGAAGCTGTGTCTTGAAGATCTCCGGCCGCGTCAGGCAGATGCGGATCGCACGGCAGCCAAGTGCCGGATTCTCCTCTTTTTCCATCTCGAAATAATCGCACTGTTTATCGGCACCGATATCGAGGGTACGGATGATGACGCGTTTTCCCGCCATCGTCTCTGCTGCCTGTTTGTAGATACGGAACTGCTCCTCCTCTGTTGGATAGTGATCCTGCTCAAGATAGATAAACTCGCTTCGGAACAGGCCGATGCCGCCCGCGTCGTTCTGCATGACAGCCGCAAGGTCTTTGATGTTTCCAATATTAGCATACAGCAGAATTTTCTGTCCGTCCAGTGTAATATTTTCTTTTCCCTTTAAGGTGAGGAGCAGTTTTTTCTTTTCCTCCTCCTCGGTGCGACGCTTCTGCATGGCAGCAAGAGTCTCCTCGTCCGGATCAACATAGATGGTTCCATCCGATCCGTCTACGATGCCGAGCTTTCCGTCTACGCTCTCATCCAGCGGAAGCGGTGTTCCGACCAGTGCCGGAATCGCCATGGTTCTTGCAAGGATAGCGGTGTGGGAATTTAAAGAACCGTGTACGGTAACAAAAGAAAGAACTTTGTCCTTATCCATCTGTACCGTCTCAGACGGCGCAAGGTCATCTGCCACGATGATCGCCGGTTCGTCGTTTAAGGATGCGTCGGTGTCGTCTCCGTTTAAGATGGAGATCAGACGCTCGGAAATATCCTTTACGTCTGCCGCGCGCTCTCTCATGTAATCATCGTCCATGGCAGAAAACATCTGCGCAAAGTTGTCGCCTGTCGTTGCAACGGCATACTCAGCGTTGACGCCCTGGCTCTTGATAATATTCTCGACGGACTCGTTGTAGCCGTCGTCCTCCATCATCATCTGATGTACCTCGAAGATCGCTGCATTGGCCTCGCCAACCTCTTTGCATGCTTTTTCATACAGAACGCCAAGCTGTGCGATTCCTTTTGCCTTTGCTTCCTCAAACCGTGCCATCTCCGCATCCGGATTTTCTACTTTCACACGTTTTACCTGACGCTCATTCTTTTTGTATACGCGGATCTTTCCGATCGCAATGCCGGAAAATACGCTTTTTCCCTGATAAATCTGCATAAGTTTTCTCCACCTTTGTTCTCGATATCCGAATTTTCTGTCCAGACAGCCGGAGCGTGTTCAAAAAGGATTTCTTAGTTTCAGAAAGTTTTTCAAACACGCTCCTGCCGATTACTATATTGTAATTCTCCAGAGCCCCATCTCAATTCCGCTTACGCTCCATTTCGATGTGGCTTCTCGCCATATGGAATTCCAGAAAAAAGCACTCATTCATGCAAGCATGATTCGCACTTTTTTCTTCCATTCCGCATGGCTCTGTAGAATTACAAGTTCTCTTTCATGAAATTGCTGATTGCTTCGTATGCAGCATCTTCATCTGCTCCATCGAAGGTCAGGGTAACTTCTTCGCCCTGTTTTACAGCCAGTCCCATGATGCCGAAGATGGCTTTGCAGTTCATGGCTTTTCCGTCTTTTGCGATCTTGATATCACAGGAAAATTCTTTGACTGCTTTTACCAGCATTCCTGCCGGACGAGCGTGGATTCCTTCTGGATCTGTTACAACATACTTAAATTCTTTCATGATTTTTTCCTCCCATAGGATCTTTGATATTTTTATTTTACTTTGTTTTCTGTCTTTTTTCTACTCTTTTATGCAACTTTTTTCTTTAAAACTCCAAGCAGAACTGCGGATACCACTGTTCCGATGACAACTGCCACCAGATAAAGCAGCGCATTTCCCATAACCGGTACAACGAAGATGCCGCCGTGCGGTGCCATTAAGGTACAGCCAAATGCCATGGAGAGCGCACCTGCGAGGCCAGAGCCGATGATGCAGGCCGGAAGAACGTGGATCGGGTCTGCTGCTGCGAATGGAATCGCACCCTCGGTGATGAAGGCGAGTCCCATGATGAAGTTGGTCGGACCGGATTCTCTTTCTTCTTTTGTAAATTTATCTTTGAACAGCAGGGTTGCAAGTGCAATCGCACACGGAGGAACCATACCGCCGATCATAACGGATGCCATAATGTCGTAGTTTCCTGCTGCGATGGCTGCTGTTCCGAATACGTAAGCTGCTTTGTTGAACGGGCCGCCCATGTCGATGGCCATCATGCCGCCGAGGATCATGCCAAGGATCAGCTTGCTGGATCCGCCCATGGAAGCAAGACCATTGTTCAGTACCGTGTTGACGGTTCCCATGATCGGCTCTACAATGAAGAGCATCAGAAGTCCCATCGCAAGGATGCCGACTACCGGGTAAATCAGAACCGGCGCAATCTTTTCGAGTGCTTCCGGAAGTTTCTCACATGCTTTGCGGAGGACAAGGATAATGTAGCCTGCTGCAAAACCGGCAACAAGTGCTCCAAGGAAACCGGAGGTTCCGCTCGATGCCATCATACCGCCGACAAAACCAAGGGCAAGTGCCGGCCGGTCGCCGATTGCCATGGCGATGTAGCCTGCAAGAACCGGGAGCATGAAGCCGAATGCCACGCCGCCGATCTGTTTGAACATCGCTGCAGCCGGGGTAATCGTACCGAAGTTTGATCTGGCTGCGGCATCAAGGGAGTTCATATCAACAAGAAGTCCGTCGATCAGGAATGCGATTGCGATCAGAATACCGCCGCCGACAACGAACGGAAGCATATGGGAAACACCATTCATCAGCTGGGTGTACAGCTGGTGGCCGATACCGCCGCTGTTCTTCTTCGTGCTGGCTGCGGCTGTCTGCGCATTGCCGCTCTTGTAAACCGGTGCGTTTCCGGACATCGCAAGCTCGATCAGCTCATCTGCTTTGCTGATACCGTCGGATACCTGGCGCTGAATGACTTTCTTTCCGTCGAAACGATCCATCGGAACCTGTGCGTCGGCTGCAACGATGATGCAGTCCGCATCGGCGATTTCCTGTGCAGTCAGCACGTTTTTCGCTCCGCCGGAGCCTCGTGTCTCGACTTTTACGAAGCATCCTTTTGCTTTCGCTGCTTTCTCGATTCCCTCGGCTGCCATGTAAGTGTGGGCAATACCGGTCGGGCAGGAAGTAACGGCGAGAATCTTCACCTGATTTTCTTTTGCTTCCACCGGCTCTGCAAGACGCTCATCTACGCTCTTTTTCTCTTCATCGGCGCGGTCGATAATGGCAAGGAACTCTTCCGGTGTCCTTGCGTTTCGAAGGCTCTTGGTGAACTCTTCATCCATCAGCATCATGGAAAGTTTACTTAAGACATCGAGGTGAACGTTGTCTTTTGTGTTCGGCGCTGCGATGAGGAACAGCAGGGTGACCGGCTCTCCATCGAGAGAATCAAAATCAACGCCGTTCGGGATCACCATGGCTGCAAGGCCCGGTTTGTTTACTGCATCACATTTTCCGTGCGGAATCGCAATTCCCTCTCCGATTCCTGTGGTGCTCTCTTCTTCTCTTGCGTAAACCTGTGCACGGTACGCATCTTCGTCTGTGATCTTTCCGCTTTTGACCATCAGCGCTACGGCTGCATCAAGCGTTTCCTGTTTGCTTTTCGGTGCGGCATCCAGCGCAATACTGCGGATGTCCAGCAACTCTGTGATTCTCATGAGACGTCCTCCCTTTTATTTTGTAATCTGTTCGTAGACAGATGCAATTTCCTCCCGGGTTGCAAGGTTTTCAGAAAAAGCACTTGCACTTCCCGCTGCGATTCCCATATGGAACGCATGGAGGTAATCTTCTTTTTCCATGTAGCCTGCCATGAATCCGGCTACCATCGAATCGCCTGCGCCGACGCCGTTGATAAGCTTTCCTTTCGGGGCCGGAGCTTCAAAGACCTCACCGGATGCGGCAACGAGAACGGCTCCTTCGCCTGCCATGGAAACCAGAACGTTCTGTGCGCCCTTTTTCTGCAGCTGTTTTGCATACGGAACAACCGACTCTCTTGTCTTTAATTCCACACCGAAAATCTCGCCGAGTTCGTGATTGTTCGGTTTGATGAGGAACGGGTGGTACGGCAGAACCTTCATCAGCAGATCACGGGTCGCGTCTACGACGATGCGGACGCCCTTGCCGTCGAGCATTTCCATAATTTTCTGATAGGCATCATCTGCCATGGATGACGGGATGCTGCCTGCGAGGAAGAGAACGTCGCCCTCGCCGAGTGCGGAAAGCTGTTTCATCAGCTCTTCCACTTTTTTCTCCGGGATTTCGGGTCCCTGTCCGTTGATCTCAGTTCCGTCAATGCTCTTTAATTTGACGTTGATGCGGGAATATCCTTCTTCCAGCCAGATGCAGCCGTTTTTAATTCCCATCTGGTCGAGCCGTCCCGCGATTTCTTTTCCGGTAAAGCCTGCCAGAAATCCGAGCGCTGTGCTCTCAATTCCAAGGTTTCCAAGTACGGTCGATACGTTGATTCCTTTTCCGCCCGGAAGCATCAGCTCGGAGCTTGTGCGGTTGGTAAGGCCGAGCTTGAAGTCTTCCACCGATACAATGTAGTCCAGAGACGGATTGAATGTCACTGTGTAAATCATATTTCCCTCCTGCTTTATTTTGATCGTGTTTGCTTTGATAAGATTATCATATCGTCATATTCATTCAAAATCAATCATTAATATTTCATGAATTTTCCCTTCTCTTTTTATCACATTTGCATAAGTTTAGAGTTTTGTGACGGATTTTCCCGGTTTATCGCCCTGTTTTGACCGACTTTGACTGATCGTCATCTTTTCTTCCCTGTCACGCATTGATCACTTTATTCTCTCCATTTCGGTCATTTTTTATCAGACACTTTCTTTCTGTTCTCATTTTTGTACTTTACTTTTTCCGGATTTGGTACTAAAGTGAAGAGAAATCAAAAAAAGAATTTCCAGAAGAGGTGATTTTATTTGAAACGATACTATATTCTTCACTATTTTGATCCCGCCAATGTGGGCAGTTTTCTGCTTGTCTCACTGCTCGGCCTGATTCTGGTGCTTGCCCTTGTGCTTCTGATTGCAAAATTGCAGATTCAGCGGCAGCTAAAAGAGGAGACAGAGGAAAAAGCGAAAAAAATACGCCGGAAGAAACACCAGCGCAGGCAGTATCAGATTGTGGAAAGCTTTTATGAGCTGGTTTTCTCCGGCACTTCGATTCTTCTCTTCCTCTCCCTCTACTACATTATCGACGAGCGTCTGCCGCAGATTTCGATGTACTGGGAGAAGTATCAGGATGTGGTGCTTCTTGTCTTTATCGTGCTCTCCGTCTTTCTGACAAGCTGGCTCGATGTGGTTCTCGTAAAGCTCACGCATCTTGAGCCGGAGCAGAAAGCATCGGTGCGGCTGATTTCGGTCTTCTATATTGTACTGATTCTCCTGTACATCCGCTTTATCTACGAGGACACGAATTATGACGGGCTGATTCTCTATTTCCTGACGCTGACGGTCGGCCGCTTCCTGTATTTCGACTTTACGGTCAAGAGTTTTCTTGAAACGATGCGGGGCGTGTTGGAAAATCTACCGCTTCTTGTCATCATGAGCGCCTACTCCGGTTTCGTGTGCTGGTATGGGTTCCATGTCGGCTTTCTGCTGAAATCAAATGGCGTCATTTTGAGCACCTTTCTTGCCCATCTGTTTATGGACTGCTCGATCTTTCTGCTCCACAAGACAGGAATTTTAAAGCATGTGATACGAAAAATTTAAAACCGGCATTTTTTTACCAGCCATATATCAAAAGCTCTGCAGATCAGAATTTTGCATTTTCTGTTCTGCAGAGCTTTTCTTATTTAATGTTCTTTTTTACATGCCAAACAGCAGTGCAAAGCCATGTACGACAAAAGCTGCCAGCCAGGCGATCACACACTGGGAAACGACAACACCGGCTGCCCATCTGCCGCCAAGCTCCCGCTTGATGGAAGCGACTGCCGCCACACACGGCGTATAGAGGAGGCAGAAAACCAGAAGGCTTAATGCGGAAACCGGTGTCAGAATTTCGGTCAGCTGCGCGGTCGTGCCGAACAGTACGGAAAGTGTGGAGACGACACTCTCCTTTGCCATAAATCCGGTTAGAAGGGCGGTCGATACTCTCCAGTCTCCAAATCCAAGCGGCCGAAAAACCGGGGCGAGACGGCCGGAGACAACGGCGAGAATGCTGTCCTTGGAGTCCTCCACGACATTGAGATGCGTTCCAAAGGTCTGTAAAAACCAGATCACAATCGTGGCAACAAAAATGACGGTGAATGCCCGCTGCAGGAAGTCTTTTGCCTTATCCCACAAAAGCTGTCCGACATTTTTTGCCCCCGGCATGCGGTAGTTTGGAAGCTCCATGACAAACGGAACGGCTTCCCCCTGGAATAAAGTTCCCTGCATCAGCATCGCCATCAGGACAGCCATGAAGATACCACCGAAATACAGAAGAACCATCACAAGGGCACTGTATTTCGGGAAGAATGCGGCGGTAAAGAACGCGTAAATCGGAAGTTTTGCCGAACAGCTCATAAACGGAGTTAATAGGATCGTCATTTTCCGGTCACGCTCAGAAGGCAGGGTGCGGCTCGCCATGACGCCCGGCACGGTACAGCCAAAACCGACCAGCATCGGCACGATACTGCGGCCGGAGAGGCCGATTTTCCGGAGCAGCTTATCCATCACAAATGCCACGCGCGCCATATAGCCGCTGTCTTCCAGAATGGACAGGAAGAAAAACAGGGTGACGATGATCGGAAGGAAGCTTAAGACACTTCCGACGCCGTTAAAAATACCGTCAATCACAAGGGAATGAAGCACCGGATTGACGCCCCATGCTGTCATGGCGCTGTCCACGAGCTCGGTCAGTTTTCCGATCAGAACCTCCAGCACACTCTGCAGCGATGCTCCGATCACATGGAAGGTCAGGAAAAAGACAGCCGCCATAATCCCGGCAAAACATGGCAGAGCCGTATATTTTCCGGTCAGCACACGGTCAATTTTTGTGCTCCGCACATGCTCGCGGCTCTCTTTTGGTTTTACCACGGTCTCACGGCAGACTTTTTCAATAAAATTAAAACGCATATCCGCAATCGCCGCCGCGCGGTCCAGGCCGCGCTCCGTCTCCATCTGACAGACGATATGCTCGAGCATCTCTTTCTCGTTTTCATCGAGGGCCAGCTGCTCCAGGATCAGTGTGTCGCCCTCTGCCAGTTTGCTTGCCGCAAACCGCACCGGAATATCTGCCCTTGCAGCGTGGTCCTCGATCAGATGCATGATGGCGTGCAGCGCACGGTGGACGGCACCGCCGTGGTCGTCCGCCTCACAGAAGTCCTTTCTGCCCGGTTTTTCCTGATATTTTGCCACATGAACAGCGTGGGCAACCAGTTCCTCAATTCCCTCGTTTTTTGCAGCGGAAATCGGGATAACCGGGATGCCAAGTCTCTCTTCCATCTGGTTCACGAGCACAGAACCGCCGTTTTCGCGTACCTCATCCATCATGTTGAGGGCCAGTACCATTGGAATGTCGAGTTCCATCAGCTGCATCGTCAGATACAGATTCCGTTCGATATTCGTCGCATCTACGATATTAATGATGCCGCGCGGATGCTCGTTCAGCACAAAATTTCGCGTGACAATCTCTTCACTGGAGTACGGCGACATGGAATAGATACCGGGAAGGTCCGTGACCAGCGTGTTCTTCTGACCGCGGATTTCACCATCCTTCCGGTCCACCGTCACGCCCGGGAAATTTCCGACATGCTGATTCGATCCCGTCAGCTGGTTGAACAACGTAGTCTTGCCGCAGTTCTGGTTTCCTGCCAGTGCAAAGGACAGCAGCTCTCCTTCCGGCAGTGGATGCTCCTCTGCCTTATTGTGGTACTTTCCGCCCTCTCCAAAGCCGGGATGCGGAATCGCTCTGGCATCCGGCTGCTCCTTTTCTTTTACGGTATCCCGCACCTCATCAATTTCAATCCGTCCGGCATCGTCAAGGCGAAGTGTCAGCTCATAGCTGTGAATCCGTACTTCCACAGGATCTCCCATCGGTGCATACTTTACCATTGTTACCTCCGCACCTGGAATGATTCCCATATCGAGGAAGTGCTGCCGCAGCGCACCCTCTCCTCCTACGGTACGGACAGTCGCCGTTTTTCCGATCGGCAGTTCTTTCAATGTCATATCTGTCTCTCCTTGTTGATTCTCATTATCATTAACAAGTATATGACACGATTCGACTGCGGTCAAGCGCCTGCCGCTATTTACTGTTTTCTTTCTTCCAGTTTTTTCTGTACACTTGGAAACCGCTCGAGATCCGTGTGTGGAATTGCCTGGGCGGCTGCCATCATGGAAATAAAGTCAGAGACCTGACCAAACTGAATATAAACCATCTCCTCGAGAATCCGGTCAATCTCTTCGATTCGGGTTCTGTCCAGCAGAATTTTTTCCGCTCCCTCTAACGACGTATTTCCAGCGCAGATGAGGCGTTCCCGGTCCATATCCGGATACATGCCGATTGTGATGGCTGACTCCTTCGAGACGTGTTTTCCAAACGCGCCCGCCGCATAAAACCGGTCGATATCTTCCATGGAGATGCCGGATTCACGCATCATGTACTCAACCATCGTATAGGCGGCCGATTTCGTCCGCAGAAATTCGGCGATATCGCTCTGATAAAAGTTCAGTCCTTCCCTGTACTCGACACACCATTCTCCCGTCTTCGGATCTTCTTTGATCTTTTCTGACCGCTCCGGCTGCAGGGTACCGAACAGGTTGATCCATCCATTTAGGAATAATTCCGCGAGCAGATCGATAATGC
>ERZ839489.1658-NODE-1658-length-12805-cov-3.923216_pt1 | contig 12805 bp, 9 predicted proteins | sample MGYA00519938_ERZ839489 | MGnify/ENA primary metagenome ERZ839489 (study PRJEB31850, sample SAMEA3708846) | human gut metagenome | biome: human gut; feature: human-associated habitat; material: faeces | place: China | collected 2014 ... | reverse complement strand
CTAACTGTTTTGTAGCTGTATGCGAGGGTGCTAACTGTTTTGCATCCTCTAAGTGAAGTTCGTTCTGAGTTGCACAAGGAAGTGCCAGATCTACTTTTACAGACCATACTCCGCGTCCCTCATGATACTCTGAGTTTGGACGATAGTTCTTGTACTCTGTCAGTCTTGCGCGTTTTACTTCTTTAATTTCTTTCAGAGCTGCAACATCAATTCCTTCCGGATCATATACCCAGCCTGTAGAATCGCTGACTGTAACAACCTTAGCTCCAAGCTCCTGAGCCTTCTGTGTTGCGTAGATTGCAACATTACCGGAACCGGATACTGCAACTGTCATACCCTTGATATCTTTTCCGTTGAGTTTCAGAAGTTCCTCTGTCAGATACAGAAGTCCATAACCTGTGGCTTCTGTTCTTGCTAAAGATCCACCGTAACTTAATCCTTTACCTGTAAGTACACCTTCGTATACTCCGCGGATTCTCTTGTACTGACCAAACATATATCCAATCTCTCTTGCGCCTGTTCCGATATCTCCGGCCGGAACGTCAGTGTCAGCACCGATATATTTGCAAAGTTCTGTCATAAAGCTCTGGCAGAATGCCATAACTTCTCTGTCGGATTTTCCCTTAGGGTCGAAATCAGAACCACCTTTTCCTCCTCCGATTGGAAGACCTGTCAGTGAGTTCTTGAATACCTGCTCAAATCCCAGGAATTTGATGATTCCAAGGTTTACGGAAGGATGAAGGCGTAAGCCTCCTTTGTATGGTCCGATTGAACTGTTGAACTGTACACGGTAACCTGTATTTACCTGAACCTGTCCATTATCGTCTACCCATGGAACACGGAATTTGATCTGTCTCTCAGGCTCAACCAGTCTCTCAAGCAAAGCGTCTTTTCTGAATTTCTCCTCGTTTGCTTCGATTACCACTCTCAATGATTCCAATACTTCTTTTACTGCCTGGTGGAATTCTGGCTCAGCAGGGTTCTTTGCCACTACTTTTTCCAGTACTTCATCAACATATGACATACCTTTGTACCTCCTGAAAAATGTTATTATGAAATTTAAAGCGCCATATTTCTTGATTTATTTGCATTCATCATTCAAAAAAGAAAGACGGCAAAACCGTTCTTCTCCTTCGACGCTTTTGTCCTTTAATATTGTAAAGTATTTTACTTTATAACACAAGATTTTTTTTGCAAAAAAATGTTATTTTTATATTTTGTGCATTTTTAATTTTCATTTCCTGCATAATTTTGTATTTTTGCCGAAATACAGAACAAGCGCCTGCAAAATTTGCAAGCGCCTGATTATTTTTATTTAAAATATTTCACTCCGGACTCAAAGATCTTCAGATCCTGTTCTCCGTAAATGTTCATTGCAACGGAACGTCCACGTCTTTCTGAATGAGCCATTTTACCAAATACTCTTCCATCCGGGCTGGTGATACCTTCGATTGCAAGATAGGAACCATTAATGTTCCATGTCTCATCCATAGATACATTTCCCTGTGGATCGCAGTACTGAGTTGCAACCTGTCCATTTGCGATCAGCTTATCAAGCCATTCTTTGCAACAAAACGTCCCTCTCCGTGAGATGCAGGGTTTGTATAAACTCCGCCAAGCTTTGCTCCGGAAAGCCATGGAGACTTGTTGCTGACTACTTTCGTGTACACCATCTTAGAAATGTGGCGTCCAATTGTATTGTAGGTCAGTGTCGGAGAATCCTCTGTCTGCCCTGTAATTGTTCCATTTGGAACAAGTCCCAGTTTTACAAGAGCCTGGAATCCATTACAGATACCAAGTACCAGTCCGTCACGCTCCCCAAGAAGCTTCTCAACCGCCTCTTTCATCTTCGCATTCTGGAATGCAGTTGCAAAGAATTTCGCAGAACCATCCGGTTCATCACCAGCGCTGAATCCACCTGGGAACATGATCATCTGAGACTGCGCGATTGCTTTTTCAAATACATCGACAGAATCTACAATATCGGAAGCACTCATATTGCGGAATACTTTTACGATTGTTTTTGCTCCTGCTCTCTCAAAGGCTCTCTTACTGTCATACTCACAGTTTGTTCCAGGGAATACCGGAATAAATACAGTCGGCTGAGCGATCTTGTGTTCGCAGATATGTACTTTTTTCGTATCAAAAAGACCTGTGTCGATTTTCTCGTCCTGTCCCTCTGCTTTGGAATTTGTAGCAAATACGCTCTCCAGTGTACTCTCCCATGCTTTTTGGGCATCTGCAAGGGCAATCTTTGTATCTTTGTATTCAAAATTCTGCTCTTCTGTCACTTCACCGATGACTGTGTAATCAATCGTCAGTCCATCCAGCTTGTCAGCCGGAACTTCAGCAATCAGATCTCCAAATGCAGGTGCGAACAAGTCTTTTGCCTCTACGCTCGCATCTAATGTTACACCCATGCGATTACCAAATGCCATCTTGCTGACAGCCGGAACGATTCCGTGTCTGTCAAGTGCATAAGCTGCCACAATCTTGCCGTCATGGATATCAGCAGTAAATTTACCATACTGGTCCATAACTTTTTCATAAACCGGAACCTCATACTCGTCTGTCGGGATCTGAAGCCATACAAGCTTATCTCCTGCTTTCTTAAGCTCCGGTGTAATGATATCTTTTTCTGTTGCCACATCCACTGCAAAAGAAACCAGTGTCGGTGGTACATCAATATGCTCAAATGTTCCGGACATACTGTCTTTTCCACCGATAGAAGGAAGACCAAATCCAAGCTGTGCACTGTAAGCACCAAGAAGTGCTGCGAATGGCTGGCTCCATCTGTGTGGATCCTCTGTCATACGGCGGAAGTACTCCTGGAATGTGAAACGGATCTTACTGTAATCTCCTCCTGCTGCCACAATTTTTGCTACAGACTCTGTCACTGCGTAAATAGCTCCGTGGTACGGACTCCATGTTGACAGATACGGATCGAATCCGAAACTCATCATTGTAACCGTATCGCAGTCTCCTGTCAGTACAGGAAGCTTTGCAACCATAGCCTGTGTCTCTGTCATCTGATACTGTCCGCCATGCGGCATAAATACAGAAGATGCTCCAATGGAACCGTCAAACATTTCCACAAGACCTTTCTGTGAGCACACATTCAGATCTTTTAATGTCTCCATCCACTTTTCTTTGACATCTGTCACTTCTTCTCTTACGAGGATACTGTCTTTGCGGCTTGGAATATCTACAGCTACTTTTGTCTCCTGATGAGCACCGTTAGTATCTAAAAATGCTCTGGATAAGTCTACGATCTTCTTACCTCTCCAGGATAATACAAGTCTTGGCTCCTCTGTTACGACAGCTACCTTTGTTGCCTCTAAGTTCTCTTCTGCTGCATATCCCATAAATTCATCTACATCCTTCGGGTCTACAACAACAGCCATACGCTCCTGAGACTCAGAAATTGCAATTTCTGTTCCATCAAGTCCTGCGTATTTCTTCGGTACTTTGTCCAGATCTACCTGAAGTCCGTCTGCAAGTTCTCCGATTGCAACAGAAACTCCTCCGGCTCCAAAGTCGTTACATTTCTTAATTAATTTGCTGACTTCCTCTCTGCGGAACAGTCTCTGGATCTTACGCTCTGTCGGCGGATTACCTTTCTGTACCTCTGCTCCACAAGTCTCGATGGACTCCTCTGTATGTACTTTAGAAGATCCGGTTGCACCACCGCAGCCGTCACGTCCGGTACGTCCACCGAGCAGGATAATGATATCACCAGGATCTGAAGTCTCACGGATCACTGCACGTCTTGGTGCTGCTCCGAGAACAGCTCCGATCTCCATACGTTTTGCCACATAATTCGGGTGATAAATCTCCTTAACTGCACCAGTTGCAAGTCCGATCTGGTTACCATAAGAACTATATCCATGAGCTGCCTCACGAACCAGTTTCTTCTGAGGAAGCTTTCCTTTCATCGTATCTTTGATAGATACAGTCGGATCTGCTGCTCCGGTCACACGCATTGCCTGGTATACATAAGTACGTCCTGATAATGGATCTCGGATTGCTCCGCCAAGACATGTAGCAGCTCCACCAAAAGGCTCAATCTCTGTCGGGTGGTTGTGTGTTTCATTCTTAAAGTTCACAAGCCACTCTTCTTCCACGCCATCTACCTTGATCGGTACAACGATACTGCAGGCATTGATCTCATCTGACTCTTCCTGATCCTGAAGCTTGCCTTCTTTTTTCAGCTTTCTCATAGCCATCAATGCAAGATCCATCAGACATACAAATTTGTCCTCACGCCCTTTAAAAATCTCGCTGTGATCGCGAAGGTACTGCTTGTAAGTATCTTCCATCGGTTTTCTATAATCTCCGTCTCCAAAGGAAACTTCTGTAAGTTCTGTTGAAAATGTTGTATGACGGCAATGGTCTGACCAGTAAGTATCCAGTACACGAATCTCTGTCATGGAAGGATCGCGGTGCTCTTCCCCTTTGAAATGATTCTGGATATGCTGGAAATCACGGAATGTCATTGCAAGTCCAAGAGAATCATATAATTTCTTAAGCTCTTCCTCTTCCATATCCTTAAATCCGTCAAATACAATAACATCAGCAGGCTCGTCAAATTTTGTCACCAGTGTCTCCGGCTTCTCCTCTGCTGCTTCTCTTGAGTCTACCGGGTTGATGCAGTGTTCCTTAATCTTCTGAAGTTCTTCTTCTGTAATAGCTCCATTCTTACCATGAATAATATAAGTCGTTGCAGTACGGATGACCGGCTGCTCATCCTCTTTTACGAACTGGATACACTGAACAGCAGAATCTGCTCTCTGATCAAACTGACCCGGAAGAAATTCTACAGAAAACAGACTGTCTCCGGAGCCAACAGGAGCCTCCTCTTTCCAAAGTACATCTACCGGCGGTTCAGCAAAGATACCATTGCATGCTCTTTCAAATGTCTCATCAGATACGTTCTCCACATCATAACGATTCAGGATACGCACATACTCTACGTCTTTGATTCCAAGATAATTGCGAATCTCATGTGCAAGTGCCTTCTGCTGGACATCATAGCTGCCCTTTTTCTCAACATACACTCTTCTTACATTACTCATTCGTCTTCCTCCATTGTGTTTACATTTTTATTTGGTAATAGTTCTGTTACTTTAAATCTTCATTATTTATTTCATTGTAACACACCCACTATTATTATTGAAATTAATATATTTAAAACCTTTTATAAGTTTTACTAATTTCTTTCTTTTTTCGTTTCCACATGTACACGACCGCTGCAACTCCCGGCACGGCAAGTAATACAATAAATATCACTCCGACCCGGATTACCATGTCCAAGAAAAATCCTTCCGGCAGCATGCGGATCATATAATCTGTCTCCGGGTCAAAAATCCAGAGATTATTTGTAAAAAACAATTTATGAAACAGCGTAAAACAGCTTGTAAAATCAATGCTCATGGCAACTCCCAGAATTACCGCCAAAATAAGATAAACAAACAGCGCCTGCAAATATCCCTGCGGAACCAGTCTTCGGAAATCTGCTTTTTTTGCCTTAAGAACAATCATTAAAATAGTTGCAAGAATCAACGCATAATTCCGAAGCTTCAAACCTCCCAGAAACAAATTCCTCACATCTGCCAGGTGAAGCCTGTCCTGTTCATTGAAGAAATCCTGATGCTCACCGTCCACATCTGTGACAATTGACAGCTTTTCTTCCTTTCCAATCAGATAAGCCATCATATGTTCTGTCACTGCCATCACATTGTCAATCTTCATATTCAGATCGTCCGTGACCCGGTACTTTTCATATTCTTTTTTATAAAATCCGTAATGGCTGTCTCCATAAACTGCAAGCTGAAATCCAGTGATCAGCAATGCAAAGATTACCAGGAGCATCGTAAATGTAATGGTAACTCTGTACCAGATTTTCATGTTATCTTCCTTTTCTTTCCTAAACTACCTGCGCATTTTTTGCGATCCAGGTTTTTATCTCTAGTATTATACCAAGATATCTCATATCTGTATAGAAAAATCACTTCAAAACAAATTCTGCCATTGCATTTTGCATTAATTTACCTTATAATCAAATTAGTATTTATTAGGGAGTCTTATTATGGATATTAATTACGAATTATATAAAGTGTTTTACCACGTAGCAACTACACTAAGTTTTTCGGAAGCTGCGAATAAATTATTTATCTCTCAGTCAGCCGTAAGCCAGTCTATCAAAGCGTTGGAAAAAAAATTAAATCAAAAGCTTTTTATCAGGAGTACCAAAAAGGTACGCCTGACACCAGAAGGCGAACTGCTTCTTCGTCATGTGGAACCAGCTATGAATCTGATTCACCGTGGAGAAATCCAGCTTTTAGAAGCTTCTGAAGGTGTAGGACAACTTCGCATCGGTGCCAGTGACACTATCTGCCGTTATTTTCTTGTTCCTTACCTGGAGCGTTTCCATAAGGAATTTCCGGGAGCTCACATCAAAGTAACGAATGCAACTTCTATCCACTGTGTAGAACTATTAGAAAATGGACAGGTTGACCTGATTGTTGTCAATTCTCCAAATCCATATCTCGGAAACTGTGAAACAAAACATATCCGCTCTTTCCAGGACGTGTTTGTTGCAAATCATTCTTTTGATAAACTTGTCGGAAGATGCTTAAGCTACAAAGAACTTTTAGAACATCCGATTCTGATGCTGGATAAAAAAAGTACAACCAGCGAATTCCTGCATAATCTCTTTTTACAGCACCAGTTAGATCTCGTGCCGGAAATTGAGCTGAGCAGTAATGATCTTCTCATTGACCTTGCAAAAATCGGGCTCGGCATTGCATGTATACCCGATTACTGTATTACCGGAAAAGATCTGGAAAAATTATTTATTGTTGAGACAAAAGAAAAACTGCCGGTGAGAGAACTGGTCATTGCTTACAATGACCGCGTTCCCATCACCAAGGCAGCTACAGAATTTCTGAAATATTTTTAGCAGTTCCTTTTAAGGATCCCTGCACCATCTGAGGTTTTCCACCGCCACGGCCCTGGAAAGCCTCATTTAATTTTTTGCTGATCACTCTTACATCCTCAGAATGGCTTCCGATAACATAACGATATCCTTCTTCATCATTTCCTGCAAAAATTGCACAAATCTTTGCACCTCTCTCTAATAGAAGGTTCATTAGTTCTCTCGGTTCATTTCCACTAAGTTCACTGTCAAATACCTTTACCAGTTCCGGAGTAACGTCAATCTCCTTTGCCTGATAAGCCAGTAATTTTTGTTTGAGAGCAGATACCTGATTTTTCAAGTCAAGCTGCTCTTCTTTTAATTTTTCTACAGCTTCGGCAACTTCTGTATCCTTTGCACAGAGCAGTGCGGAAATCTTCTTCACGCTCTCCTCTTTCTGCTGATGATCTGCAAGTGCACGGCTTCCACTTAACATAGTGATGCGTTCGCCGCCTTTGTATGACACCATATCCACCAGTTTGATATTTCCAATCTCCCCGGTTCTATCTACGTGTGGTGCACAGCATGCACAGATATCCACGCCCGGAATATTCACAATACGGACTTGTCCTTCAATTTCAATCTTACTTCTGTAAGTCAGATCTTTCAACTCTTCCTTTGTCGGGTAAAGAATCTCTATATTCAAATTCTTGTAAACGATGCGATTCGCCTCTTCTTCGATTTCTTTCAACTGCTCCTTTGTAATCGGTCCGTCAAAATCCATCGTACAGTAATCAGCTCCAAGATGGAATCCTACATTGTTGTATCCGAATCTTCCATGTACAATTCCTGAAATGATATGCTCGCCACTATGTTGCTGCATACTTTCGAATCTCTTTTCCCAGTCAATTTCGCCTTTAACGATCTCGCCCGGTGTCAGTGCGCCATCTGTGTAATGATAGATAATTCCATCCTTCTCCTGCGCGTCCAGCACATGAACCCCTCCAAGAATTCCTGTATCTGCATACTGTCCGCCGCCTTCCGGGAAAAATACTGTCTTATCCAAAACTACTTTGTATCCTTCTCCTTCCGGCTCACATGAAATTACCTGTGCCTCAAAGTCTTTTCTATGACTGCTTTCGTAGTACAACTTGTCTGTCATGTTACCTATAAATCCTTCCTGTAATATATACTACTCTTCATGATACCTTCAGATTGCTCCGTGCTATGCACTCCCACAATCCGACCACACTATTCGGATATCGCGCAACTCATTACATTCTCTCTGGTGCTTCGAATCCAAGAACATCAATGCAGGACTCCAATACTTTTTTGGTCAGTATAAGCAGTGCAATGTATCCCTGTTTCTTTGCTTCGTTTTCCTCTGCCAGAATTTTGGTTTCATGATAAAAATGATTGAATGCATTTGCAAGATCATAAATATACGCACAGATTTTATGTGGTGCAAGTTCTTCGTAAGCATTTTCCATCATCTCGTTATATTTTACCAGCGCAAGCATCAATGCTTTCTCGCTCTCGCCGGACTGCTGATTTACCTTAAGTCCTGTGACCGCTTTTCCTTCTTCCTGGTATTTGTTCAGGATAGATTTGATACGCACGATGGTGTACAGAATATACGGTCCTGTGTTTCCCTCAAAGGAAGTAAATCTGTCTACATCGAAGACATAATCTTTGGAAGCCTGATTGGACAGATCCCCGTACTTGATTGCAGCCATACCTACCGTTTTCGCAGTGTTCTTCGCTTCCTCTTCCTCTACAGTACGGTTGTCCGTGATCTTCTTGTACATTTCCTCCTGAATCTCAGCGATCAGATTCTCCAGACGCATAACACCACCTTCTCTTGTCTTAAATGGTTTGCCGTCTTTTCCATTCATGGTACCGAAACCTAAGAATTTCAGTTCTGTCTCAGAAGGAACGATTCCTGTCTTCTTTGCTGCACGGAATACCTGTACAAAATGTAACTCCTGACGCTTATCTACAACATAAATGACTTTGTCCGGATGGTAATCTTCCACTCGTTGAACCAGCGTTGCAAGGTCTGTCGTTCCGTAGAGAGATGCTCCGTCTGACTTTTGGATCATGCATGGTGGAATTTCCTTTGTGTCTGACTCTTCCTGTACATCAATCACAAGAGCTCCGTCATCTACATGTGCAAATCCTTCTTTTTTCAGCCGCTCAATCATATCCGGAATGTAAGCCTGTGCATCAGACTCACCTTTCCACAGATCAAAGTCCACATTCAGGTTCGCATAGTTCTTCTTCAAATCATTTACAGATACATGCATAATGTGGTTCCAGATTGCTGTATAACCTTTATGTCCGTTCTGGAGTAAATATGTGGCATGCAATGCACGCTCTCTATACTCCTCATCCTCTTTTGCTTTTCCACTTGCTGTCGGATAGATCTCTTCCAACTCAGATATGGTAAATGGAGCCTCTGCCGGATATTCTCCTTTAAAATTCTCATCAAAATATGGAAGTTCTGGTTTTCTTTCCTTTAATTCCGTAATAATCAGTCCCATCTGATATCCCCAGTCTCCCAAATGGATATCTCCAAGAACATTATGTCCCATTTTTCTTGCAATTCGTTTTACGCTCTCACCAATAATTGCAGAACGAAGATGTCCTACATGAAGCGGTTTTGCCACGTTCGGTCCGCCGTAGTCGATCACGATCATCTTAGGATTGTCAGTCTTATTCAGTCCGAGGTCTTCATCCGTCTCCATCTCATCCAGATAATCTGCTACAAATCTTTCATCTAATTTCAGATTGATAAATCCCGGATTTACTGCCTGAACATCGCAGAAGCAACCACTTCCTTCTAATTTTGCCACAACATCCTGCGCAATCATAATCGGTGCTTTATGATAAGCTTTTGCTCCTGCCATAGCACCATTACACTGATACTCGCAAAGATCCGGGCGGTTCGACAATGTTACTTTTGCATAATTCCTGTCATATCCTGCTGCTTCGAAAGCTACTGCCAGTTCTTCCGCTATAAAATCTGATATTCTCTTCATGCTCTCTACCTCTTATTTATCGTAATTTTTCATTTACAAAATATGTCACATTGTATTTTAGCACAAGAAAATAAAGCCAACAACCTTAATTCTTTTCACACACAAGATTTTCAACGCTTTTTTAGAAAGTCTGGTTGCTATTCCAGTAAATCCATGCTATTATAATAGTAATAATTACTGTTATTATGCGATTTAATAGATGGGAGGTTACCTATGAACAAAAAAGTACTTCGAAATTTATCTTATGGTGTATATGCCGTTTCGACACTTGGGGAGAATCGTATGTCTGGCTGCATTGCCAACAGTATTATGCAGATTACTTCTTCCCCTGCAACTTTAGCTGTCAGTATGAATCATGATAATTATACGCATGAATGTATTGAAAAAAGTGGAATGTTCGCAGTTTCCATACTTTCTGAAAAGACTGACCCCAATATCATCAGCCAGCTTGGATTTCAGTCTTCCAGAGATGTGGACAAGTTTATGAATGTTCCTTTTATTACAAAGCATAATATTGCCGTTGTCGATGATGCATGCGGTTATCTTGTCTGTAAGGTCATCGATAAAATGGAAACAAATACCCACACAGTCTTTCTTGGGGAAATCATTGACTGTGATATGTTGAATCAGGAAACACCTATGACCTATGCCTACTATCACAATATCATCAAAGGCAAGAGTCCGAAAAATGCACCGACTTACCAGCCGGAAGATCTGGATACGGTAGATTCTGCTTCTTCTGATTCTTCAATCACCTCCAGTAATTCCTCCGGAAATGGCAAATGGGTGTGTAGTATCTGCGGATATGTCTATGACGGTGATATTCCATTTGAAGAACTTCCAGACACATTTGTCTGTCCAATCTGTAAACAGGGCAAGGATAAATTTAAGCAGCGATAACTTGTCTGACAGACACATTTTATATTAAATTAAAGGTTAGGTTACATCTATGAATTTAAAACTTGGATCTCATGTCAGCATGAGCGGAAAAAGCATGCTCCTTGGTTCTGCAAAAGAAGCTGAATCCTATGGAGCAAATACATTTATGTTCTATACCGGAGCACCACAAAACACCAAAAGAAAAGAGATTTCTGAACTCAATATTGATGCCGCCTGGAACTATATGAACGAAAAAAATATTTCAGATATCGTCGTTCACGCTCCTTATATTATCAATCTTGGTAATACCGTAAAACCTGAGACATATAAACTGGCCGTGGAATTTCTGGCAAAAGAAATTGACCGCGCGGCCGCCTGCAAAAGCCAGACTCTGATTCTGCATCCTGGTGCCCACGTCGGTGCCGGAGTTGAAACCGGACTTCAACAGGTCATAAAGGGGCTCAATGAAGTCTTGACAAAAGACACGCCTCTTCATATTGCACTGGAAACCATGGCGGGAAAGGGATCGGAACTTGGCCGGTCTTTTGAAGAACTTGCAGCAATCTATGACGGCGTAGTCTACAGCGACAAACTGCGTGTCTGTTTTGATACCTGCCACACTCACGACAGTGGTTATGATATCCGTGGTAATTTCGACGGTGTGATCGACGAGTTTGATCATTTGATCGGTAAAGATCAGATTGCGGTCTTTCATATTAACGACAGTAAAAATGTGTGTGGTGCAAAGAAAGACAGGCATGCCAATCTCGGCACTGGAGAGATTGGATTCGATGCCCTCTCCTATATCGTACACCACCCGGATTTTGAACAAATTCCAAAAATCCTTGAAACTCCATATATTCCTTCTCCAACAAAAGAGAAGAAATCTTACGCACCATACAAATATGAGATTGCAATGTTAAGAGCCAGCCAGTTCGATAAGAATTTTCCGGATAATATTATTGCAGAAAATGAACATTAAGTTACTATTACAATCAGTCAGTACTACTTTAAATTTAAACAAATAGATATCTGAGCAGTAAATCTTTAAAGGTTTTCTGCTTTTTGTTACTCATTTTCAGCAAACTCTACTGACAGATTCTTGTAAAATGCCCCCTGATATTTAAATGAATCATTTTTTCACAATTGTGCTTGACACTTTCGAATATCTGTATTATTGTATTATTCAGATAGTACAATAATACAAAGTGAAAGGAGTACATAATATGCCATGGAATTTAGATAGTGACCGTCCCATTTATCTTCAGCTCATGGAACGAATTCAGCATGATATTATCTCCGGCACCTACAGACCCGGGGACAAACTTCCTTCTGTTCGCGAACTTGCTATGGAAGCATCCGTAAATCCTAACACAATGCAAAAAGCACTTTCCGAACTGGAGAGAATTGGTCTGGTACACTCCCACCGTACAAGCGGACGATTTATTACGGAGGACGAAACAATGATAAAACAATTAAAAACAGAGACTGCCACCGAGCATATCCGTGAATTTTTAAAATCAATGGAACATCTTGGATTTACCAGACCGGAAATCCTGGAACTGGTTCAAGATACAATGAAGGAGGAAAAATAATATGAAACCCATTTTAGAATGTAAAGGGCTTTCCAAAAAGTACAATAAAAGTGCCTACGCTCTCCACAATCTGAACCTGACACTGAACCATGGTCAGATCATCGGACTGCTTGGTCCAAACGGTAGCGGAAAAACTACACTGATCAAACTGATCAACGACCTCTTAACACCGACAGAAGGGACTGTTCTTATCGACGGAGAACTTCCTGGTGTCCACAGCAAGAATATCGTGTCCTATCTTCCAGACCACAGTTATCTGGACGGTTCCATGAAAATCCAGGATCTGGTTTCTTACTTTGCTGACTTTTATGAAGATTTTTCCAAAATCCGAGCCACCTCGATGCTGTCTGATCTATGTTCAGGTCCTTCAGCAT
>ERZ839489.1651-NODE-1651-length-12849-cov-2.706269_pt1 | contig 12849 bp, 8 predicted proteins | sample MGYA00519938_ERZ839489 | MGnify/ENA primary metagenome ERZ839489 (study PRJEB31850, sample SAMEA3708846) | human gut metagenome | biome: human gut; feature: human-associated habitat; material: faeces | place: China | collected 2014 ... | reverse complement strand
GTCTGCGGATAACGGCAATGCCAAAGCGGCTCAGATGCTGAAAATACTCAGTCAGCACTTATTTATGAAGTAAGCTGCCTGACAGGGGGATGGATAAATGGACATCATTGTCAGTTTTTTTGAAAGTCTCATAGATGGGGTTATTGACTGGATCGTGAACCGATGTGTGAAAGGGTTTAAAAACAGGAGGAAGAACAATGGATCATACAAAAATGCCAATGAGTGAAGTGTTGACACCGGATGAAAAACTGGTGGCGGATTTTATAAAGACAAGAACAAAGAAAGTACTGGACGATATCCAGAGGCTTTCAAAAGAGCAGAATGCTGATATATCAGAATGGGCAGAGAGTTTTGCCTATCTGGCAAGAACTTACGGCAGAGATTCCGATGAAACTTTCAAGTGGTTCAAATACTATTTCAGAGAGGGCATGATTCCGGCCAACGTGGCACTGCCGCTGGTTGTGCAGGTATATCTTGACAGCAGTGTAGACGGCGGTTTCGTTAATACATTTGCCAAGGCATTCAAACAGGAACCGGAAGATGTCAGAAATCAGAGAATCGAAGACATGAAACAGGAACTGGCTGAATATATTGATAGTGACGGCAATCTGACTGTTTACCGCGGCAGCTTTGAGCGCCCATTTGGCAGAGAAGACGACGCCAGCAGAGTTATTGAGAAAGGATTTGCTTTCAGCCTGGACAGGGAAGTGGCGAAAAACTATGCCACTTGCTGGTTCCCTGAAACAGCGAAGATTTATGAAGTGAAGGCACCGCTTTCAGATGTGGCATGGTACAGCAATTATGACGAGGAAAAGACTGTCATCCTGTTGCCTCAGAATAAGGGCGGACTGTGGACGGTGGCATCTGAGGAAGTTGTTCCGTCATCCGAATACGGTTCGGACTCTGAAAAAGCAGTTGCCGTACAGGCTTATGCTTCTACTTTTAAGAGAAAGTAAAGAAACGGACAGATGATAGAAGCACTGACAGAAAGAAGCGCCGAAAATCGGCAAAGAGCATTCAGGATATGAAGTTTTTGAGAGATATTACGGAGTTTATTTTTCTTGAAGATCTGCCGAAAAAGGCAGATATCATCATCGTACCCGGCAATACATGGCCGCAGCCTGCAAGGAGGGCTGCGGCGCTGTATCAGGCGGGGATGGCACCTTATATTGTGGTGTCCGGCAGATACAGCAAAGGCCGGTCAGCTTTTGAGGGGCCATCCTGTGACAGGGAATGTTATAAGGGCCCTTATGCTGCAGAAGCGGATTTCCTGACAGATGTGCTGATGCAGGCAGGCGTGCCGGGAGAAGCCATTCTTCAGGAAAGAGAAGCCACATTTACTCTTGAAAATGCTGAATATATCAGGAAGATGCTGGAGGAAAAGCACCTTCCGATAAAAAGGGCCATTATCTGCTGCCAGGCTTTTCATGCCAGAAGATGCAGAATGTATTTTGAGTATGTATTTCAGGACAGGGAGATTGAATTCCTGATGTGCCCAGCGGTTACACAGAGCATCAGCCGTGATAACTGGGCGGAAAGCAAAAAGGGGCTGGAGACGGTTCTGGGAGAGCTGAGACGCTGCGGCGAACAGTTTTCCTGGATGTTGCAGTAGATAGCAGGAGGAGAAAGTGGACAATTATATTTTAATGAATGATATGGTGCAGGCCCATGAGGCGCGTATGATGCATCTGAAGCGTTATTATCCTTTTTTCAGATTAATGGATACCGGATTGTCCCAGTACAGGGACGGAAGTTACGGACGCCTGGATATGTCATATATTGTCCTTGCCGTCCTGCGTTTTTTTATTGAGGCGAATCATTTTCAGGATCAGCCGGTATGCTATGAGGATTACAGGCAATTCATGGCCGGACTTTTGGTGAGAGATTTTGATTTTACCGAAGAAGAGGCCGATGATGAACTGTATCAATACATTTTTGATAAATTATGCAACGAGGGACGACCATTTGAACTGGATTACTATGACCCGGCCGCCCATCAGCAGAAAACACTGCGAGTGCGTCTGATTGAGAGGGAACTGAAAGATCAGCAGGTACTTTACAGAATTTCATCTGATGCGGTGGCTTTTTATCTTGATACAAAGGAAGTTCGGGAGGAAAGCCATATCAGCGTTGCCCAGCTGCTTCTTGAGAAGATGATAAAAGCGCAGAATTTCAGAGGCGGGCTGGAGGTTATCGGGCGCATCAACATGGAAGTGGGACGCCTGATGGAGGAACGACATGAGATCCAGACACTTTTGAACCGCCATGTGACGGAGGGGCTTGCTGCACTGGAGAATTATCATGATCGTCTGATGAAGTGGTTTAGTGAGGAACAGCGTCTTTTTGCCTCGAATATGGCATTGTCTGCAAGGGCTGTGCAGAAAATGGAGACGGACAGGATCACCGGTGAGGCAGCGGAGGAAGTCTATCAGCTGGATACGGCGCTGAAAAATGCCATGAAGCGTCACGAAGAGCTGATGCATGCTTATATGCAGATGCAGAAGGCCGGAGATGAGGCGCTTGCAAAGGCGAAAAGGACACGTTTTCGTCCTTCCGTGGATTTTATGGATGTGGGACAGCGGATGATCGAGGCGGACAATCCGGAACTCCTGACATATCTGGTGCTACCGCTTTTTGCACCGAAGATAAAGAAGACATTTCCGATGTCCCGGGTGGACGACCTGCTGCTCTATAAGCCGGAGGAATCGGCGGCAGGTGAACTGGTGGAAAAGGGCCGGGAGCAGATGTATGTTTATGAGGATGAACTTGCAGAGGAGAGAATGAAGGACAATTTCAGTTATCTTCTGAGGGTACTTCTGGACAAGATTAAACAGAAAAAAGAAGTAACGCTGGCACAACTTAATGACCTTTATGCCATGAAATTCCCGGATCAGGTACTGGAAAACAGAGATTACTATGCGTTTCTTGTACACCTGAGCCAGAAAGAACATTATGATCTGGATATGATCAAGGATCATCCGGATACATTTCTTGAGGATACCATGGCGGATTTTCTGAAGGCGAATCCGGGATATGAAGGACTGAAATTCAGGTTGATTTATCTGCCGGATGAAACAATCTCCATTCTGGAGCGGTTTGAAATGAGTAATATTCGATTTGAAAGGACGGAAGAATAATGGATCACAGAAATCTGGACAAAGCAATGGAGATATTTGCATGTCTGATTACAGGGGAGACAGTGGGCAGGGAAAACCACAGAGATCTCTATGAAGCCTATAGCAGTCAGGCGGAGGTTTATGACATTCTGGATGCGGTTTTAAAGAAATCCAATCTTCGTCTTTATGAATATCACAATACACTATATGTGACTGCCGGAGATGAGAACAGGGTTTTCGGCTACACTAACGACGAGCTGAAAAAAGCCATCGGGCTGCGTCTGAACAGAGAATTATTTCTGGCGTACCTCATTATTTATGACGTGATGACGCTGTTTTATGAGACCACCTCCGGGGAGGCAGCGCTGACCTATGTGAAGACAGATATGGTCATTGAAAGTACAACAGCTCTGCTTTCCGGTGTGATGGCGAGACTGGAGACGATTGTTCAGAATGATATTGAGGAAAACAGTTTCAGAACATTGGCATTATTGTGGGATGAGCTGCCTCTGATGGCTGAAAATGATGATATTTCCACATTAAAGGCTGCCAGAGGGTCCAAAACAGGTTTTGTCAAGCTGGTCTTCAATTTTCTGATCACGCAGGCGCTTTTTGTGGAATCGGCGGGAAAATATTATATAACGGACAGAATGCGGGCGCTGGTCGAGAACTATTTTGACAGCTGCAAAGGACGGCTGTATGAAGTCATTGAACAGAGCAGGCGGGGCAATATGGAGAACATTGAGAGAAAACGGCAGGGCGATGTGAAGGAACCTGTGCAGGACCGAAACAGCAAGACAGAGGAGGATGAGGAAAATGCCGCATATTAACAGAGTGCGTGTCAATAATGTACGCTATAATTTCGGTACACAGTTTTATGATGATTTTATTATGCGCTTTGACTGTAAAAATGTGCTGTATGACCTGGCCAACGGCGGCGGCAAAAGTGTTCTTTTACTGCTTTTGCTTCAGAATCTGATTCCGAACTGTACGCTGGATGACAAGCAGCCGGTGGAAAAATTATTTCGCGGTGAAGGCGGCAGTACGGTTATCCATTCATTGATCGAATGGAAGCTGGACGATTATCTTGTCAAAGATGATTACAGATATATGTTGACGGGATTCTGCGCCAGAAAGGCAAAAGATGATGAAAATCAAAATGCAGCAGGGGACGCAGCGGCGATTGAATATTTTAACTATGTCATTTTTTACAGACATTACAATGACAATGATATCGTGAATCTTCCGCTCAGCGATGGTAAGGAAAGAATTACATGGCCGGGGCTTAAAAATTACCTCAGAAATCTTTCAAGAAAGGATTACCAACTGCAGGTTCATTTATTTGAGCGCAAAGGTGAATACCAGCGTTTTATCAGCCGGTATGGACTGTATGAGAGCGAGTGGGAAATTATCCGTGGGATCAATAAGACGGAAGGTCATGTGCGGACCTATTTTGAAAGTCATTATCGGACAACCCGCAAGGTGGTGGAGGATCTTCTGATCGAGGAGATTATCCAGAAAGCATTTATGGCGCGGACATCGGAACGGGCTGAAAATGGTGATAATATGTCGTTGATGGCGGATACGTTGTATCAGATCAAAGATCAGTTAGCGGAGCTGACCCGCAAGAAAGCGGAAATCGGCCAGTATGATAGACAGCAGGAAGTTATGCACAGCCTGGGTGAGCGGATCCGGACGTTGGATGTTATGTATGGTGAGGAAATGACACTGCGGATGGACATTGCCAGAGCATGGCAGACTGTACTTGCCAGACAGAAAAACAGGACTGCGGATCTGGCAGCGGCCAGAAGAGAACAGGAGCTGGCAAAGGGGCATATGGAAGACTATGCCAGAAAGCTGGAGACGGTCAAAATCCAGTCCAGCAAGGAACAGCTGGCCTATCTTGAAAAGGAAGCGGCCGACTGCAGCGAAAAGCTTGAGAAATTACAGCTGGAACAGGCTGTCAGCAGGGATGATCTGAACCTCAGAGAGAGTATGAATGATTACCTGGAATATCTGGAAGAACAGCAGAAATATCAGGCCGTGGAGAATACGATCCGTCATAGTACGGATGGGCAGAAGGAGCAGCTGGCACAGCTTCGGGCTTATGCAAAGGCATGGCAGAAACGTTGCCAGAAGCGGATGACCGTTTTGGATGACCGTATTGTACAAGGCCGGAAAGAAATGGAAAATCTTCAGCAAAAGCTGGATGAACTGGCATCATCAGAGCGTGAAGATGACAGAATGCTGGCGGTTCTGGAGCATCAGTCTCAGGAAAACCGTGAAAAAGAGCAAATGTATCTGAAGGATTTTGCAAGGCTGAGGGAAGCATCAGGACTTCTGGTGATTGAGGAAGTCGATAAGGAACTGCTCAGCCAGAAAAAGAAACTGGAAGCAAAGGAAGCTGAACTGATGCAGCTCATGGAGGATGCGAAGGCCGCAGAGGCAGAAAAAAATGAACAGCAGCTTCAGGAAGCTCGGAATACACAGATGTTGGGACATATCAGGACATTGATCCGTGAGGGCAATGAATTTATGGCAGCCTGGCAGCGGGAATATGAGCAGATCGCCAAACTGCTTCAGGTCTATCAGGTGACAGAAGCCGGTTTACTCAAGGAGCATTTGTTTGCACGCTATCGTAAGCTTGTGTGTGATATTGAAGAACGTCAGAGACAGGAAGCTGCACTGAAAGAAAAAATCCATCAGTTGGAAGATGGCGGGCTGATGCGTATACCTGCGGATGTTCAGGATTTTATGGATTATATCCGAACATGCCATGGCATTACCTGTGTTTATGGGGCTCAGTATCTTCAGGAAACAAATGATGCAGAGCGGCGTGCACTGCTTGCACGGATGCCGTTTTTGCCGTACACAGTGATTTTAAAAGATGGTTTTGCAAAAGTAGCGGCGGATGAACTTTTAAAGGAAAAAGATTTCGGGGAGCATGCGATTCCTGTGATCAGTCTTGAAACGGTACTTTCTGAAGAGGAGCCGGTGGAGAAGAGCCGACTGCTTTTTGCCGGAAAAGGCAGCAGTTTCTATCTGGATGAAAATATGCGTCATAAAGTATGCGCACAGAGCCGGGAGCAGCTGACAGAACTTCAGCGGGTGATTGCCCGAATGGAGGATCAGCAGCAGACCTATGAAAAAGATATGGAGTCAGTGAGCAGTTTTCTCCTTGTCTATGATAGCAAAAAGGAAGAAAACAGACAAGCGCTTCGGGAAAACCAGAAGAAAGAGCTGGCGCTTCTGGAGAAACAGAAGTTGATCAAAGACCGGATACAGCAGTTGGATGGGCAGCTGTCCGGGGATGCTGTAAGTATTGAGGAAGCCGGGAAGCAGGCGGAGACGGCAAAAGAGCAGTATGCGGTACTTGAGTCACTGCGGGATGTCAATACAGCATTGACTGAGACAAAGCATCTGATCGAAGAAGTCAGACAGAAATATGGAAAATTGGCGGCAAAAAAACAGGAGGAAGAACAGACCGCAACTTTGCTGCGCACCAAAATGCAGGAACAGTCGGAAGTGTGTGAACATACAGTCAGTGAGAAAGATCTGCTGATAAAAGACTGGGAAGACAACTGGAAGCTTTATGTTGTTGAAACAGACGGACAGCAATTTTTGGGTGAACAGCCGTCGAAAGGACAGGTGCCGGAAGATTTGACGGATGATGCGCTGCGGGCGGCCTTTTATGGCATTCGTGACGCTTATGAGAAAGAACATATGGATCTGGATGACAAAAAGCAGCTGATGGAAAGCTATGCACGTTCTATGGAGCGTCTGACAAAGAGTATTGCCGATAGAAATCTCCAGATGGCGCGTATGGAAAATCTGCGGGCGGATGGCCAGATTTATCAGACAGCGGCTGAGAATATCAGGAAGATCAGGCAGGACCTTGAGAATATGGCACAGCAGGCCGACAATATGCGGCAGCAGCTGACGGCCATTGAAGCGGACAAGAATCGTCTGTATGGCAGTGTTGCTCAGGCAGTCAATGTGATTGAGGAAAAATACGGTGCCTATAAAGAGGTGGCGTTAAATGATCAGAGTTATGAATCCTACGTGGAGAATATGCGTCAGCTCTATGAAAATACTTCGGCGGAGTATCGTTCGCTGACTGGACGTATTGAGCGTCTGACAAAGGAATTGTATGCGCTGGAGGGAATCAGGCATGATGTGGAACGCTTGATGAAGCTTTGCCATGTACAGGAAAATCTGACAACAGAAACATTGGATGAGCAGATCGGATTGAAGCGCAGATATGAGGAACTTCTGAGACGTTATGAGCAGATGCAGTCCCAGTATTTTGCAAAAAGAGATGCGTTTGAAAAGGACAAAGCCAAAGCAGTGTCAGAACTGCATCAGTTAGGTGCAGAAGGTCTGGCGGCAGAACTTCGTGAACATCTCAGCCTTCCGGAGAATGCAGAAGCGGCAGGCAGAGTGATGCAGGAAATTGAGGAAACCATTGCCCTGATCCGTATAGAGAAAGAGCGTGTCGGAAAAAACATGGAAGACCTTGTCAGCATCAAGGACAGTTTTGAAAGTCAGTGTCTTCAGATTTGCCAGAACATCCGGATGGAACTGGATAAACTGCCGAAGATGTCTGCGATTGTCATGGATAACGAGCAGATTCAGATGGTCGGCCTTACCATCCCTTATGTTAAAGAGAATTTTTACAAAGAGAAAATGTCTGCTTATATTGATGATATTGTTAATCAATCGGATACCCTTGGAATGCAGGAAGAGAAAATGCGCTATATCCGGCAACAGTTGGCCTGGAAGCGGCTGTTTTCGGTGATTGTAACAGATATGAATGCCATTCGGCTGACACTCTACAAGAGAGAGAGAATTGCCAGCCAAAGTCGTTATCTGAAGTATGAAGAGGCGGTGGGCAGTACAGGGCAGTCCCAGGGAATTTATATTCAGTTCCTGATTGCAGTGATCCATTATATTTCAGCTATTCATGCAGGCGCGGCTGCAGGTGAGCATCTCAGGAAAGTCCTGTTTATTGATAATCCATTTGGCGCAGCCAAGGATATTTATATCTGGGAGCCTATTTTTGCCTTATTAAAAACCAATGATGTACAGTTGATTGTTCCGGCAAGAGGTGCAACGCCGGCAATTACAGGTAAATTTGATGTCAATTATGTTTTGGGACAGAAGCTGATGAATCATCGTCAGCAGACGATCGTCGTAGATTATCACTCCAATGTGAAGATTGACGAAATGGAATATGTGAAGATTAATTATGAGCAGGAAGTTTTTGACTTTGTTTAGGGCGTTAGTTGTCAAGTGTTTACTTGTGTGTTAAAATGCCCTTAGCGGAGCCGACGGCTTTGCAGTGAGGAGATGAATAAATTGGAGAATAATAAGATAAATGAAGGCGCGCTGACCAAGCAGATCAAGACCCTTGTGATGCAGGAGCGTTATGAAGAAGCCATGAAGGTTCTGGATGAGATTGAAGTCAGCAAGATCCGCAATATCTCTATCCTTTGCCTGGTCGGTGAAGTTTATATGGGCCTGAAGCGTTATGATGAAGCAGAACAGATTCTTCTGCGTGTTTATGAGAAGAATCCGAATACAAGACGAATCCTTGATCTGCTGACAACGTTGTATATTGATAAAGGTGAGTATTCTGAGGCAGAATATTATTATAAAGAGTTCATTGGTGTGGCATCCAGAGATCTGCATCGCTACATTCTGAGATACAGATTGGATAAGGGCAAAGGGGAACGTCTTTCTGTTTTGATTGATACCCTTGAGAAGTTAAAGGATTATGAATACATAGAGGAGTGGGCTTATGAACTGGCGACTTTATATGAGGCCAGCGGTGAGACGAAGAAATGCATTCATGAATGTGATGAGATCGTGCTGTGGTTTGGCCATGGAGAATATGTGGACAAGGCCATTGCGCTGAAATGTAAATTGACAGGTGAACCGCTGCCGGAGATTTCAACGGTTGAACAGCATCGCGTTGAGGAAGAACAGCGTGCGGCCCATGAGAAGCAGCTGACAGAATCTATAGGTGCAGAGATGGGCATTGAGGGTTTTGCCGGTGCGGATTATGAGGGAAGCATTGATCTTGATCTTATTCAGCGGGCAATGGATGGGGCAGCGCCTGAAGCGGCAGATGAACCGATTGTCGAAACAGCTGTGACAGAGGACACACTTCGGGATGAAGTGATTGTGGAAGAGCCGGTATTAGAAGAAAATGAAGAGCCGACATTAGAAGAAAATGAAGAGTCGGCGGGAAGCGCTGAAGGTGAAGAGACGCAGGATGCGGCAATGGCCGTTGATGCGGGAAATACAGACAGTGAAACGGTGAATGCAGATGGAAATACAGCAGATGATGACGGGCATGCGGAGTCTGCTGATGAAGACAGTGAAGCAGAACAACCGGATGAAGAAAATGAGAAGTCTCATATTGCCCATCTGTTCAGCTCATTGATGTTTGGCAGGAAAGAGAAAGAGAAGCATTTTGACTGGTCTACTCTGAAATTGGCCAAAGAAAAAGGGGAAAAGCCTGACGAGATCGAACTGGCTGCTGCAGCGATCACTGCCGCCCAGAGCCAGGAGAGTCAGGCAGGCGAGAAGGATGAAGATATTTTCCTTCATGAGGAAATGCCTGTTGAGGAAATGTCAGAGAATACGGTGGCAGAGGATGCACCGGAGAAAGAAGTGCCGGAATCAGAAGAAGCCGAAGATGCAGCGATTTCTACAGAGGGACTCAGCGAGGAGGATGCAGATTTCTTCGGCAAACTGATGGGTGAAGATCTTGTTGCGGATTACACACGCAGCCAGGACAGTGAAGAGGAGATCATTGTGGATGATGATGGTGAGTCAGAGGATACGGTTATTATCGATGATGATGATTCAGAGAATGAAGCACCAGAAGCTGCAGCTGCGGAAGATGAAATTATCATAGACGGTGATGACGAGAAGGATGAAGTCATTCCGGAGACAAAAGAGGATACATTGGATGATCTGTTTGGCATCGCCGGTGAAGTCCATGAAGATGAGCTGATAGATGATGATGACGAAGATGAAGATGATGACGAAGATGAAGTGATCTCGGAGGATGACTGCAGCAGTCAGAATGATTCGGCGGACGAAGAAGAGGATGAAGATGACGAGGAGGATGAGATCTCGGATGATATTCATGCCTCTGATACAGTTCTGGATATTTTCGGCACGGTGACAGGTGTAGAGAGTATTAAGAGTCAGTTGGCGAAGACATTCACCAAGTTTGAAGATCCGGCACTTGACAATATGGACTTGCTGGCACCGTATGATATTAACTTTGTTGTAACCGGTTATGATATGAGCGTCAAGTCCCAGATCGCCATTGGTATTGCAAAGGCCTTGAATACATATGGCATCTGTGATAAGAACAAGCTTGTCCGAGCAACGGCACAGGATCTGAATGGCCGGGACTTTTCTATGATCTTTGAGAAACTGAAAGGCGGCTGCCTGATCATTGATGGAGCAGATATGCTGGATGATAAGGCCGCGGGCATTATTGTTGATTTTGTTCAGCAGGACAATCAGGACGTAGCCATTGTTCTGGAAGGCGAAGAGGATAAGATCAAGGAATTATTCAGAAAATATCCGGTTCTTCACAGCAAGTTCCTGAATATCATTCATATTGGCAAGTACAATGAGAATGAACTTGTTCAGCTGGCAGAGGGATACGCCAAGAAGAAAGGCTATGAGATCTCAGGGCCGGGAGCAGCTTCGCTGAAGACATTGCTGCGTGAACGTATGCAGGATGGCTATTCGGTTGATTATGAAGATATCATGGCCATTATCGAGGAAGCGATTGCCAGCCTTGAAAAGCGCAACATGAAGAATCTTTTCATGACTGTTCTCGACAATAAATACGAAGAAGCAGCCATGTTCATGCTTCAGCCGGAGGACTTTAAGAACATTAACATACCGGACTAAAGCAGATTTAGATATCTGTGGAATTTGCAGTCGAACCCAATAGGCTGTCTGTACGAAGTTGGCATATCAGGTGTTTTCACAGACAGCCTGTAAATGATACTCCAGCAGATAGTCTATAACCTGGTATAAAAGCTGCATTGTACTGGGGAAATTATACACAGAACAATCAGTAAATTATGAGAAAGGGATTTAAAATAAGTGCTTTGGCACTCATTTTAAATCCCTTTTTGGGAAACCCGGACTATTCGTCAATTTTTTGAAATATAGTTTTTATACCTAAAAAAAATTGGCCCGACAAAAAAATAACTGAGTTGTCACAAATATTCGAACATTTGATTGCCGACAGGAAATAAAAATATTTCGCATGGTAATTAATATAGGTAGAAACTATTGTATACTATGTGCAATTTTGACTGATTTTGAATTTATTATGAAAAGTCAACTGTGCTTTTTTTACAAAAAAAATTCGACGAATTTCAATAAAATAGCGGAATTAATGAATTTTGGGAATAAAAAACTTACTTTTTGGAACGTTGAAAAGTTGGTCAAAATCTTGACAAAACATTCTAAAACGTGTAGGATGTATATAGTGGCGTTTCTGAGAGATTCATTACATATTTAATCTGGTATGAATATGTGTGATTAAGAAGCTTACTGAAATAAGGAGGTATTTATTTTGAGAATCTTAGTATGTGTAAAACAGGTACCTGATACTGCAGAGATTAAGATCGATCCAGTAACGAATACACTGATTCGTGCAGGTGTACCAAGTATTGTCAATCCATTTGATGCATGCGCACTTGAAGTTGCAGCAAGAATCAAAGATGCTAACCCAGGCACAGAAATCACATTATTATCTATGGGTCCAGATCAGGCAAAGGATGCATTAAGAGAGTGTCTCGCAGTTGGCGGCGACAAAGCATATCTTTGCAGCGACAGAAAATTCGGCGGTTCTGATACACTGGCTACAAGCTACATCTTAGCTTCAGCTATCCAGTCTATCGAAGAGAAAGAAGGCAAATTTGACCTCATCCTTGCTGGTAAACAGGCTATCGATGGTGATACAGGTCAGGTTGGTCCTGAAATTGCAGCACATATGGGTCTTGCACAGGTTACATATGCAGCAGAAGTTTCTGTAGAAGGCGATGATATCATCGTTAAGAGAGAAAGCGACAAAGGTTACGATATGATTTCTGTTCAGAAACCAGCAATCGTAACAGTTGTTAAGACTGAATTTGAGCCAAGATATCCTACGATCAAGAGTAAGATGGCAGCCCGTAAGAAAGAAATCACAGTTATCACATCAGAAGATATTCCGAATATCGATCTGACACGTTGTGGTCTTAAGGGTTCTCCTACAAAGGTTAGAAAGACATTTACACCAGTGAAGAATAAGAACTGTGTAATGGTTAATGAAGGCGAAGTTGAAGTATCAGCAGTTAAGCTTGTTGATCTGCTTGTAGACGCCAAAGTACTGTAAGGAGGATATGGGCATGAGTTTTGAAGAATATAAGAATCTTTGGGTATTTGTAGAGACAGAAGAGAATGAAGTAAAGCCAGTTGGCTACGAACTTCTTAATCCAGGCCGTGAACTTGCAGATAAGATGGGCGCTAAGCTTGTTGCAGTTGTCATCGGCGGTAAGGTTGAAGATATCGCTAAGAAAGCAATCGAATACGGTGCTGACGAAGCTATTCTCGTTGAAGGCGACGAATACTTTAACTATACAACAGATGCATACAGCATCGCTATGAAGACACTTGTTGACAAGCATAAACCATCAGCAATCCT
>ERZ839489.1645-NODE-1645-length-12892-cov-25.379606_pt1 | contig 12892 bp, 13 predicted proteins | sample MGYA00519938_ERZ839489 | MGnify/ENA primary metagenome ERZ839489 (study PRJEB31850, sample SAMEA3708846) | human gut metagenome | biome: human gut; feature: human-associated habitat; material: faeces | place: China | collected 2014 ... | reverse complement strand
GAACCCGATCACCAAAAAGGCGGAAACGATCACGGTCACTGTGCTGGAAAATGGAGTGATCGAGCACCCTTTCAAAAAACAGGGGCCTGTCAAATATCCCGCCAATTATGTGATCCTTCATTATCGCTTTCACCCAGAGAAAAAGGCTCAACAGTATTGCCTTATGGATACACAGTTGACAGATGAGCCGATTCAACTGGAACCTTGCGAAGATCGGACACAAAAGCTGCTTGAAGATGCAAGACCGTACGACCCTCGATTTTCAAAGGTGACGTTGCAGGACTATATGGCAGAAAATAAAGGCCATGCGGCATATTCTTCCCTTACACATTATCCAAGAATCTCAACAGAATGGCAATTTGTGGCGGTTCGCAAGGAAAGAAAGAATATCCGTGTAAAGTTGAAAAGGGACTAGACAGAACAGAGATATTGTGTTAGGGTAAACAAAGAGCATTCGACATTGATTGCAGATGAGGACGCGCTGCGCCTTATCAGATAGTAAAAGGAGCGTTTTTATGAATTCAACAACATTGCTTGTCATCCTTGCTGTTGTGGTCGTGTGTGCCGTTGTTTTTGTGCTTTATTCCCGCTCCGGGAAAAACAAAGCGGCTGAGAAAAAAGCTGATCCTGCTGAAGTGGGCAAATACGCACTGGTTGCACAGGACATTCTGAAAGGCATCGGCGGCAAAGACAACGTAGTATCTGCCAGCTACTGCACTACCCGCCTGCGCTTTGAGGTCAAGGACAGCACTGCTGTCAACGAGAAGGCCGTCAAGGCTGCTGGTGCTGCCGGCGTTATCCGCCCCAGCAAGACCGCTTGCCAGGTCGTTATCGGCCCCAAGGTTCAGTTTGTCTACGACGAGCTGAAGAAGATGCTGTAATTTCCGACATCTTTCGGTAAAGGTCTGGTTCCCTTTATCAAATCCGCCGTGGGCGGGCCTACGCCCGCCCACGGCCTTTTGTTTGAAAACGAAATTTTGGTATAAAATTCAAATTTAGGTCATGGTATACCATGGCGCAGCGTGGTATAATGCAAATAGGAATAACGGAGCGCGCCCGCTCCCTAATATCAGGAGGTATTTTCTTATGAAGATCATCCGTGCTAAGGATTATTACGACATGTCCCGCAAGGCCGCCAACATCATTTCGGCCCAGGTCATCATGAAGCCCAACTGCGTGCTGGGCCTGGCTACCGGCGGCACCCCCGTGGGCACCTACAAGCAGCTGGTCGAGTGGTACAACAAGGGCGATATCGACTTCTCCGAGGTCACGACCGTCAATCTGGACGAGTATCGCGGCCTGCCGAAGGAGCACCCCGAGAGCTATTGGAGCTTCATGCACCGCAACCTGTTTGACCATGTGAACATCCGCCCCGAGGCCATCAACCTGCCCGATGGCACGAACCTCGACGCTGCGGCCGAGTGCGCCCGCTATGACGCCATCATCCACAGTGTCGGCGGCGTTGACCTGCAGCTGCTGGGCATCGGCAACGACGGCCACATCGGCTTCAACGAGCCGAACGAGGCCTTCGAGCTGGGCACCCACTGCGTTGACCTGAAAGAGGAGACCATCGAGGCCAACAAGCGCTTCTTCGATGGCAACGCCGATCTGGTCCCCAAGCAGGCCTACACCATGGGCATCAAGACCATCATGCAGGCCCGCAAGGTGCTGGTGGTGGCCAACGGTCTGGCAAAAGCAAAGGCAGTCAAGGCGGTCGTCTCCGGCCCTGTGACCCCCGAGTGCCCGGGCTCCATCCTGCAGATGCACCCCGACTGCATCCTTGTGGCCGATGAGGAAGCACTGAGCCTGCTGTAATTAAACCTCTCCGTCATTGCTGCGCAATGCCACCTCCCCTAATGAGGGGAGGCCTTGGCAGCCGATTTCAGTGAATCTTTTTGCCAAAGGCTCCCCTACAAGGGGAGCTGGCGGGCGCAAGCCCGACTGAGAGGTTGCACGAAGGAAAGCGTGAGAATAAGAATATGATCATCAAAAATGCTCTGATTTATACCCCCCGCCACACCTTTGAGGAGGGGAGCCTGACCATCCGGGAGGGGCGCATCGTGCCCTTTGCACAGCCGGAGGAAGGCGAGGAGATCGTGGATGCCAAGGGCGCTTACGCTCTGCCGGGCCTGGTGGATATCCACTTCCACGGTGCTATGGGCAAGGATTTCTGTGACGGCAATGAAGAAGCCATCCAGACCCTGGCCGATTTTGAGGCCGGTAAGGGCGTGCTGGCCATCTGCCCCGCCACCATGACTTTCTCGGAAGAGATCCTGAACGGTGTGATGGATGCTGCCGCCGCCCATCAAAACGGCAGAGGCGCAGACCTTGTGGGCATCAACATGGAGGGACCCTTCATCAGCCCCAACAAGGTGGGTGCTCAGAACCCGGAGTATCTCCACAAGGCGGATGTTGCAATGTTCCGCCGCCTGCAGAAGCGGGCAAACGGCCTGATCAAGCTGGTGGATATCGCCCCGGAGGAGCCGGGTGCGCTGGAGTTCATTGCTGCCTGCCATGACGAGGTGCGGATCTCCATTGCCCACACCTGCACCAGCTACGACACCGCCAACGCCGCCTTTGACGCAGGCGCGACCCACATGACCCACCTGTACAACGCCATGCCCGGCATCACCCACCGGGAGCCCGGCCCCATCATTGCGGCGCTGGAACGGGGCGCGGAGGTGGAGCTCATCACCGACAATGTCCACATCCACCCGGCCATGGTGCGGTTCACCTTCAATACCTTCGGGGATGACCATGTCATCCTGATCGCCGACAGCATGATGGCCTGCGGCCTGCCCGATGGCCAGTACAGCCTGGGCGGTCAGGCGGTCACGGTCAGCGGCCCCCGCGCCACCCTGACCGAGCACCCCGGCACCATTGCGGGCAGTGCCACCTGCCTGTACGACTGCATGAAGCGTGCCGTACTGGAGATGAACGTCCCGCTGGAAAGCGCTGTCCGCGCCGCCAGCGAAAACCCCGCCAAGAGCATTGGCATCGACAATGATTACGGCAGTCTGGCTGCAGGCCGCTACGGCAATGTGATCCTGGCGGACAAGGAACTGAATATCCAGGCTGTCTACCAGAAAGGAACCCGTATCGTATGAACCCCGAGAACCTGACCTGGCGGCTGCTGACCGCCGAAGAGCTGACGAACGTTTACCTGAACGAGATGCGCCGGGATTTTCCTGCCGGAGAGCTGAAGCCCCTGAGCATGATCCTGAACAGCGAGGCCGCCGGTACCGCCCACACCTGGGGCGTGTATGAGGACGACGCGCTGGTGGCGTATCTGTTGATGGTGCGGCCCGTGGGCTGTGAGGTGAGCCAGCTGGACTACTTTGCCGTTCTGCCCCAATACCGGGCCGGCGGCATCGGAGCCGCTCTGCTGGCCGCCCTGCCTGACCACGAGAAGGGCGCGCAGGCCATCCTCATTGAAGCGGAGTGCCCCGAAAAAGCCGAGGACGAGGCCATGGCCGTGCGCCGCCTGGGCTTTTACGCCCGGTGCGGGGCCAAGGACACCGGCTGGACAGAGCATCTCTTTGATGCCTGGTTCCGGGTGCTGGTGCTCCCCTGCTGCGGCGGAAAGGTGCGCAGCCCCGAGGAGGCCGTGCGGCAGCTGGCAGACTGCTACCGCCGCACCATGGGCGAGCCCCAGTGGCGCAGGAACGTCACCTTCTACCGCCCCGATGGCGTGGAGGTGCAGTTCTGAGAGGTTGAATTCTGTCCCTTGACAGTCTGGGTAAATATGGTACTATGGTGATAGGAACAAACCAGATCTGAGATGGGAGGAATTTCTGATGCGTAATGTTTTTCCCGCCGTGATTTTCTGAAAGCTTCTGCCGCCGCTGTGCTGGCCGCTTCTGCCGCCGGTGTCCTCACCGGCTGCGATGGGGGCGGTGAACAGCTGGCAGAAAACGAAGCGATTTTGGGAGATTTTAAGATTCAAATTTCGAGTGCACAGACGAGAGGAACTTATGTGACTTCTGGAGGCGAATCGAAGAGTGAACATTGGGTAGACGCTACGGTTAAAATCGTATACACAGGAAAAGGTTTTAATTCTGTGCAGTATTCCCGGGTTTTCTCTGCTGCTGTTGGCGAAACACCATGGAAACTTGATAAACCTACTGGAAATCTGTCGAGCACCGATGTGCCGTTAATGAATACTAAGACAGTGCAGGTGAGCTTTAAGGCTCCTTCGGATGATGCGTCGTATACGACTTTTGAAAAGGGCGAACCCTTAAAGATGAGAGTTTCGTTCTTTGATCAGAGCATCGTGTTCTATCTGCGTAATGGCAACAAAACTGTGTCCATCAAAAAATCCTAATATCCCCCAAGAGCCCGAGGTGCACCCGCACCCCGGGCTTTTTTTGCGCCCAAATTTTACATTGGGGTCAAAACCTGTCCAAACAATTTACCTCGATTTTTCCCGCTTGTGGTCGAAGCGGTTCTCCGACTGGGATACAATAGTGCCGTACCCAAGGAAAACACGAAAACAAGAGCCGGGAGCGGAAAACCCGGATGTTTGGAGGACAAATATTATGAAAAAGATCACACGTCGTTCGTTTCTCACTGTCTGCGGTGCTGCTGCTGCCGCTGCTGCCTTGACCGCCTGCGGCGGTTCTGCTTCCTCTGCTGCAGCTTCTTCTACCGCTGCAGGCTCTGCTGCATCTTCCACCGCTGCTGCCCTGTCCGGCAACGTTGCTGCCGGTGGTTCCACCTCCATGAAGAACGTCATCGCTGCCCTGACCGAAGGCTTTGCCGAGGTTGAGCCGGGTGTCACTGTCAGCTACGACCCCACCGGTTCCGGCGCAGGCATCACCGGTGCTGCCGATAAGACCCTGGACATCGGCCTGTCCTCTCGTGCCCTGAAGGACGACGAGAAGGCTGACGTGGAGGGCACCACCATCGCTCTGGACGGCATCGCCATCATCGTCAACAATGCAAGCAAGGTGGAGGACCTGACCGTTGACCAGCTCAAGCAGATGTTCACCGGCGAGATCACCAACTGGTCTGAGGTGGGCGGCGACGACGGCGAGATCGTTCTGATCGGCCGTGAGGCTGGTTCCGGCACCCGTGATGGCTTTGAGAGCATCGTGGATGTCAAGGACAGCTGCAAGTACGCTCAGGAGCTGACCGCTACCGGCGCTGTCATCAGCGCTGTGGAGGCCAACCCTCTGGCCATCGGCTACGCTTCCCTGTCCGCTGTGGGCGACACCGTGAAGATGGTCACCGTTGGCGGTGTGGAGTGCAGCGAGGATACCGTTAAGGACGGCAGCTACGAGGTGCAGCGCCCCTTCGTGTTCGTCACCAACAAGTCTGTCACCCTGTCTGAGCAGGCACAGGCCTTCTTCGACTTTGCCACCAGTGCCGATGCCGCTGACCTGATCCGCACTGCCGGTGCTGTTCCTGTGAATGAGTAATTGCGGAAAGCAATGATGCTATGAACAATAAAAAGATTTCTCTCCCCAGAACCCCTGCTGAGTGGCTGGAAGCGGTGATGAACTTCATCTTCTTCCTCTGCGGCATCCTGGCGGTGGGCTGTGTGCTCCTGATCTCAGTGTACATGGTCCTCTCCGGTGTGCCTGCCATCCAGAAGATCGGGCTGTTCCGGTTCCTGTTCGGCACCCGGTGGGCTTCCACCGCTGCCGACCCGGCCTACGGCATCCTGCCCTTCATCCTGTCCAGCGTTTACGGCACGCTGGGTGCCACCGTGATCGGTGTGCCCATCGGCCTGCTGACGGCGGTGTTCCTCTCCAAGGCCGCAGGCCCGAGGGTGCGCACCGTGGTCGTGACCGCCATTGAGCTGCTGAGCGGCATCCCCAGCGTGGTGTTCGGCCTGCTGGGCATGCAGGTGCTGGTGCCCGCCGTGGCCAAGACCTTTGGCAAGGCCTCCGGTGCCTGCCTGCTGAGCGCCATCGTGGTGCTGGCGGTGATGATCCTGCCCAGCATCGTGTCGGTGTCGGTCACAGCGCTCAACGCTGTGCCGCCGGAGTATGAGCAGGGCAGCCTGGCTCTGGGCGCAACGGATGTCGAGACCTGGTTCAAGGTCAGCGTCCCCGCTGCCCGGAGCGGCATTGCCGCCGGTATCGTGCTGGGCATCGGCCGCGCCATCGGCGAGGCCATGGCCGTGATGATGGTGGCTGGCAACAGCCCCAACATGCCGGACAGCCTGTTCCGCAGCGTTACCTTCCTGACCACCGCCATTGCCAAGGAGATGAGCTACGCCAGCGGCCTGCAGAAACAGGCGCTGTTCAGCATTGCGCTGGTGCTGTTCGTCTTTATCATGGGTATCAATATCCTGCTCAATGTGGTGCTGAAGGGAGGAAAGCGCGATGAATAACAGTGCTTCTGCCTCCCGCCGCACCTGGAACCGCGTGATGAACGCTCTGGTCTGGGCCTCGGCTGTGCTGGTCATCGTACTGGTGGCAGGCATTCTGGGCATGGTGCTGGTGCGGGGCATCCCGCACATCAGCTGGAAATTCCTGACCACCACCGCCAGTGTGCTGAAGGGCACGGACGGCATCCTGCCTGCGATCCTCAACACGCTGTATGTCATCCTGCTGACGCTTCTGATCGTACTGCCGCTGGGTGTGGGCGCGGCCGTTTACCTGACCGAGTACGCCCGGAACCGCAAGGTCATTTCGGTGATCGAGTTCACCAACGAGACGCTGGCGGGCATCCCCAGTATCATTTACGGTCTGGTGGGGATGCTGGTGTTCGCCCAGACACTGGGCTTCCAGACATGCCTGCTCTCCGGCAGCCTGACGCTGGTGATCATGAACCTGCCCACCATCATCCGCACCACCCAGGAATCCCTGAAAACGGTGCCCCAGGGCTACCGTGAGGGTGCGCTGGGTCTGGGTGCGGGCAAATGGCACATCATCCGCACCATCGTGCTGCCCTGCAGCATCGACGGCATCGTGACCGGCTGCATCCTGGCTGTGGGCCGTATCGTGGGCGAAAGCGCCGCGCTGCTCTTCACCGCCGGTGCCGCCGAGGTCATTGCCAACGGCGTGATCAAGGCCTACACCTCCAACGGTGCCACCCTGTCGGTGCTGCTCTACCTCCGTGCCTTTGAGGACGGCGATTTCGACTCCGCCTGGGCCATCGGCGCAGTGCTGCTGGTGCTGGTGCTTGCCATCAATCTGGCAGCCCGGCTTGCCAAAACCAAACTGAAACAGAAGCTGTAGATAACTCCCTCCGTCATCGCTGCGCGATGCCACCTCCCTCACGGAGGGAGGCTTATCCTGCCCGCAACGCAAAAGGCTCCCTCTCAGAGGGAGCTGGCGCGGCATAGCCGCGACTGAGGGAGTCAATACAAGAGGAAAACTATGGAAAACGTATCACCCATTATCACAGCCAAAAACCTGAACCTCTGGTACGGGGATTTCAAGGCGCTGAAAGATATTTCGCTGGACATGGGCGAGCGGGAGATCACGGCCCTCATCGGCCCCTCCGGCTGCGGCAAGTCCACCTTCCTGAAGACCCTGAACCGAATGAACGACCTTGTGCCCGGGGTCCGCATCGAGGGCGATGTCCGCCTGAAAGGGCAGGATATCTTTGCCCGCGAGATGCAGCCCACCGAGCTGCGCCGCCGGGTGGGCATGGTGTTCCAGAAGGCCAACCCCTTCCCCATGAGCATCTACGATAACATCACCTACGGCCCCAGGCTGCACGGTGTGCACAACAAGGCAGAGCTGGACGAGCTGGTGGAAAGCTCCCTGCAGGGTGCCGCCCTCTGGAACGAGGTCAAGGACCGCCTGAAAAAGAGCGCTCTGGGCCTTTCCGGCGGCCAGCAGCAGCGCCTGTGCATTGCCCGCGCCCTGGCTGTCAAGCCCGAAGTCCTGCTGATGGATGAGCCCACCAGCGCTCTGGACCCCGGTTCCACCATGAAGGTGGAGGAGCTGATGAGCGAGCTGAAAAAGAACTACACCGTGGTCATCGTGACCCATAACATGCAGCAGGCAGCCCGTATCAGCGACCGCACCGCCTTCTTCCTGCTGGGCGAGCTGGTGGAAGCCGGCCCCACGGCGCAGATCTTCAGCACCCCGCAGGATAAGCGCACCGAGGATTACATTTCGGGCCGGTTCGGCTAAGGAGAAAAACGCAATGAGCAACCGTACACAATACGAAAACGACCTTGCCGCCCTGAAAACGGCCCTGGCCGAGATGGGACAGAACGCTGCCGATGCCGTGGAAGCTGCAATGGAAGCCCTCTGCACCGCCGATGCCGAGGCTGCCGCCGCCGTGGTGCAGGGCGATGGCCGCATCAACAACATGGAGCGGGACATTGAGCACCGCTGCATGACCCTGCTGCTCCGCCAGCAGCCGGTGGCAGGTGACCTGCGCCGCATCTCCACCGCCATGAAGGTGGTCACGGATGTGGAGCGCATCGGCGACCATGCCTCCGATATCGCGGAGATCATCCCCCATCTGGTCACTGTCCGCAAGGAGGGCGACCCTGCTGTGAGCCAGGCCATCAGGATGGGCCAGAAGGCGCACAAGATGATCCTGGATGCCCTGAATGCCCTGACCTCTGAGAACGAGCAGGCCGCCCTCAGGGTCATTGCCGCCGACGATGAGGTGGACTACGATTTCAACGCCATCAAGCATACGCTGGCGCAGGAGATCGCCGCCGACCCCGGCAAAGTGGATGCCGCCCTGGATCTGCTCATGGTCATCAAGTACCTGGAGCGCATCGGCGACCACGCCGTGAATCTGGCCGAGTGGGTGGAGTTCGTCCGCAGCGGGCGTTATCATAACGAAAATATGTTCTGATCTTTTGTTTCTGTAAAAATTTGAGCTATTTGCAATTATTTCTGTGCCCCGCCCGTATTATAGGCAGAAAGGCTTCCCCAGAAAGCCTGATGAACTGGCTGCGGCGGGTGTCCGGCATCCCCCTGTCCCCGCCCGCCGCTGCCGCAACGGAGGGTTTTACGCTATGGTACAGACCAAGAATTTCCCGCTGGAAACGCGCGGCGAGGCGGTCAGCCGCGAAGCGCTGGTCCAGGCGGCATTACAGGAGATCACCCAGAATTACCGCGAAGCAAGCCTTTCCAATGTGGCCCGCAGCTACGGCGTTTCGCTGGCGTATGTCAGCGAGTGCGTCCGGGCCCAGACCGGAAAGACCTATAAGGAGCTGCTGCAGAAGCACCGGATGGAGACCGCCGCCCGCCTGCTGCGCCGCAGCGACCTGAACATCCAGCAGATCATCACCCAGGTGGGCTACGAGAACACCAGCTACTTCTACCGCCTGTTCCATGAGCGGTATGGCCAGAGCCCCCGGGAGTACCGCCGGGCACGCAGCCAGCGCACATAAGCGCATCAGTGAACGACCCTCTCCGCCTTTGCAGCAGGCTTTGACGGAGAGGGCCGTTTTGTGTTATATTAAAGCAGAACGATCAGGGCGGGCAGCGGCCTGCCGGAAGAGAGGTTGGATGAAGATGTTTCGTGGAGCAAGACGTGCAGATCTGGATGCGATCCTGAAAATTTATGCCCGCGCCCGGCAGGCGATGGCGGATTCCGGCAACCCCACCCAGTGGGGAGATCATTTTCCGCCGCAGGAGCTGCTGGAAGAGGATATTGATTCCAACCGGCTCTTCCTCTACCTTGTAAACGGTGAGCTGGAGGGCGTGTTTGCCTTCATCCTTGGCCCGGACCCCACCTATGCCCGGATCGAGGATGGCAAGTGGCTGAACGATACCCTGCCCTACGGCACCATCCACCGGCTGGCTTCGGCGGGCAGGCACCCCGGCGTTGCCGCCGCTGTGATCACCTGGTGTCTGGAGCACTGCGAGAGCCTGCGGGCCGACACCCACGCCGACAACAAGATCATGCAGCACCTGCTGGAAGAAAACGGCTTTACCAAGTGCGGCATCATCCATGTGGAGGACGGCACGCCCCGCATTGCCTACCAGAAAATGTCCCTTACCCTGCCTTTGCGCCGGGATTGAACCGCAAAAATGCGCCGCCCCACCGGAAACGATGGAGCGGCGCTGTTTTTATATCGGTTTGTCAAGAGCTCTCCCTTTGGGGGCAACGACGACGACCGCCGCCAGTGGCGGATTGAGGGAGGAGTTGTTGGGGCAGTGGCCAGCAAGGTGCGAGTGCAATTGCACGAAGCAGCTGCTGGGAGCCACAACCTGGGCTGTCGAGCAAAGCGAGACTGAGAGGGTGAGCCCGCTTTCAGGAAATCGGATCTGTCATCTGACTTTCAAGCGTGGGTTCGACCACCGCATCCTCTTCCGGCGTGGGCTGGAAATACTTCTCGTACAGCTCCATGCCGATGCGGTAGCCCTGCCACACGATGACTGCTGTGCCTGCACCGGCCACGCCGATGATGGCGGCAGTGCCCAGAATGCTGGGCTCGCTCTCGATGGTGGCATCCCGGTACTGGGCTTCCACGGTCACGGTGCTGCCCTTGGCCACGGTGCCTGCCGGGATGGTAAAGCTCTCCTCGTTGTAGGCGACCGCCGGGTTGCCCAGCAGGCTGGCTTCATCCATGGCCCACAGGTCGAACACCATGCCCTCGGGCACGGCGCTCTGGTTCAGCGTCACCTTGACCTCGGCATCCACCGGCACGCGGGCGCTGGTCATGGCTTCGCCGCCGTTGTAGGTGAACGTGCCGCCTTTTACCGTCAGGGTGTAGGTGGGGGCTTCGGGTTCGGGCTCGGGTTTGGGTTCGGGCTTCGGGTCGGGAATCTTTTCCCAGTTGGCGTAAAGGGTGAACTTGCCGGTAGGAGCAACAGTGAAATCATAAGGCTTGCCATCTTTGGTGCGCCAGCCCTTGAACTCGTAGCCGGAAACGGTGGGAATCGTAGTAGGAGCTGTCAATGTCCCGCCCGTTTTGACGGATACTGTTATCATCCGCTTTGCTTCAGGCACTTTGTCGCCGTAATTAAAGGTGACGAGAGTGGGGACATAGCCAGAAAGAGCAGAAATAACGCTTTCACTTGTGCCAGAGTAGCGGATGTCATTCAGGCTAGTACAACCATCGAAAACATTCGATCCAATTGAAGTTACACTGCCGGGAATCGTGATACTGGTGAGCTTAGTGCAGTTAAAAAAAGCACCCGATTGGATAGAAGTTACGCCGTCGGGGATTACAATACTGCTCAATTTAGAACAACCAGAAAAAGTATGAGACCTGATAGAAGTTATGTTATTTGTTGAAAGTGTTATGCTGCTTAAATTGGTGCAAGAATCAAAGGCATTCACACCGATATATGTGACACTTTGTGGAACTGTAATGTTAGTGAGGCTGGAACACTCAGAAAAAACCCCTTCGCCAATAGATACTACGCTATCTGCAATATCAACATGAATTAGCTTGCTAAACCGAGTAAAAGCAAGATTACCAATTGAAGTTACACCGGGAGAAACGACAACAGAGGTGATTTGATCCCGGAAACTGCGCCATGGTTGATGACCGCTCATTAGATAATCTTCCATTGCACCACTGCCGCGAATCGTCAACGTATAAGTACTCGGGTCATCCGTGTTTTCGGTCAGCTGCCAAGTGACACCAGACCCATCTCCAGCTGCGCCGCCGGTCAGCTTGGCACCGGGTTCAACCATCAACTGGACATTCGGGTTCAGGGGGCGCAGTGCGTTTCTCCCACCGGAAAAATCATAATCTCCGCTTTCCAGCGTCAGCGTGTTATTGCTCGCATCAAAATTCCAGCCGTTGCCGCTGTATTTTTTGTTGCTGCCCATAGGGCCAACGGGGTAGCCGTTTTCGTCAATTACCAGCCGGGTCAGCATGCTCAGGGTAACGGTGTCTGTACCAGTGGATGGTGCGGTGAAAGTGACAAAAAAACTATCAGAGGGTGCATGGTCAGTAGAATAGCTTGCACTTGGTGCCCAATCTTTTAACAAACAAGGTGTGCCGTTTGTGTCTCCGAATGTAACATCAATAGGAAATAATATTGGTTGACTGATAGGGGAAAAAGTATATTCGATGGTGACACTGGTATCATGGTCGGAATTGGAAATAATATAACAGCCACCGTTGAGACCATTGATTGTTGCGCGGCTAATCCCAGTGTTCTGGAGGTTCACATTCAAGGTATAGCCTTTAGCAACATGGCCACCCTCTGGCTTTTTACGAAAAATGCCGCCATTTATGGTGCCATTGTTGGTAACGGATATAAACGTGCCATTTTCAATCGTGCCACTGGATTCATTGGATATGGCATGGAGAAATTTTCCACCAGTGATAGAACCATGATTTATGAGGGAAGAGGAAGAAGAAAAAAAATAACCGCCACTGATTTTTCCGTTATTTATCACAGCGTTGTCGAAATTTCCCCTAACAATGGTTGCATTTCCTCCAATCGTGAGTTTACATTTGGTGACATTTCCATAGCCGGAAATAATTGAAAAAAAATCATATTCTGTCGAGCTGGCAGGATGCAGGTCAAGCGTTTGTGTAGAACCGTCATAGCTCCAGCCATCACCAGAACAACTTGTAGTATGGGTACCGTTAGCATCGATAGAACCGACAGGATAGCCATTTTCAATTTTTAATTGGCCGCCTTCCTCCGCCCACGCTGTGATTGCCGACACAGGCAGGAGCGTTACCGCCATGCACAGCGCCACCAGAAGGCTGATAAGTCGTTTCTTCATAGGGGGTCCCTCACTTTCTTTGGGCCGGAAGTGGAGCTCCGGCAAAAATGGATGCTCTTACTTCCTTAAATACACGCCGCGCGAAATCCTTTCACCCTTTTTCAAAAAAATTGAAAAAAAAAAAAAAAAAAAGAAAAACCAGAATGCTGAGGTGGTGGCATCTCCTGACGATTGTGACCGAGCGCTCCCGGATACTTCTGATGAAGTATGCGGGGGCGTTTTTTCGTGGAACTGGGGGCTTGTGGAGCGGGGGCAATCGTTCTAT
>ERZ839489.1631-NODE-1631-length-12986-cov-4.419148_pt1 | contig 12986 bp, 10 predicted proteins | sample MGYA00519938_ERZ839489 | MGnify/ENA primary metagenome ERZ839489 (study PRJEB31850, sample SAMEA3708846) | human gut metagenome | biome: human gut; feature: human-associated habitat; material: faeces | place: China | collected 2014 ... | reverse complement strand
GGTGCAGCGATATGAATAAATATATGATTTTAATGCTGATCTGTACAATGTTTTCCGCAGTATCCCAGATTCTGCTGAAACAGAGCGCCAACGAGGAGCATGCATCTGCACTTCGTGAGTATCTGAACTGGCGCGTTATTACAGCGTATGTGATTTTCGGCAGTGTACTTCTTTTAAATACATACGCTTACACACAGGTGGATCTGAAATACGGTCCGGTTCTGGACACCTTCACATACGTGTTCGTACTGCTGCTGTCGTTCGGCATTTTAAAAGAAAAAGTATCAAAAGGAAAACTAATCGGAAATCTGATTATTATTTTAGGCGTGCTGGTATACACATTGCCATAAGGAAATTTGGATTGTACCATGGAAAAGAATGTGCTATAATCATAGAATATTCTTGACTATGACATAAGGTCATCCTTTAGAATAAAAACAGAAAACCCAAAAAGTTCATAAGAAAAGTTTGAAAAAAAGAAAGAGAGGAACAAAAAATGGGAAAAATTAACGTAGAAACATGTGAAATTGAAGGCTTAAAAGTAATTACTCCAACCGTATTCGGGGATGAGCGCGGTTATTTTATGGAAACCTACAATTACAATGACTATAAAGCAGCAGGAATTGATCAGGAGTTCGTACAGGACAACCAGTCCAGCTCCAAAAAAGGTGTTTTAAGAGGACTTCATTTCCAGATCAACTATCCGCAGGATAAACTGGTCCGCGTAGTAAGCGGCGAAGTGTTCGACGTAGCCGTAGACCTTCGTCCGGGTTCCGAAACATACGGAAAATGGTTTGGAGTTCTGCTGTCCGCTGAGAATAAAAAGCAGTTCTTTATTCCGAAAAACTTTGCGCACGGCTTTATCGTACTGTCCGATTCCGCAGAGTTTGCTTACAAATGCACCGATTTCTATCATCCAAACGACGAGGGCGGTCTTGCATGGAACGACCCGGAGATTGGCGTAGAATGGCCGATGCCGGAAGGAATGACCGTAGAAGATCTGACCATCTCAGAGAAGGATCAGAAGTGGGGCGGAATCAAAGAGTTAAAGAAGTAAAACAGGAGAAATGACGAATGTCGAAGAAAAAAACAATACTGCTGGCAGTGTGTGCTATTCTGGTTGTGCTGCTGAATGTGGTAATACTGACGCACAAAGCTCCGAAGGATGGACCGGTGGAACTTCAGATGAAGGTTCAGTCGGATCTTACCGATCAGATTAAAGTATATTTCAGCCCGAACGAGTATTACAACGAGGAAATGACGGACGATTACACGTATGTGAATCAGTATCCGAACGGTACGATGGATGAAGAAAGAGAGGTTTCCTTTACCATCGACAGCTCAGCGAAAAAGCTCCGTATGGATTTCGGCGTACAGCCGGGAATCTTTGTGATCCGCGATGTGAAGCTGAAATACCGCAGTACCGAGATGGAGATCCCGCTGGAAACTCTGATGCAGACAGAAAACCATGATATGGTTTCCATGAAAATCGAGAAGGATGCGAACGGAAATGAGTGTCTGGTGATGAAAACCGAAAACACGGATCCTTATCTCGACATGGATCTTGATCAGAGTGTGATTCATGACAGCTATGCTGCGCATGCGGCAAAAATGAATTGGATCAAAATCCTGACAGCAGTCATTCTTCTGGATGGGGCATGCCTTGTTCTGTTCCGGCACAGAGAGAAGGTGCTGGCGCTTCCGCTTGAGCTCTTTCAGAACAGAAACCTGATCTTTGCGCTTGCCAAAAATGATTTTAAGACAAAATATGCAGGCTCTTACCTTGGTATTGTATGGGCGTTTATTCAGCCGATCGTCACCGTTCTGGTTTACTGGTTTGTATTCCAGGTGGGATTAAAAAGCCCGGGAGCAAATGGTTTTCCGTTCGTTCTCTGGATGATTGCAGGTCTGGTTCCGTGGTTTTTCTTCTCGGATGTACTGAATGCAGGCACGAATGCACTGCTGGAATACAGCTATCTGGTAAAGAAGGTTGTATTTAAAATCAGTATTCTGCCGATGGTAAAAGAGATTTCGGCACTGTTTGTCCATTTATTTTTTGTGGCTTTCATGATTTTCCTGTACAGCTGCTATGGATACTTCCCGGATCTCTACTTTCTGCAGCTTTTGTATTATTCATTCTGCGTATTTGTATTCTCACTGGGAATCTGTTATGCGACATGCGCGATTGTCATTTTCTTCCGAGATCTGTCGCAGATCATCAGTATTGTCCTGCAGGTCGGTGTCTGGGTTACCCCGATTATGTGGAATATTGACCAGGTAAGTATGCCGTCCTTTTTGTTAAAACTGCTGAAGCTGAATCCGTTCTATTATATTGTACAGGGCTACCGTGACAGTCTGATCAACAAGGTGTGGTTTTTTGAGCATTTCGATCTGACAATCTATTTCTGGATCGTCACTCTTGCATTGTTCGGAATCGGCACTATTATCTTCAAACGTCTGAAAGTACATTTTGCAGATGTTCTTTAAAGAAAACAGGAAAAGTGTGCCGGAAGTTTTTAAGTTTCCGCACATTTTGGGAAAAAAGAAATAAGAGGTACAAAAAAAGAATGAACGATAACGCAATTACCGTGGATCATGTAAGCAAGCTGTATAAGCTGTACGATAAACCGTCTGACCGCTTCAAAGAAGCGATGGGACTGACTAAAAAGAAGCTGTATCGCGAGCATTATGCACTGCGGGATGTCAGCTTCCATGTAAGACGTGGAGAATCCATCGGCATTATCGGTACGAACGGTTCCGGAAAATCCACGATGCTGAAAATTATTACCGGCGTTCTGAATCCTACAGAAGGCCAGGTAAATGTAAACGGAAGAATTTCCGCACTGCTGGAACTAGGAGCCGGTTTTAATGGAGAGTACTCCGGAATTGAAAATGTCTATCTGAATGGAACCATGAATGGATTTTCCAGAGAGGAAATCGACGCCAGAATGGATGATATCCTGCGCTTTGCAGATATCGGTGAATTCGTGAATCAGCCGGTAAAGACGTATTCCAGCGGTATGTTCGTCCGTCTGGCTTTCGCCGTTGCCATTAATATTGAGCCGGAGATCCTCATTGTCGATGAGGCACTTTCCGTCGGAGACGTTTTCTTCCAGGCAAAATGCTTCCGTAAATTTGAAGAGTTTCGTGAAATGGGAAAAACACTGCTGATGGTAAGCCATGATTTAAGCAGTATCAGCAAATATTCCGATAAAGTAATTCTTCTGAATCAGGGTACCATGGTTGATGAGGGCGAGCCGAAATACATTGTCGATTTATATAAACGCTTCCTCGTCCATCAGGAGGGAAACCCGGAGGAGGAGAAAAAGCAGAAAGAAGAAGCGGCAGCTACAATTTCGGAGGAGCAGGAGGTAGCAAAAAAGACGGCCGAAGAGCAGAAAGAACAGAAAGAACAGAAAGAACAGAAAGAACAGAAAGAACAGGAAGTTGCGGGGCTTGCCTTAGAGGCCGGATGTGGTTTTCGGATGAATCCGAATGTACTGGAGTATGGAGAAAAAAGAGCAGAAATTACAGGTATTGCGATTTACGATGAAAAAGGACTGTGCACCAATACACTGGAAAAAGGAACGCGCTTCCGGATCGCCATGAAGGTGAAATTCCATGAGGAGATACAGGAACCGATCTGTGCGTACACCATCAAGGATGCCCGTGGAACAGAAATCACCGGTACAAATACCATGTATGAACAAAGTGACATCAAACCGAAAAAACCAGGTGATGTGATTACAGTTACCTTTGAACAGGAACTGAATCTGCAGGGAGGAGAATATCTGCTGTCCTTCGGCTGTACGGGATACCGGGATGCGGATTTTCACGTATACCACAGGCTGTACGACGCATGCAGTCTGACCGTAGTTTCCACAAAGAATACGGTTGGATTTTTTGATATGAATTCGAAAGTAACGATAGAAGAGTGAGAGGGTACTTATGCAGGAGAGAATCGGTAACATTGAACTGGATTACACCTATTACCCGGGAGAGGACATTTACAGCGACGGACCCATTGAAGACGAACTCCTGGAAATTGCAAAAAGCTGTACAGAATCGGAACTGAACGCCGAAATTGCCAGAAGAAAAAGCTGGCCGGTGCTGTATCATTTTTCCCATATCCGCCAGAATATTCTGGAGTGGGTGCCGTTCCGGAAAACAGACAGAGTTCTGGAGATTGGTTCGGGTTGCGGCGCCATCACGGGTGCCATCGCACAGAAGGCCGGATCCGTTACCTGTATAGATCTTTCCAAAAAGAGAAGCTATATCAATGCTTACAGAAACCGTGCATATGACAATATCAATATCCTGGTGGGAAACTTCCAGGATATTGAGGAAAATATGGACGAATGCTACGACTATATCACCCTGATCGGGGTGTTTGAATATTCAAAAGGATATATTGGTACGGATGATCCTTATGTGGAGATGATACGCAGAATCAAAAGACATCTGAAGCCGGGCGGACAGATACTGATTGCAATTGAAAACAGGCTGGGACTGAAATATTTTGCGGGCTGCACGGAGGATCATACAGGTGTCTTTTTTGACGGTATCGAGGATTATCCGAACCTACAGGGGGTGCGGACCTTTTCCAAAAAAGAGTTGCAGGAAATCATTGACCGGGCAGGTGAGTTTGAAACAAAATTTTACTATCCATACCCGGATTATAAGTTTCCGCTGACAATCTATTCCGATGAATATCTGCCAAAGTGCGGGGAGCTGAAGGTGACTGCCTACAATTATGATCGGGCAAGAATGGAACTGTTTGATGAGATGAGAGTGGAAGACACGCTGATTTCCAACGGACTGTTTCCGGAGTTCTCCAATTCCTTTTTCGTACGGGTGAAATGGGGGGAGGCGTAACATGAACCATACGACAGAAGAAATTCTTTATATCAAATATGCCAATGAAAGAAACCGGGAGTTTGCTGTACGAACGGAGATTTTAGAGAACATCGACGGAAAGCGCAGTGTGAAAAAAACGCCGCTGTACCCGGAGGGAAAGGCACATGTGGCAGATCTTATGGAAAAGTACCGCAGACTGGAACCGGACTATGAAAAAGTGGGACTGTTCTGCAACCGGGCGGAAGCAGACGGCGAGTCGGTACGGCTGGAATACCTGATGGGTGAATCCATGGAAGAATATCTCGATGCGCTTCTGAACCGCAAAAAGAAGGAAGAGGCAGAAAAGCTACTGAAACAGTACATCGAAAAGATCCAGGCACTGCCGGGACAGGAAAGCTTCTGTATGACAGAGGATTTTAAAGAAGTATTCGGGGATGCCAAAGGCCTGGAAACCATGGCATCTGTTTCCAATGCCAATATCGATATGGTCTGCCAGAATGTGATGATGGATGAGAACCGCTGGACGATGATTGACTACGAGTGGACCTTTTTCTTTCCGGTTCCGACGGCATTTCTCGTATATCGTGTACTGCATTACTATCTGGAGACACATGGAAAGCGCAGTGTCTTTAACAAGGAAGCAATGTATACTTGGGCTGGCATTACGAAGGAAGAGCGGGAAGTGTTTCATGAAATGGAGCATCATTTTCAGCGCCATCTGACCTCGGAGCATGTTCCGATGCGTGAAATGTACGGGGCGATCAGCCCGGGAACGTATCCGGTGCACCGTCTGGTCACAAAGGAGCAGATTCGCAGAGGACAGGAACGGATGCAGGTTTTCTTTTCGGATGAAAAAGGATTCCGGGAGGAGAGAAGCGTTTATTATCGTCTGGAAAACGGAGAATTTCACGGAACGATCGAAATTCCGGAGCACACCGATGAGATTCGTCTGGATCCGTGCGACGGAATGGGGCTCTGCCAGATTGAGGAGCTTTCCTTTGATACGGGAACGATGGGAGAAATTGTGGTATCGGATGGAATCACAGGGGACGGAGAAGCGTATCTGATGAATGCACCGGATCCGCAGTTTTATCTCGGAAAAGTTCCAAAAGGGGCGAAAAAGCTGACGATTCATCTGCGTGTGGTGGTGACAGAGGCAGATTCTGTGAAAATTAATGAATTTGCTGGAAAACTGATTGCGAATGGGGAAGAAAGGCTGAAAAAACAGCAGCAGAAAGAGGCCAGACTGAAACAGGAAGCAGAAGAAAATTTCTCACGGCAGGCAGAAGAAATTGCCAGACTTCAGGTGGAGCTGGCGCAGAAAACAGCAAAAATAGAACAGATGGAACAGACCAAGGTCTGGAAGTTGTACAGAAAGTATCGCACGATACGCGAAAGGAATTAATAGATTAATGGGAGTTATTTATTCATCGGTTGACGCAGAAGGATATACACCAGAAAAAAATGGTACTTTGACCTTAAGCGGATGGAGAGGTTCTGAGGATGTCGGAACGATTGCAATGATTTGTCTGGCAGACGAAACGGAAATTTCTACCGTGGAAATTTCAAACAACAAAAGAGAAGATGTATTTCAGATCTGCAAGACACTTTCGAAGGAAGACAGCAAGGTCGGATTTGAACTGACGATGACAGAGCTCAATCCGCTGATCGAGCAGCATCAAAACATCCGTGTCGTCTGCAGGCAGGGCAAGAATGAAAAAACGGTATGGGAAAAGACAACGGCGGAGCTGAAAAAAGAAGCCGGGGAATGCACACTCATCCGGAAGATCGACAGCATCCGAAGACGGGGAACCCAGATGGTAGTGTCCGGCTGGATCATCGACTATTTGCAGGAAAACCGGATCAAGGTGCAGGATGAGCACGGGAATCCGGTGCCGTATGAGATGAAACAGATGGCAAGACCAGATGTCTGCAAAGCATATAAATTAAAAGAGATCAAAGCATTTGGGTTTGAAGTGGCTGTTACACGCAAGGATCTGAAAAATAAGATGTTTACCGTTTGTTTTGAGAATAAAATGACGGTAAAAGAGACAACCGTTGACGTGAAAAAATACGACTTTGAGAACTCTCCAAGAGGCCGTATGATGCAGACCTTAAGCCTGTCCCGAAGAAAAGAAAACAGGAAGATCATACGTGAAAAAGGATTTTCTTATTTTGTAAAATTTGTGCAGGAGCAGATGGACGTGGAGCAGGAAGATTACGGGGCATGGTTAAGGGCACATCAGCCAAATTCAAAAGAACTGAAAAAGCAGCGCAAAACAAAATTTGCGTATGAGCCAAAGATTAGTATCGTCATTCCACTGTTTAATACACCGATCCGTTATCTGGACGAACTGCTGGTATCCATCACATCCCAGACGTATGCAAACTGGGAACTCTGCCTGGCAGATGGGAGTACGAAAAAAGAGGTCGGTGACTTTATCCGCGAAAAATATGGAAAAGAAAAACGAATCCGTTACCAGAAGCTGGAAGAGAACAAGGGAATTGCTAGAAATACGAATGCAGCAGTTGCTATGGCAGACGGCGATTATGTAATGCTGTGTGACCACGACGATTTGGTTGCAGTCGATGCACTGTACGAGATGGTATCCGTCTTGAACGAGGATCCATCCACCGATATCATCTACACCGACGAGGATAAGGTAAACAGCGACACGACCATGTATTTTTCCCCGAATTTTAAACCTGACTTTAACTTTGACTTCCTTCGCTCGATCAACTATATCTGTCATATCTTTATGGTGCGCAAGACAATTCTCGACGAGGTTGGCTGTTTCCGCGAAAATTTCGACGGAGCGCAGGATTTCGACTTTATTCTGCGGTGCTGTGAGAAGACAACAAAGATCGCGCATATTCCGAAGATTCTCTATCACTGGAGAAGCCATGAAAACTCCACAGCAGGAAATCCGGACAGCAAACAGTATGCGATTGATGCCGGAAAACGCGCGCTCGAGGAGCATTACGCCCGTCTCGGTATTGATGCCGAGGTACGCTATACGGGTATTTTCATCATGTTTGAGTCTGTGTTAAAGGTGAAAGACAATCCAAAGGTATCGATTCTGATCCCGAGCAAGGATCACGTTGAGGATCTGGACAAATGCATTACATCGATCGAGGAGAAATCAACCTGGAAGAATTTTGAGATCATTGTCATTGAAAACAACAGTATCGAACAGGATACCTTCGCCTATTATGACCAGATCCAGCTCCGCTATCCGAATGTACAGGTGGTTTACTGGAAGAAGGGCTTCAACTATTCTGCGATCAATAATTACGGTGCATCGTTTGCAACCGGCGATTACTATGTTCTGATGAACAACGATATCGAAGTGATCACACCGCAGTGGATGGAATATATGCTGGGCTATTGCCAGAGAGAGAATACCGGAATTGTCGGCGCAAAATTGTATTACCCGGACGACACGGTACAGCACTGCGGTGTTGTCATCGGTATGGGCGGCTTTGCCGGTCATATCCTGACGAGAACGGAAAGAAAAGACAGCGAGCATTCCGGAAGACTGAAAGCGATTCAGGATATCAGCGCTGTGACGGCTGCCTGCCTGATGATCAAGAAAACTACGTTCGATGCAATTGGAGGACTCGATGAGGAGTTTCAGGTAGCGCTGAACGACGTAGATCTCTGCCTGAAGGTACGGGCACACAGAGAACTGGTGGTAGAGAATCCGATGGTGGAAATGTATCATTACGAGTCAAAATCTCGCGGAATGGAAGACAGCAAAGAGAAACACGAGCGCTTTAAACGGGAGATTGCGAGATTCCGCACAAAATGGGCAGATATTCTGGAAAAAGGAGACCCTTATTATAACCCGAACCTGACCCTGATGTACGATGACTGCAGAATCCGTGGAAAACACGAGCACTTTGATATTATCGATGAGATTGAAGGAGGACACTGATGGCCGAGGATATTTTTGAGGTAAAAAGAGAACGGTTTGATCTGCTGCGTCCGGAGATTTATTTATTACAGGGAACGTGGCCGGAGGGCTACCGTGTGGAAGCATATCTGAAAAAACAGCAGATCTCCGGTGAGGTAATGCCGTGGGATTATGTGAGTGTACTTGAACGTGCTGTGGCGCATGAGCATGAGGGAACAAAAAGGGTAACGGTAAGCCTTACCATGCCGAAAAAAATCGAGCCGTCCGGAAAACTAGTCATCTATGCAACACGCGGCGGCAAGAAGATCAAGTGGTTTGAGATCGGGGCGAAAGAACTGGCCCGTCGTCAGAACAGCCCGTATTTTTACATCGATGAGCAGAAAACACTCCGGGATGAAGAAATCTGCAGAGTCCGCGGCTGGGTGGTATCGGATCAGCCAGTCAAAATCGCAGTTTACGATGAAAAGAAGAAGAGAATCTTCTGTGAGATCCAGCGGAACAAGCGCATGGATGTTGCGGAGATGATTACGGAGACTGAGGTAGATCCGAAATGTGGCTTCTATATGGAGGTTCCGATCAAGGGGAAAAATGTGATTAATCTTGTGTTCCGTGCCGGTCAAAAACAGGCCGTTTATTCGATTGGTCAGCGACCGGAGATGATCGCAGCCGAGAAGGTGAAAAAATATGTTAAAACAGGCCGCCGTTATCTGCAGAACCATGGCTCGGAGGAGCTGATGGAAAAGGTGCTTCATAAAATTAAGAGCCTGCGTCATGCACCGATCGATTACGCAAAATGGCTTCCGAAGCACCTGCCGGACAAAGTGGAACTGGAACACCAGAGAAAGACAAAATTCGCAAGAGAACCGAAATTCAGCATCATTGTGCCGCTGTACAAGACCCCGGTGAAATATCTGGAGCAGATGGTACAGTCGGTAAAACAGCAGACGTATCCGAACTGGGAGCTGGTGCTCTCGGACGGAAGCGGAAAGGATTCTCCGTTAAAAGGAGTGCTGGCGCGCATGGCAGCTGAGGAGCCGCGTATCCGTGTGGTGGAAAATGAAAAAGCGTTGCAGATTTCCGAGAATACAAATGCAGCGATGAAACAGGCAGCCGGTGATTACTTTGTCTTTATGGATCATGACGATATGCTGACAGAGCATGCACTCTTTGAGTGTGCCGCCGTTATCAATGAGACACCGGAGACGGAGGTGATCTATTCCGATGAGGATAAGATGTCGATGGATGGACATAAGTTCTTCCAGCCGCATTTCAAACCGGATTTCAATCAGGATCTGCTCTGCACAGTCAATTATATCTGCCACCTTTTCGTGGCAAAAAGAGAGCTGGTGGAAAAGGTCGGTATGCTTCGCAGCGAATTTGACGGAGCACAGGATTATGATTTTATCTTCCGATGTACAGAAGAAGCAGAAAAGATCTGTCATATTCCAAAGATTTTATATCACTGGAGATGCCACGAGGATTCCACAGCAGAAAATCCGGAGAGCAAGCAGTATGCGTTTGAAGCCGGAAGAAGAGCGATTGAGGCGCATTATCAGAGAAAAGGAATCCATGCAACGGTGGAGAACGGCGAGTTTCTCGGCCTGTATCGGACGAAATATATTCTCGATGAAAAGCCGCTGATCTCGATTATCATTCCGAACAAAGACCACATCGATGATCTGGACCGCTGCGTACAGTCGATTTTGAAAAAATCCAGTTATCCGAATCTGGAGTTTATTATTGTGGAGAACAACAGTACGGAAGAGAAGACTTTTGCCTATTATGAAAAACTGCAGAAAGAGTGCAGCAAGGTTCAGGTATACTATTACAAAGGAGACTTCAATTATTCCAAAATCAACAATTTCGGTGTCCGGCACGCAAACGGAACGTATCTGCTGCTGTTGAATAATGACACAGAGATGATCAACGATGACTGCATCGAAGAAATGCTCGGCTACTGCAGCCGCAGTGATGTCGGAATTGTCGGTGCGAGACTGTACTACGAGGACGATACGATCCAGCATGCCGGTGTTGTCATCGGCTTTGGTGGAATTGCCGGTCACTGTTTTGTGCAGCAGCCAAGAGGAAACACAGGATACTGCCACCGGATTATCTGTGCACAGGATTACAGCGCGGTAACAGCAGCGTGCATGATGGTAAAACGGAGCGTCTTTGAAGAGGTCGGCGGACTGACCGAGGAGTTGGCGGTAGCATTTAATGATATTGACTTCTGCATGAAGGTACGGCAGAAGGGATATCTTGTTGTGTACAATCCTTATGCAGAGCTGTACCACTATGAATCAAAGTCAAGAGGTCTTGAGGATACACCGGAAAAACAGGAACGTTTCCATAAAGAAATCCGAACTTTTGAGACAAGATGGCCGGAGATTTTGAAAAACGGAGATCCGTATTACAATCCGAATTTATCTCTGGAGACGCAGAATTTCTCTCTGAAACGCCTGTAATACCCGAAAAGGAAAGAAATAGAATGAAACAAAATACAAAGAAACAGGAAAAACGGTTGGAAGCCATTTTCCTTCTGGCGGTTTTCCTTACTATCCTGATGTGGGCGCTGGTGCAGCCCTTTAATGTATCGCCGGATGAAGCCATGCGATATCAGATTGTGGATTACATTATGCGCCACGGAAAACTCCCGGTAGGCTATGATGCGGAGATACGAGATCCGAACTGGGGATTTTCCTATGCTTTTTATCCGATTACGACGTATATTGCAGGAGCGGTCTTTGGAAAAATTGCAATACTGTTTTCAAGTTCCGGAATGGCACCGATTTACGGTGCGCGGCTGGTTAATGTGATTTTCGGAACGATCACCGCAGGGCTGAACCTCAGGATCGGAAAAATGCTGTTCGAGAAACGAATGGCATGGTTTTACACGATTCTGATCTGCTTTCTGCCCGGCACGATTTTCTTTAACTCCTACGTCAATATGGATGCGCTGGGACTGTGCGCTTCCTCATGGATCGTTCTTTGCTGGTGTAAAGTGGTCAAAAACGGCTGGAGCGTGAAGCTTTGTGTGGAGCTGGGAGCAGCGATTTCTCTCTGCGCGCTGTCGTACTTTAATGCCTACGGCTATATTCTGTGCAGTATCCTGTTTTTTGGCGCAACGATTTTGCTTTGCGGAAGAAAAAAATGGGATGTAAAACGGATGATTCAGCTTGGACTTGTCGTGACAGCCGTTGTTGCCGTGCTGGCCGGCTGGTGGTTTATCCGGAATGCGATTCTGTATGACGGAGATTTTATCGGACGGAGCGCCTGCGCAAAATACGGTGCAATGTATGCGGCGCCGGGCTTCACGGAGGATACCAAGATTCTTCCCAAAAATATGGACATGACGATCTGGGATATGTACATGTGGATTCCGGGAAAATGGCAATACAACTGGCTAGTTACGGTACTGGTCAGCTTTATCGGTGTTTTCGGTTATATGAATGTATTCCTGGCCAAAATCTGGTACAAGATCTATATTCTTGGATTCGGAATCGGCATCCTGGCCTCTGTTCCTCTCTGGAAAAAAATGCTGTGGATCAGAAAGAAAGAAGAAACCGTGGTTCGTACAGAGGAAACAGAAGAGGAAACCATCACATATCTGGTGGTGAAAAAAGAAAAACGGTGGAGCCGGGAAGCAATGTTCCATCTTTCCATGGCAATCGCAATGGTGATTCCGTTTATTCTGCTGACCATTTATGCCTATTCTTCTGACTTTCAGGCGCAGGGACGCTACATTTTGCCGATGATTCTTCCGTTTATGTATCTGATTACAAAGGGAATGGATGCACTGCTGAAATGTCTGATCAGGAAAGAAATGATACGGAAATGGATCGTGCGGATCGTGGAAGGACTTTATATTGCCTCCGCATATGCCGTTTATTTCTTTGTTTTCCTGCCATTATATCATTAGAAGAAACGAAAAAAGACAGACTTTTGGAAATGATTTCCGGGGTCTGTCTTTTTTTTGTTAAAGAAAAGCCTGGAAAATGTAAGAAAAATGTAAAAAAATATTGCAATGCAGGGGAAATCTGTGCTATCGTAGAAAAGAACGTGTAAATCGAACAGAAAAACAGAAAGGAAGCGTGAGAATAAGGCAACATGGAAACACAAGAAGAAAAGAAACCGAAGAAAGCGATTCAGGTACTGAAAAAAACGGGAATTGTAGTACAGTATGTCATCGTATTTCTGGCCATCCTGATCACA
>ERZ839489.1630-NODE-1630-length-12987-cov-3.174838_pt1 | contig 12987 bp, 10 predicted proteins | sample MGYA00519938_ERZ839489 | MGnify/ENA primary metagenome ERZ839489 (study PRJEB31850, sample SAMEA3708846) | human gut metagenome | biome: human gut; feature: human-associated habitat; material: faeces | place: China | collected 2014 ... | reverse complement strand
TTCCCGCTCCGTCCGGTTGCCAGGCATTGAACCACCCGAACATAATGGGGTGCTTGGTGCTTTTGTAAGCTCTCAGGTTCTCCAGGTATTTTTCGTAGGCAGCTTCGTTCTCTTTATGCCTTTTTTCTTCTTCGGCCCACTTGATGGAGTCGCGTTTGGAGTAAAGGTCACCCACTGCTTCGTTTTCTACATCGAGTTTCTCCGGTGAGGTCCAGTCATCGCATGCGACGAAGCCTACCAACAATGCTACTCCGATAAATGTAAAAATGGTATTTCTCATATTCATGTTTCTTTAATTTTCAGGTTCATTACTATTTGCTTTTTTTGTCCCACCATACTTTGGTGGCAGCATTGTCTACTCCTCCCAAATACTGGCTGATGGCGTTGTGGAGGTTTTCGCCGTTTTGTTCATATTCGGTGCGGGGATAGGGCAGTCTCCTTACGCCTCCCAGGTCGTATCCGTTTCCGATCAATACTGCGGAGTTCGTTTTATTTTCGGCAACGACTATTTGGCGGGGATATCCGGTACGTCTCCACTCGGTCCATGCCTCTTGACCGTTGGGGAAGATGGCGAGATATTTTTGAGTGATGATACGTTCCAGTTTTTCTTCTTCCGTAGCTCCGTTTTCCCAACGGATGGTGATGCTGCTCGGAGCATTGGCGCTCAACTCGCCGTTGGAGGTATCGGTGTAGTTGGCCGGTTTGCGGGTGGAGTCTTTCAGATAGGTTTCGGCCGACGAATTGTCCAGTCCATTCTCACTGAACGACATGCGGATGCCTGCGTTGTAGAAGTCGCCGGCACTGCCGCCCATATCGAATCCGGCCAGTGCCCCTTCGGCTTTCAAGAAGCATACTTCGGATGCTTTCATCCAATAGAGAGGGTCGTCTTCATGCACGTTCGGGCGTGTGAATCCGTTATAGGCGTCTCCGGACTTGGCGATCCCGCAACGTACGGCTTTGAAACCATTGTTTTTGACAAAGTATACGGCAGCGCGGGCGTCATTGTATCCTGCCAGGTAAGAATAGATGGTGGCCCCCATACGGGTGTCATTGTATTCTTCGTTGATCACTTTCAGCGGATTCTTCATCTGCAGGCCGGCTCCTTTACCCATCTGGGTTGCCAGTTCTTTACTGTCGATCAGGCCTGCGGGATGCTTCACGGCTTTCTCCGCATATTCTTTGGCGAGTCCCGCATCGGCAAAACGGACACGGATGGCCAGGCGGAGCATCAGCGAATTGGCAAAGCGCATCCATTTATTGACATCGCCGTTATAAACAATGTCGAAGGCAGGCAATACTTCTTTGCTCTTATTCGAGTAATCGTCCAGGGTTTGGACAGCTTCTTCCAGTTCTTTCAGAAAAGAGCGGTATACGCTTTCCTGAGAGTCGTATGCCACTTTAAAAGAACCTTTGCCCACTTGTGAGTAGGGAATCGGGCCGAACATATCCGTAGTGCGGTGCAGTGCCGCGATCTTGATGATCTGGGCTAGGGCATAAATCTCGTCATTTCTTGTCCCTTCATCCTGCGAGATGCGTTTTATCTGCATCCATGGCGAATATACATCCGTCACCATAAAAGAATACACATAGTTCACCCAGTTTTCGTACATGAAATAGTTGGTGAAATTCTTGCTGCCGTTGAATTTGTTGTCTCGGGGAGACATGTATCCCGCCCAGGCGTCACCGGCCAGATTTACTCCGATCTGATAGCGGTTTACTGGTTCTGTACTTTCTGAAGCGGTGCCGATGGGGATTACACTTTTTTCAAGATTGGGCAGGTAGGCTCCGTAAATAACTCCGTCCATCTTTTCATCTTCTTTCGTCGGGAGCAACGGGTTCCGGTTGATATCTTCGGATATACACGAGGTGCATAGTGTTGAACCCAAGAGGGCTATGACCGATAGAGTTCTCCACATATTCTTTACTTTATTTAATTTCATAGTGTTGCATTTTTTAAAGGTTATAATTCAATCTTCACGCTAAATCCCACACTACGCAAACTGGGTGGCATAAAGACATCTCCCCGGTTATAGGTACCTGTCGAAGAGGTCATTTCCGGATCGAATGGGGCTTTATTATAGATCATCCACAAATTGCGCCCGATGGCGGAAACTGTCAGCCGATTGATCACATTTCCGAACCATTTGCCCGGTAGGGTATAGCTCAGGCTGGCTTCTTGAAGACGAATATTGGTTGCTTTGTATGCATAATATGCCATCAGTTGTTCGCCGCCGATGGTCGTATAATATTTTTCCGCGTCGTATTGGGTTCCGTTCACCCATACACCACCGTTCTGACGCGCTTTATAAGTGTCTTTCGATACACCGTAGTCGTCAAGGAATGCTTGGGTGGAAGAGGTGACAATACCTCCGAAACGTCCGTTGAACAGCAGGTCCAGAGTAATGTTGTTCCAGGTGACATTGTGTCTCCAGCCGATCGAGAAGCCCGGATTGACCGATCCTATCTTGATGCGTTGTGAGCGGTCTACTTTATATCCTCCTTCTTCTTCGATCAGTTTACCGTCTTTGCCCCTGGCAAGGATGCCTTTTACATATACGTCTCCGATGGCGTCCTTTTCCCGCAGGTAAACTCCTCCCTTATCCTGCAGGGTCAGTTCAGTGATGCTGAACAGCGAACCGTCCGAAGGGTTCTTATAGTCATGCACCATCTTCATGATTTTATTTCGGTTGGCTGTATAAGTCAGATTGGTGGCATATCCCACTTTTCCGAACCGGTCGTTATAGCCTAATGACAGTTCGATACCTTTGTTGCGCACTTTACCCGCCTGTACATAGAAGCCCGAGTATCCCGAAGCAGGAGACATGCTGGAAAGGAAGGTCTGGTTGTAGGTATCTGTCAGGTACACCGTGGCATCGATATTGATTTTGTTGTTGAAAAGTCTCAGGTTAGTTCCCAACTCATACGATTTGGTTTGTTCTGCTTTGAAGTTCGGGAAAGGATAGACAGATATCGGATTGATGACTCCGCCTTTCATGGGATCGGTGACAGTTCCGGGAGTCAATCCGGTATAGTTGATCGGTCCTCCTACTTCGGCGAAGGAAGCTCTCATCTTCCAGAATGAAATAAATTTAGGCAGACTTACCATCTCAGAGATTACGCCCGACACTCCGACAGAAGGATAGAAATAGGTGGGCTGGTCAGAGTTGACTAACTGGGAAGCCCATTCCTGTCGTCCGGTAAGTGTGAGGTAAAGCATGCTTTTATATCCCAGCTCGGTGCTTACAAAGACCGAATTGTTACGTGTATGGGTGTGCGATTGCGAACCGGGTCCGGAAGCCGGATCGAAGTTATAGGCAGAGAACAGGTTGGGGACGGTAAACAGTTTTCCTCCGATGCCCATGCCGGTGGTCAGGTGATCTTCATAACTGAATCCGGCATTTGCCGTCAGGTTGAAGTTACCGAAATTCTTGTTCACATTCAGCATAATATCCGCATAGGTCTGCTGATATTCTTCCATGCTCCGGTTGTAGGCTCCTTTGTCCGATTGGGCATGCAGCTTGATTGTCGAAGCGTGTAATTTGCGCTCGGAAGTAGTGTTGGTGTTATCCACACGTATACGTCCTGCTATGTTCAGCCAACTGAGAATATCGTATTTTACGTTGGCATAAAACATGTAACGTTTCTTTTTGGAAACAAACATTTCGCGGTTCACAATCCAGTACGGGTTTTCCAGATTCAGGCCCTGATCGCCATAAGACCATTCCTGTATGGGGAATTTTCGGTTGGTGTCATAGCGCTCGTACACCTTGACTGCTTCGAAATCTTCACCCCGCGGAAAGAGATACAGAGGTACCAGCGGATTAAAGTAACGCCCTGCCGACAGCATATTCTGGTCTCCCTGCAGAACATAACTGGCTCCCAGGTCGAGATGGAGTTTGTCATTCAGCATACTCGCGGTGTTGCGTAATGTGAAGTTGTAACGATAGTATTCGTTGTTGGGAATGATGCCGGTGGAGTTTGTTGTTGCCACCGATACGAACGTTTGATTATTTTTGTTTCCTACTGAAAAATTGGCGGCATTCATGATATTGGCGCCTGTCTTGAAGAAGTCTTTCGGGCGGAACGTTGAAGGCTGTTGCAGCATCTCACCCCAACTCTTGTATGATCCTTTTGCATTACCGTATCGATTTTGAAATTCCGGCATTACATACGGGGTCATAAACTCCGTATTGTTGGAGATCGAGATTTTCAGTTTGCCTTCCTGCCCTTTCTTGGTGTTAATCAGGATAACACCGTTGGCTGCCGATGAACCATACAGGGCTGCGGCGGCCGGACCTGTCAGTATCGATAGACTTTCGATGTCCTCCGGGTTGAAGTCGGAAATACCTTCACCTCCTCCCGGAGTGCTATAGTCATTGTTGATTTCGCCTTTTGAAGGGTTGCCGATAGGCATACCGTCCACCACGTAGAGCACATTATTGTTTCCTACAATAGACTTGGCTCCGCGCATGACAACACGGGTCGCCCCGCCGATGCCCGAGGAACTCCGGTTGATGGATACACCTGCAACTTTTCCGGTCAATCCGTTCACGAAGTTGGCATCTTTCACATCGTTGATAGCATCCGATTTTACCTGCTGAACACTGTAACTCAATGCCTTTTCCGCACGTTTGATACCCAGTGCGGTAACAACTACTTCGTCCAGTGCCTTGGCATCTTCTTCCAATACGACAGTTAGCGAAGAAGCATCGCCCACTGTAATATATTGGGTGGTATAGCCTACGTAGGAGAATTCAATGATATTTCCTTTGGCAGCCAGAATGGAAAATCGTCCGTCAAGACCGGTGACGGTTCCTGTGGGGCTACCTTTGAAGGAGACGTTGACTCCGATCAAGGGATCTCCTTTGTCATCTTTCACTATCCCCGACAGTTTTTTGCTTTCGACTTCCACTTTTGATTGCGGAATAATCATGATATATTTGTCTTTGATTTTGTAGGAAAGCCCCGTTCCGGACAGGATAGAAGCCAGTGTCTTATCCAGAGATTCAGCATTAATATTCAGGTTAACGCGCTTGGTTTTCTCAAGTTTGGATTCGTTGAAAGCGATCAGATAATCAGATTGTTTCTCAACCTCCCGCAATGCTTCCTGCAACGTGATATTCTTTTTCTTGATTGTTATTTTTACGTTGTTTTGAGCAAAGGCAGCCGTTTGTAGAATAAAACAGCTAAAAATTATAAAAAAAATAGACTTTAATCGATAAAAATTCATAGATTTGAACGAATTTTAGTGTTAAATCATAATATTTATTTCCCAAAAAGTAAAGCATAAGCTTTAACGCAAAGAATTCAGATTTCATATCCGGAATCAGGTGGCCGCCTCTTTCCGGATACTTTTTTACATACTAAACAGTTGTTTTTAAGGTTAAACAAATCAATATATTAAATCATTTTATTTTTTTGTCTCCGGTTTTATATAACATATATTTCCCTTCAGTTCATGACTGAATCCTCCCACAACTTCCTGCATAATGTTCAGGATATCTTCCAAAGTGGATTTTTCACGAAAACGGAAGTTGAATTTATCATCATTAAATAAATTGGCGTTATACTGGAAGGTGACTGCATAGCGTCTTTCCAGCTCGTTCAGGATTTCTGACATGGTGACGCCTCTGAATACGTACATTCCTTTTTGCCAGGCTGTTACGTCTTCGATGTTTGCTTCGGCGAGCCGGCTTTCTCCCGTACTTTTACGATAAGTGACCTGCTGTCCGGGAGTGACGATATAACTCTCTTTCCCATTGTCGCATTCCACTTTTATTTTTCCATGGATCAAAGTTGCAATCATTTCGTTCTCTTCTGGGTAAGCAGCGACATTGAACTCAGTGCCCAAGGCTGTCACCGACATGGTACCCGATCTGACAATGAATGGCTGACCGGAGTTTTTCTTTACTTTGAAGTTGGCCTCACCGATTAGGTAAACTGTGCGGGTTTCACCTTTAAACTTTTCGGGGTAGAGCAAGATACTGCCCGAGTTGGTTTGTACTATGCTGCCGTCCGGAAGACGAAGGCTGCTCAGTCGTCCGTCCGGTGTTATGTTTTCAATAAGGGGAGCTTCGGCAAAGTGCTGTTTGGTCATTTGAAAAGTGACCGAAACTGATACGATCAGCAACGCTATGGCAGCCGCATAATGTGTGAAACGGATACGTGGCTGATGTCTGTCCCCGGAGTTGGCTCCGACTTTGGTATATACCGATGCAAGAGAATCCCAAGTAGTCCTGTCCACCTTTCCTTCCGTTTCGTTCCATAAATCGTGCAGTGCCGTCTCCTTTTCCCCGGCATGCTCCTGATCGAGCAGCCATCGGTGGATCTCTCCGGTGAGCTTTGGGTCGGGGTCGGAGGTGGCAAACAAACGGATGATTCTCTGAATATAATTCTTCATTTTTATAGCCTTTATATAGATAAGACAATTAGGTGTGACTGATTACTCAACCGAGATAGAAAAAAAATAGGGTGAGGAGTACTTTTTTTAAATCGATTAGTGCCAAATAGATGTGGCGCTCTACAGTGCGGATCGAAATATCCAGCTCGTCGGCGATTTCCTGATTACTTTTTTCCTGTGTCCGGCTCATCCGGAAGATTTTCCTCCTCTGTTCGGGCATATTGGCAATCGTAAGTTTTATCAGAAGTTCACTTTCCTTGGCATAAAGTTGATCGTGAATGTCAGTTTCGGATATAGCCGGCTCCTCTTTTGTGCATTGCTCCTGATAGGTCTGCCGGATTGATTTATGTTTTAGAAAGTTATAGATATGGTTGCGGACCATAGTATATATGTAGCTGTTCCAAGTTTCCTGATTTTCCCAAATCTCAGGATTAGTCCATAGTTTTGCGAATATATCCTGGGCTATATCCTCTGCATCTTCTTCTGACTTCAACAATTTCCATGCAAACGCTTTGACTTTGGGATAAGTCATAATGAAAAACTGCTCAAATTTCTTCTTCTTATTAGACTCGTTATTTAAAATCATTTAGTAGAATATAAGGCTGATTGTGATTTTTTCAAAAATAAGGCTTTGGTTTTTAAAATTCCAAAAGTAAATGGTTTAAAACAAACAAGCAAATTTTTAATAGATTAAAAAAAGAGACCTCTTTTTAGTTTTATGAAAGATTGAAACGATTGTTTTTATTTTTGTGATGCCGGCAACTTCTTTTATAGCAAACTGATAAGGCATCTGTTTGAACCGCCTGTTAATATTATTTTTTGTGACTGAACGGTTGGCGGAATATCGGCGGCAACTGAATGGGGAGACATATTCCGGTGACGTTGGGAGTACCGGACGGAGGTCGGTAAAATGGTGGACGCGTGAAGGGAATTAAAAAAGTACTACTGGCTCTTCAATATAGTTGGTAATGCCTGTCAAGCCGTTTTCTATTCGTATTTTCGTATGGTTGCAACCAGAAGAGGGATAGTTGTACTCGCAACGCCGGATGGCTCTGCCTGATTGGTTGCGGAGGTATGAAAGGGGGGGACATATGTGTGAAAGCAGTTCGATAGGGAGATTTTCGAACCGGAGGTTATTGTAAAGAAGTAGTGTGGATTGTTTAAAAAGAAAGCCCGTCCTCCTTTTAGGAGAAACGGGCTTTCTTTTACTATGACATTATTGGATTCTTTGCTGATTATACGATTCCTTGTGCCATCATTGCTTTGGCTACTTTCATGAATCCGGCAACGTTAGCACCCTTCACATAGTTTACGTATCCGTCCGGTTCGGTACCGTATTGTACGCAAGCTTCGTGAATGTTCTTCATGATGCTCTTCAGTTTTTCGTCCACCTCTTCCGAACTCCAGCTCAGTTTGATAGAGTTTTGAGTCATTTCCAATCCTGACACAGATACACCGCCTGCATTGGCTGCTTTACCCGGAGCGTACAAGATCTTAGCATCCTGGAACACTTTGATGGCTTCAGGTGTAGAAGGCATGTTAGCACCTTCCGATACGGCTATCACCCCGTTGGCAACCAACTTGCGTGCATCGTCTCCGTTAAGTTCGTTCTGAGTGGCTGAAGGCAGTGCGATATCACCCTTTTCACCCCAGGGGCGGGCTCCTTCAACATATTTACAAACATAAGTTTCGGCATATTCGCGGATACGTCCACGATAGAGGTTCTTCAACTCCATGATGTAATCCAGTTTGGCGCGGTCGATTCCGTCCGGATCGTAGATGTAACCATCGGAGTCGGACATGGTAACTACTTTACCACCGAGTTCCAATACTTTTTCGGCAGTGTACTGAGCCACGTTACCCGAACCGGAGATCAGGCATACTTTACCTTTCAGGTCGGTTCCTTTGGTTTTCAGCATTTCCATCAGGAAGTAGATGTTACCGTAACCTGTAGCTTCCGGACGGATCAGTGAACCGCCGAATTCGCGTCCCTTGCCGGTGAATGTTCCGGTAAATTCGTGAGATAACTTCTTGTACATACCGAACATGAAGCCTACTTCGCGGCCACCTACACCGATGTCACCGGCCGGTACGTCGGTTTCAGGACCGATGTGGCGCCACAGTTCGAGCATGAAGGCTTGAGTGAAACGCATTACTTCGGCATTTGACTTTCCGCGTGGAGAGAAGTCCGATCCACCTTTACCGCCACCCATAGGCAATGTGGTCAGCGAGTTTTTAAATGTTTGTTCGAAAGCAAGGAATTTCAGAATACCAAGGTTTACAGAAGCATGGAAGCGGATACCTCCTTTGTACGGGCCGATGGCGTTGTTGTGCTGAACACGGTAACCCATGTTGGTCTGCACGTTGCCTTTATCGTCTACCCAAGTTACACGGAACTGGTATACTCTGTCTGGAATGCAAAGACGTTCAATCAGATTGGCCTTGTCGAATTCAGGATGTTTGTTGTATTCTTCTTCAATGGTAGAAAGAACTTCTTCTACTGCCTGATGATACTCCGGTTCGTTGGGGAACCTTCTCTTCAAATCTTCTAATACCTTAGCTGCATTCATAATTCTTTTTTCTTTTTAATATGATTGTTTTTAAATTCTATCGTCTCTGTTGATGACGTTGCAAAAGTAAACATAAAAATCGAACTAGCAAGCATTTTATAAAGAAAAACGGCATAAAACATCAAAATTGATATTTTATGCCGCAAAAAAGGAATAAAAAGATATTATTTATTCTTTTTAAGTGATTTATAGACGGGAATAAACACTAATGCTGCCGAAATGATAAGCATAAGTATGGTAGGACCGTCAATACGTTCGGCGTATACCAATACTATGTAACAAAGCGCCACCCAAAGCAGAATGATACAAACTATTTGTGATTTGGATAATGGCCGTTTCATTTATTAGCTTTTTTCTTTTCTACAATAGCGTCGATCACAGCCACGGCTGTGATGTTTACGATGTCGCGTACCGAGCTTTCTATATCCGTAAAGTGGATAGGTTTGTTCAGTCCCATCTGGATCGGGCCGATGAATTCGGTATCCGGATCCATGGCTTGCAGCAGCTGATATCCTGCGTTGGCAGAACTCAGGTTGGGGAATACCAATGTATTGACATCCTTGCCGTTGAGGCGGGTGAAAGGGTACTTAGAGTCACGGAGTTCGCGGTTCATGGCGAAGTTCACCTGCATTTCACCGTCAATTGCCAGTTCGGGATATTCCTGTTGCATATAGGCCACTGCCTCGTGTACCTTCAGCGGGCTTCCTGCCTGGTCGGAACCGAAGTTGGAATAGCTCAGCATGGAGATCACCGGAGTATGATTGAAGAATCTGACAGTTTGATCGGCCAGTTTGGCTATATCTATCAAAGTGGAAGTATCCGGATGACGGTTGATCAAAGTGTCAGCCAGGAAGTAAGTTCCCTTTTTGGAGTTCAGGATGTGCATGGTTCCGAAATGTTTGTATTCCGGACGGATGCCGATAACTTCTTTCGCTACTTTGATGGTATTGCTGTATTTGGTGTACAGTCCGGTGATGAAAGCGTCTGCGTCTCCGGTTTCAACCATCATCATACCGAAGTAGTTGCGCTCGAACATCTTGTCGTTGGCCTCTTCGTATGTAGCACCTTCGCGGGCACGCTTCTGGGAGAGGATGTGTGCATAGCGCTCACGGCGTTCCGCTTCACGGTCGTGGCGGAGGTTGATGATTTCGATTCCGTCCAGGCTCAGGTCGAGTTCTTTGGCCAGTTTCTCGATGCGCTCTTCGTTACCTAATATAATAGGATGGCAGATTCCTTCCGATTTGGCTTCGACAGCAGCTTTCAACATGTTGGGGTGTCCGCCTTCGGCAAATACCACACGTTGCGGATTGCGACGGGCCGTGTCGTAGAGTTGGCGGGTCAGCTGAGATTCCTGTCCCATCAATTCGCGGAGATGTGTTTTATAATCATCCCAGTTCTCTATATTCTTACGGGCAACACCACTCTCCATAGCGGCACGGGCCACGGCGATGGATACTTCCGTGATCAGGCGGGGATCTACCGGTTTCGGAATAAAATATTCCGGACCGAAGGTGAAGTTGTTCACATGGTAGGCTTCGTTCACTACATCGGGTACGGGCTGTTTGGCCAGATTGGCAATGGCGTGTACAGCGGCAATTTTCATCTCTTCATTGATCGCTTTCGCTTGCGTGTCGAGAGCTCCGCGGAAGATATACGGGAAACCGATTACATTATTAATCTGATTGGGATAATCCGAACGTCCGGTTGCCATCAATACGTCCGGGCGGGCTGCCATGGCGTCTTCGTAAGAGATTTCCGGGGTCGGGTTTGCCAGGGCAAAGACGATAGGCATCGGAGCCATGCTACGCACCATATCCTGCGACAGAGTGTTTCCTTTGGAGAGTCCTAAGAATACGTCGGCATCTTTGATGGCTTCGGCCAGTGTGTGAATATCGGTACGGTCGGTTGCGAAATAACGCTTCTGTTCGTTCAGGTCGGTGCGTGCCTTGCTGATAACACCTTTGCTATCGAGCATGACAATGTTTTCAAGGCGTGCGCCCAATGATACATAAAGCTTCGTGCACGATACGGCCGAAGCACCTGCACCGTTAACTACGATTTTTACATCTTCAATCTTTTTACCGGCTACTTGCAAGGCATTGACCAATCCCGCACTGGAGATGATGGCCGTTCCGTGCTGGTCGTCATGCATTACGGGAATGTCGAGTTCCTCTTTCAGGCGGCGTTCTATTTCAAAGCATTCGGGTGCTTTGATATCTTCCAGGTTGATACCCCCGAAAGTAGGGGCGATGGCTTTGACGGCTTCGATAAATTTGTCGGGGTCTTTTTCATTGACTTCGATATCGAATACATCGATTCCTGCATAGATTTTGAAAAGCAAACCTTTACCTTCCATTACCGGTTTGCCGCTAAGAGCGCCGATATCACCCAATCCCAGAACAGCTGTACCGTTTGAGATAACAGCTACCAGATTGCCTTTGGCTGTATATTTATAAGCATCTTGTGGGTTCTTTTCTATTTCGAGGCATGGTTCTGCCACGCCGGGAGAGTAAGCGAGAGATAAGTCGGTTTGTGTACTGTAGGGTTTGGTAGGTACCACCTCAATTTTACCGGGTTTGCCCTGTGAATGATAGAGCAATGCGGCTTCTTTGGTTATTTTAGCCATGATTATGCGTTTTAATAAAGGTTATCATTTGCCCGCAAATGTAGGAATAAAAGTTCGAAATCGTAGTCTATCTGATATAAATTCTATTAAATTAATAACAAAAAGCCACAAAAAGATGAAAATGTATCCGGTTTTTTGCGCTCTTATTGCATATTTATAACAAATCGGTTGTCGATTTTGGATAATTGTGCTTGTAGCGGGCTTTTATATAATTAGGAGTCGGGGGAGGTAAAGGAAGTCCCCCGGATAACTATTTTCACTATAAATGACTATTTTCCGCCGAAAAGTTTTTGTAATATCAGAGTTAATCGTATTTTTGTGTACAATTTTGGTGTAGTGATGACAGAAGAAGAAAAGAAGCTATTAAGTACCTTTGAAGCAAGGCTGCGGCATTTAATCTATCTGCACGATGAATTAAAGCGCGAAAATGCTGAGTTAAAGCAACTTCTCGAAGATGAGAAGTCCGAACTCGAAAAGGCGAGAGCTGAATACAAAGCGTTAGAATCAAGCTACACAGACCTAAAAACAGCTACGACAATCAGCCTTAACGGCAGCGACGTAAAAGAGACGAAGCTGCGATTGTCCAAATTAGTGCGTGAAGTCGATAAATGCATCGCTTTATTGAACGAGTAAAGAAGAAAGATGTATGAACGATAAGATAAAAATAAACCTGCAAATAGCAGACTCAAACTACCCGTTAACCATCAACCGAGAGGAAGAACAAACGGTACGGGAAGCCGCCAAGCAGGTAAATATCAGGCTTAATAAGTACCGGGAAGTATACAAAAATCTGGAACCGGAAAAAATTATTGCCATGGTAGCCTATCAGTTCTCGTTGGAGAAACTGCAATTAATGCAACGTAACGATACCACTCCGTATACGGAAAAGGTAAAAGAACTAACGGAATTGCTGGAGGATTATTTTAAGAAAGAATAATGCCACCGAGCCATTCACTGATAAAGAAAACACCACGCACTGCACAATATCCGAGCAAATGTATGCTCTGATATTTGGCGGTGCGTTTTTATTTATATAACTAAATTAATGTAAGAATGATAGCAATAATAGCAACAGCAATTGCTTGCTTCGTCGTAGGAGGAATCCTTTCATACGTACTGTTCCGGTACGTATTGAAGTCCAAGTACGACAGTGTCCTGAAAGATGCGGAGACAGAAGCTGAAGTAATTAAGAAAAACAAATTGCTGGAAGTAAAGGAAAAATTCCTGAACAAGAAAGCTGATTTGGAGAAGGAAGTGGCACTGCGTAATCAAAAGATTCAGCAGGCGGAAAATAAACTGAAACAACGCGAAATGGTGCTCAGCCAGCGTCAGGAAGAAATCCAACGCAAAAAGCTGGAAGCCGAAGCCGTAAAGGAAAACCTGGAGGCGCA
>ERZ839489.1625-NODE-1625-length-13019-cov-26.706495_pt1 | contig 13019 bp, 10 predicted proteins | sample MGYA00519938_ERZ839489 | MGnify/ENA primary metagenome ERZ839489 (study PRJEB31850, sample SAMEA3708846) | human gut metagenome | biome: human gut; feature: human-associated habitat; material: faeces | place: China | collected 2014 ... | reverse complement strand
CCGGGCTGCACCTGTTCGAGCGCACCACCCGCCGCACCAAGCTGACCGCTGCCGGGCAGTCCTTTTATCTGGACATGGTGCAGATGACCAGCTTTGGGCGGCAGGCGCTGAAGAAGGCGCAGGATATTCAGGACGCTGACCGCTCCCACCTGACCGTCGGGCTGCGGCAGCTGTTCGATTACAGCACCTTTTCCAGCATTCTGGCCCAGTTCCAGCACCAGTTTCCCAACGCCTGCGTAGACGTTGTGCCGCAGGACAACCGCCGCCCGCTGGAACAGCTGCGCTCCGGGCAGCTGGATATCGGCTTTTTCTACGCCACCGAGCACTCCCGCGACCGGGATATCTCCTTTACGCCCCTGTTCTCGCTGGGGTCCCATGTGCTGATGAACCCAAACTCTCCCCTTGCCGACCGGCGGGCGCTGCATCTGGCAGACCTGAAGGGGCAGAGCGTGGTGTCCTCCGGCGCGTTCGACAGCTTTCTGTCCGCCTGTCAGGGGCCTTCGCTGGAGCAGCTGGCGCAGGTGGGGGTGGATTGCAGCAAGATCACCCCCAGCTTTGAGGGGGCTTTGATCATGATCACCATGGGCACCGCCATGTCCATCGTGCCCTGTCTGGACGATGCAGTGATCCCGGGCATCACCAAGGTGCCTTTGCTGGATTACCCCCCGGTGACGGTGGAGATCGCTGCCATGCGCCACACGCCCCGGCTGGAGGTGCAGTCTTTTATCGAGATCGCCAAACGGAAATACAGCCGCTCCTTCCCGGAGCAATCCCAGATGGACGGCATCATGCTGTGAAAAAAAGGAGCCGCCGTGCAGCTGCACGGCGGCTCCTTTGGCAGGGAAGGATTTACAGGATCCGGACCCGGATCACGGCGGGGATTGCGCTCAGCTTTTCGCTCAGGCGGGCATCCACGGCACCGGTGGCGTCCAGCATGGTGTAGGCCATGTTCTTTTTGCTCTTGTTCACCATGTTTTCGATGTTCAGGCCGGCCTCGGTGGTCAGGGCGGTGATCTGGCTGATCATGCCGGGCTCGTTCTTGTGGATGATGCAGATGCGCTTGCCGCCTGCACGGGGCTGATGCACCTCGGGCATGTTCACCGAGTGGGTGATGTTGCCGTTCTTGAGGTAATCGCTGATCTCCTGCACGGCCATTGCGGCACAGTTGTCCTCGGCCTCCGGCGTGGAAGCACCCAGATGCGGGGTGCAGACAATGCCGGGCTTGCCCAGAATGGCCTCAGTGGGGAAGTCGGTCATGTAGCCGGAGACCTTGCCCGTCTCCATGGCCTCCAGCAGGGCTGCGGTGTTCACCAGCTCACCGCGGGCGTAGTTCAGGATCTTCACGCCGTCCTTGCACAGGGCAAGGGTCTGGGTGTTGATGGTATCCTTGGTGGTGGGCAGGTAGGGAACATGGATGGTGATGTAGTCGCACAGGGGGAGCATGTCGTTCAGGTTTACGCAGTGGTGTACCTGGCTGGAAAGGTTCCAGGCGGCATCAATGGAGATGTAGGGGTCGTAGCCGTAGACCTCCATGCCCAGCTCAATGGCGCAGTTGGCCACCCGGGAACCGATGGCACCCAGACCGATGACACCCAGCGTCTTGCCCTTGATCTCGTTGCCCACAAACTTTTTCTTGCCCTTTTCCACGGTCTTGGCCATGGCGGGGTCGCCGGTCAGGCCCTGGCACCACTGGGCAGCGGCGGCCACATTGCGGCTGCCTGCGATCAGCATCCCAATGACCAGCTCAGCCACGGCGTTGGCGTTGGCACCGGGGGTGTTGAACACCACGATGCCCTGCTCCGAGCAGCGATCCAGCGGGATGTTATTCACACCGGCGCCGGCACGGGCAATGGCCAGCAGGTTGTCGTTGAAGGTGGTGTTCAGCAGGTCGGCGCTGCGCACCAGAATGCCATCGGGGGCATCGGTGTCCACCGAAACATCAAACAGGTTTTTGTTCAGCTTTGCCAGGCCCACCGGGCTGATGGCGTTCAGGGTCTTGATCGTAAACATACTTTCCTATCTCCTATACACAAATCAGGCATTTGCCTTGCGGAATTTCTCCATGAAGTCCACCAGCTTCTCCACGCCTTCGGTGGGCATTGCATTATAAATGGAAGCGCGCATACCGCCCACCAGACGGTGGCCCTTCAGGTTGACAAAACCGGCTTCGGCGGCCTCGGCGCAGAACTTCTTGTCCATGTCAGGGTCGGGGCTGGTAAAGGTGACATTCATCGTGCTGCGGTAGCGGTGCTCCACAGGGTTGTGGAAGAACTCCTGACCGTCCAGATAATCGTACAGGATCCTGGCCTTGGCTTCGTTGATCTTCTGCATGTTTTCCAGACCGCCGATGTCGTTTTCCAGATACTTGAGCACCAGACCGGTCATATAGATGCACCAGCAGGGGGGCGTGTTGTACATGCTGTCCTTGGCCAGCAGGGTGGTGTAGTTCATCATGGTGGGCACGGTGTCGGCGGCGTGGCCCAGCAGGTCGTCCCGGACAATGGCAATGGCCATGCCGGCGGGGGCTACGTTCTTCTGCACACCAAAGTAGATGCAGCCGTACTTGTTCACGTCCACAGGTTTGGAGAGAATCATCGAGCTCATGTCCGCCACCAGCGGCACACCCTCCACCTGAGGTACCTCAACGTACTGGGTGCCGAAGATGGTGTTGTTCTGGCAGATGTGGATGTAGCTTGCGTCCTTGTCGTAGTCGATGGCGTTGACATCGGGGATGTAGGTGAAATTCTTGTCCTTGCTGGAAGCAACGATCTTCACCTCGCCGAACTTGGCTGCCTCCTTGGCGGCCAGGTTCGAGAAATTGCCGGTGACCAGATAATCGGCCTTGCCTGTGGTCATAAAGTTCAGGGGTACCATGGCAAACTGCTGGGTGGCACCGCCCTGGAAGAAACCGACCTTGTAGTTGTCAGGGATGCTCATTACCCGGCGCAGGGTGGCTTCGGTCTCGGTGATGATGGCATCGAACCACTTGCTGCGGTGGCTCATTTCCATCACGCTCTGGCCGGAATCGCCGTATTCCAGCAGCTCTGCCTGTGCCTGACGGAGCACCTTTTCCGGTAACATGCTGGGGCCTGCGCTGAAGTTGTATACTCGTGCCATATGGAACTCTCCCTTTCCGATCCGTACCGCCGCTCTCATCTGCGGCAGGTGTGTGCTTGATTTGTCCGTAGTATACCGGTTCCGGGGGTGCAAAAACAAGAGCATCTTTGCACAAAGATGGGCCTGCTCTGCCTGTCTTGGACGCACAAAACACACAACTGTCCTTGAATAAAGAACACTTTTTAAGACAAATGTAAAAATATGCTGGTTTTACCGCATGGCTCCTCACTTTTACTGCTTGCCTGTTTGTGCCGGGTGTGGTATAATCGTGTTGAAATGAGACAAATGTAAAAGTAAAAAATCGGAGGTGAAACCGGTGTACGGACTTTCAGACAGACTGAAACCACTCTCTGCCGCCGAGGAGCAGGTGCTGCTGGCGCTCTGGGAATGCCCCGCCCCGGCCACCCGGCGGGATATCAGCGAAAAGCTGACCGCCACCGGCTGGGCTCCGGCCACGGTGCTCAACTTTTTGTACCGTCTGGAGGAAAAGGGCTGGGTCAAGGGCGGCAAGGCGGGGAGCCAGAACACCTATCTGCCCACGGTCACCCGCCGGGCCTATTGCGTTGCGGCCATGCGCCAGCGGATGGACACCCTGTTCGGCGGCAGCTTGCCCGAAGCGGTCCGCGCCCTTGCCAGCGAGAGCGGCGCTTCCCAGAGCCAGCTGGAACAGGCCATCCGGGTGCTGGAGGAGCAGCATCAGGAGGCAGAAGAATACGACCTGTACGATCCCTATGGGTGACGGAAAACGAAAAAGCTCCCATTACGGGAGCTTTTTCGTTGCATTCGGTCGAAAGATGTGTTAAAATCAAATGCGAAAAGGTACTGCACATAACGGCAGGCGGGGAGCCCACACTTCCGGAAGGAGGTGAGAGCAATGCCGATTACTTTGACGTTCCATATTTTTGGACTGGTATTTACCATCAAGGTGAAAAGCGAAAACCGCCACCCTGGCCGGTGACGGTTTTCTATGCAAATAGATAGCTAAAACCCTTCAGGGCTAACCGCTTGTCGCAGTGCCTTTTCTATTTGTAGTATAGTGATTTTTTCCTGGTTTGTCAAGTGGCGGAAGGATATACGATGGAGTGCAGATTGAAAGCAAAAAAGTGCGGCGGCTGTCCGATGCTGGGGCTGGATTATGCCGAGCAGCTCAAACAAAAAGAAGCCGCTGTCCGTAAGCTGGTGGGGAAATACGGCCCGGTGGCTCCCATCCGGGGCGCGGAAAACCCCTGCCATTACCGCAATAAGGTGATCTCTACCTTTGCAGCGGGCCCCGGCGGGAAACTGGTGTCCGGCATCTATGCGGCAGGCACGCATAAAGTGCTGCCTGTGGAAAGCTGCCTGCTGCAGGACGAAGTGCTGGACACCGTGATGCAGGCGGTGCGGGCGGCGGCCAGCACCTGCCGCTACCAGCCTTACAATGAGGACAAGGGCACCGGCCTGCTCCGCCACTGCCTGCTGCGGCGCGGCGTGGTGTCCGGGCAGGTGATGGTGGTATTGGTGACCGCCCAGCCGGTTCTGCCCGGGGCGAAAAACTTTGTCCGCGCTCTGCTGGCCGAAGCCGAAAAGCGCCATGTCCCTGTGACCACCGTGGTGCAGAACTACAACCCTCGCCGCACCAGCGTGGTGCTGGGCGAAGAGGAAAAGGTGCTCTACGGCAAGGGCTTCATTCTGGATACCCTCTGCGGCAAGACCTATGCCCTGAGCCCCCGGAGCTTCTACCAGATCAACCATGACCAGACCGAGGTGCTGTATGGTCTGGCTGTGGAAGCCGCCCGCCTGACCGGCAAAGAGGTGGTGCTGGATGCCTACTGCGGCATTGGCACCATCGGCCTGACCGCCAGCGGCAGGGCAAAGCAGGTGGTGGGCGTAGAGCTGAACCGGGACGCTGTGCGGGATGCCATCGGCAACGCAAGGCACAACAACGTGAAAAACGCCCGCTTCTTTGCCGCCGATGCCACCCAGTGGATCACAGAAGCAGCGGCCGCCGGGCAGAGAGCAGATGTTATTTTCATGGACCCGCCCCGCGAAGGCTCCACCCCCCAGTTCATTGAGAGCGTGGCCCGCATGGCCCCCAAACGGGTGGTCTATGTCAGCTGCAACCCCGAGACCATGGCCCGTGATCTTGCCCTCCTGACCGCCAAGGGCTACCGCGCCGAGGGCTTTACCCCTGTTGATCTCTTCCCCCAGACCGCCCATTGTGAGGTGGTCGGCGCGCTGACCAGATCACAGAAGTCCAAAGGGTGAAACAAGCCACAATGAATGGATATTTTTATGTATTAACGGCCATTGACCTTTTTGTGCTGAGCTTCATGTGCATCCTCACAAAGCTCAGCGAGTCCCTGAACAAAAAGCAGAAGCAGGGATTTTTCCTTGCTTTTGCGCTGATCGCGGCGATCTCGGTGCTGGAGGTGGTGACACTGGCGGTGGATGGAATCCCGGCGGGCTACCGCTGGCTGAACATCCTGTCCAACTATTTGGGGTTCGGCCTGTCCCCGGGAGTGTGTCTCTGCCTTGTGTATGTCATGGACCGGAAAAAGAGGATGAACCGCTGGTTCAGGGCGGCGGTGTGCTGCGAGGCGTGCTACCTGCTGTTCCTTGCTCTGTCCATCCCCGCCGGGCTGGTGTTCTCCGTCAGCGCCGACAACGTTTATTCCCGTGGGCAATACTTCTATATTTATATCATCCTGTATTTTGCGGCCATCGTGTATCTTTCGGTGTCCACCTTCGTTACGGCGCGGGAATTTCAGAACCGCAGCCGGGCGCTGATCTACCCCCTGATGATCTTTCTGCTCATTGAGACCATCATTCAGGTGACACTGCCGGACCTCCACGTTACATGGCTGTGCGTTACCCTGTTGTCGGTGCTGTACTTTATCTACTGCAGCGAGATGTGGAACCAATTGGATGCCCTTACCGGGCTGCTGAATCAGAACAGCTATCTGAACCGCACTGCTGAGATGCGCCGCCGCGGCGGGGTGCTGGTGGTGTTCGATGTGGACGACTTCAAGCAGATCAACGACCGCTACGGCCACCTGCAGGGGGATCTCTGTCTGGCCGAGATCGGCCGCTGCATCAAAAAAGCCTATGCCCGCAGCGGCTACTGCTACCGTACCGGCGGCGACGAGTTTTGTGTGCTGATGGAAAACGCCGACCGGGAGGCCCAGTGCGCGCAGGAGTTTGTACTCCAGCTGGAACAGCGGCGAAAAGCCGTGGACTTTCTGCCCACGGTGTCCTTTGGCTCAGCTCCCTTTTTGGGGGAGGATGTGCTGGCTGTGAAGAATCGGGCCGACCGGGAGATGTACCGCTACAAAAAGGCCCAGAAGCCCGATGCTGCAGGCGAAATAACCGAAGGCGAAAGGGGCTGACCAGAACGCCACCCCGGAGGACATTGATCGGCTCCACCGTCTGCTCCCACTTCAACATCATTACCTCCTATGAAAAGGGACTGCTGCACTGGGATCTTCCCCTGTGCGGCAGTCCCTTTCCTTGTTCTGGCAGGGCACGATGTGGAATGGCGTGATTTGTACTGGCTTTTTTGCATTTCCTGTACTATAATAAAGAGCTGTGAAGTTTACACCCGCTATCACTGGGAAAGGAGAATCACCCCTTGAATAAAATGCTTACCCACCTGAACGGCTACAAGCGCGAGGCTGTGCTTGCACCGCTGTTCAAGATGCTGGAAGCCACGTTCGACCTGTTTGTGCCGCTGGTCATGGCAGACATCGTCAACGTGGGCATTGCAGCACATGATTTCCACTATATCCTTGTGCGGTGCGGCATCCTGCTGCTGCTGGCCGTTGTGGGCCTTGCCTGCAGCCTGACGGCCCAGTATTTCTCGGCCAAGGCGGCGGTGGGCTATTCCACCTCCTTGCGCCATGCCCTGTTTGAGCACATCCAGAGGCTTGGCTTTACCGAGATGGATACCATGGGCACCAGCACCCTCATCACCCGCATGACCAGTGACATCAATCAGGTGCAGAGCGGTCTGAACCTCTTCCTGCGCCTGTTCCTGCGCAGCCCGTTCGTGGTGGTTGGTGCCATGGTCATGGCGTTCACCGTGAATGTGCGGGCCGCCTGGATCTTTGTGGTCGCCATCCCGCTGCTGAGCGTGGTGGTGTTCGGGGTCATGGTCATCACCAACCCGCTGTACAAAACGGCCCAGGCCCGGCTGGACCGTGTGCTGGGCCTGACCCGCGAGAACCTGACCGGTGTGCGCGTGGTCCGCGCCTTTGATAAGGAGCAGAGCGAGATCGACCGCTTTGAGTCGGCCAACGACCTGCTGACCCGGATGCAGCTCCATGTGGGCCACATCTCCTCCCTGATGAGCCCGCTGACCTACGTCATCATCAATCTGGCCATCGTGGCTCTGCTCTATGTGGGCAGCATCGAGATCAATGTGGGCGGCATGGCTTCCGGCGATGTGATCGCGCTGGTGAACTACATGAACCAGATCCTGGTGGAGCTGGTCAAACTGGCAAACCTCATCGTGCAGGTGAGCAAGGCGCTGGCCTGTGCCGGCCGTGTGCAGGCTGTGCTGGACACCGAGCCCGGCATGGAGTTCCCCGCGGCCCTTAAGGGCGAGGCACCTGCAGACAAGGCCGGGGATGCTGTGCGGTTCGACCATGTCAGCTTGACCTACGCCGGTGCCGGTGCCCCCAGCCTGACCGATATCAGTTTTACCGCAAAGCGCGGCCAGACCATTGGTGTCATCGGCGGCACGGGCAGCGGCAAATCCAGCCTCATCAACCTGATCCCCCGCTTTTATGATGCCACGGAGGGCACCGTGGAGATCCTGGGCCGTCCGGCGCAGGAGTACCCCCGCGCGGCTCTGCGCGGCAGTGTGGCGGTCGTAATGCAGAAAGCCCAGCTGTTTGGCGGCACCATCCGCTCCAACCTGCTGTGGGGCAACAAAAACGCGGCGGACGCTGACCTGTGGGCCGCACTGGAGACTGCGCAGGCTGCGGATTTTGTCAGGGCAAAGCCCCTTGGGCTGGACGAGCCTGCGGAGCAGGGCGGCCGGAACCTGTCCGGCGGCCAGAAGCAGCGCCTGACCATTGCCCGTGCGCTGGTGGGCAAGCCGGAGATCCTGATCCTGGACGACAGCGCCAGCGCGCTGGACTACGCCACCGATGCGGCCCTGCGCAAGGCGCTGGCCGCTCTGCCCGGTGACCTGACCGTGTTCATCGTGAGCCAGCGTGCCGCCAGCCTGCAGCACGCCGACCAGATCATCGTGCTGGATGACGGCAGGATGGTGGGCCTGGGCAGGCACGCCGATCTGCTGAAGACCTGCCCCGTTTACGAGGAGATCTACGCCAGCCAGTTCAAGAAAGGGGATGCGCAGAAATGAGTGCAAAAGCAAAGAGTAAGCTGACCCCGGAACAGCGCAAGGCAACGCTTCGGCGGGTGCTGGAAAAGATCCGCCCCTACAGCTTTTTTGTGGTGTGCAGCCTGATCGTGGCCGCCGTGAGCGTGGCTGCCCAGCTGTATATCCCCATCCTCTGCGGCAGCGCCATTGATATGATGCTGGGCAAGGGGAATGTGGACTTCAACGGTGTTCTGCGCATCGTGGTGGAGATCGTGATCGTGGCCGTGGTGGCTGCATTTGCCCAGTGGCTGCTGAGTGTCTGCAACAACCGTATCACCTTCTCGGTCAGCCGGGACCTGCGCAACGCCGCGCTCCGTAAGATCCAGACCCTGCCGCTCTCTTATCTGGACAGCCACCCCTCCGGCGATATCGTCAGCCGCATGGTCGCCGATGTGGACACTTTTGCGGACGGCCTGCTCATGGGCTTTACCCAGCTGTTCAGCGGCGTGCTGACCATCCTTGGCACCCTGCTGTTCATGCTCGGTGAAAATGTGCCCATCACGCTGGTGGTGGTCTGCATCACCCCGCTGAGCCTGGTGGTGGCAAGCTTCCTTGCCAAGCGCAGCTACAAGTATTTCCAGGGCCAGAGCACCGTGCGCGGTGAGCAGACTGCCCTGGTCAACGAGATGATCGAGGGCCAGAAAGTCGTGCAGGCCTTTGGCCATGAGGCCGAGAGCCTTGCCGCCTTTGACGAGGTGAATGGCCGCCTGCAGAGCGTGAGCCTGAAGGCCATCTTTTTCTCCAGCATGACCAACCCCGCTACCCGCTTTGTGAACAACATCGTTTATGCAGGTGTCGGTCTGGTGGGTGCCGTTTACGCTGTGGCAGGCGGCATCACCATCGGCCAGCTGAGCATCTTCCTGAACTATGCCAACCAGTACACCAAGCCCTTCAACGAGATCTCCGGCGTGGTCACCGAGCTGCAGAACGCACTGGCCTGCGCGGCCCGTGTGTTCGAGCTGCTGGATGCCGAGGACCAGGTGCCCGAGGCGGAGAACGCCAAGGTGCTGGAGACCGACGGCCATGTGGAGCTGAAGGACGTTTCCTTCCGCTACCTGCCGGACCGCCCCCTCATCGAGGGGCTGGATCTGGATGTGAAGCCCGGCCAGCGCATCGCCATCGTCGGCCCCACCGGCTGCGGCAAGACCACCCTTATCAATTTGCTCATGCGGTTCTATGATGTCAACAGCGGCTCCATTGAGGTGGCCGGAAACGATATCCGCACCCTGACCCGCGCCTCCCTGCGCGGCAGCTACGGCATGGTGCTGCAGGAGACCTGGCTGCGTGCCGGTACCGTGCGGGACAACATTGCCTACGGCAAGCCCGATGCCACGGAGGAAGAGATCGTTGCCGCCGCCAAAGCGGCCCACGCCGACAGCTTCATCCGCCGCCTGCCCAAGGGTTACGATACCGTCATTGCTGAGGACGGCGGCAACATCAGTCAGGGCCAGAAGCAGCTGCTCTGCATCGCCCGCGTGATGCTCTGCCTGCCCCCCATGCTGATTTTGGACGAGGCGACCTCCTCCATCGACACCCGCACCGAGGTGCGCATCCAGGCTGCCTTTGCCCGGATGATGCAGGGCCGCACCAGCTTTATCGTGGCCCACCGCCTGTCCACCATCCGTGAGGCCGATGTCATCCTGGTGATGAAGGATGGCCATATCGTGGAGCAGGGCGACCACGACACCCTGCTGGAGCAGGGCGGCTTCTATGCCAAGCTCTATAACAGCCAGTTCGAGGGCGTAGAGACCTGAAAAAACAAAAATGGGAGATGCCAACAGCGGCATCTCCCATTTTTTATGCGATGGTTTCCAGCACCGGTTCCTCCGGCGGGGGAAGCAGGGTGGAGTGGGCTTCCACGAACTCTGCCGCCCGCTGGCTGGCGATGCCCTGCCGCACCTTGCGGAAATCGTTGGCAGGGAAGGTGCGCTCACCCTTCCAGTGCGCCAGCGCGGCCTCCACCTCGGCATCGGTGGGCCAGAGGTGTTCCCGCTCGGCCACCATCAGAAGGCCCAGACTGCCCCGCAGCTTCTGCTCTGCCTGTGCGTGGAGCTCAGTGCGGAACAGCTCCACAGTCTGGCCCCGCACCTTGAGGTACTGGTCAAAGTTGACGTTGTTGGCCTGCAGCCGCAGGTTGAAGTTCCGCTGCTCGGCAAAATAGTTGCCGGAGACCAGGTCCTTGGGCAGGGTGCCCTTGACACAGCCGCCCAGCTGGAAGATAAGCTCCCGGCGGGCCAGTGCCTTGGCCTGCGCACAGCGCTGGGCATAGAGCTCCCGTGCCACCTGCTGGCGCAGAGCCGCCTTGCCTGCGGCATCGGCGGCGCGGTCTTCATCGCCGTGCCGGGTGTTCACTTCCAACTCAATGCTCACCTGCCGGATGGGCCGGGGCTGGATGGGCTGGGTGAAGCCGGTGTAACGTTCCAGCTCCAGCGGCGGCAGGCAGTAGAACTCTGCCCCCGCCCGGAAGCCTTCGGCCCGGTTGACGGCCAGCAGCTCAAAATCCGGATCGGTCACGGGAACCAGATGCTCTTTTTCCACAAGCTCCTGATATAAAGTGGAAAAACCGGTCAGGATAGCCCGGTTCACGGCGGCGGTCAGCAGGTCCTCTTCCGCCTGCGGCGGGTTCTCTGCGGCCTGCTCGGCCTGAATGGCCGCTTCCAGCTCCTCGGCGCTGGCGGAAAATACCACCCGGCAGTCCCCGGGCTGGGGCATTCCGATATGTTCCAATACCATTGCGGTGACCTCCTCTCAGCGGCTAAAGCTGACCATCAGTGCCAGCAGCACAACGGCCAGACAGAAATAGAGGATCTCGGCACCCAGAACGGAGCGGTCGCCCTCCACATACATCTTTTCGGGATCTTCGGGGTCGTAGTACAGCGTGACCGTTTCCCCGCTGGCAAAACCCTTGCCCTTGGCGGCTTTGGGGTAGTGCAGGCGGTGGCTGCCGCCCTCGGTCTCGAACTCAAGCAGATAAGCCGTGCCGTCCCGGCTCTGAACGGTGCCTGCCACCCGGGCCTCCACACGCTGGCCCTTCTGCTGTAAGCGGCGGCGCTGCAGCACACTGCGCAGGCCCATGTAGAACATGATGCCCGCGCCGATGATGAAGATCAGAACATTGAACATTCAGTTTCCCTCATTCCGTCATTACTCGCCCGGCGGCATACAGGCCGGACGGTCAGCTTTTATTGTACCATATTCCAGCCCAAATGCCCCTGTACGGAGTGCCCGAAATTTAGAGCATTTTTTTGTCGAACAATTTTGAAAATAGTGCTTGACTTTTCTTGTGGCTGTGGTATAATAACTAACGTTCCGAGCTAAACGGCCCGCGAACAAAACAGAATATGCGGATATGGCGGAATTGGCAGACGCGTTAGATTCAGGTTCTAATCGGGGCAACTCGGTGGAGGTTCAAGTCCTCTTATCCGCACCAAACCATGAAAATCCGAACCTTTTCTCGAAAGAGAAGGGTTCGGATTTTTTGTTTTTGGCGGCGTGCCCCGCCGCACAACAAAAGCATCCGCAGCGCATGGCCGGGCTGCTTCAGCTCAGGCGCAGTGCGCTGCGGATGCTTATTTTTTATGCCGCGCCCCCTCTCCTGATGGGAAAGTCAGGGCATCGGCTGCGTTTTGATGTCATTTGCCGGAACACGCCCGCGTTCTTGGCTCCCCGGTCAGGGGAGCTGTCGGGCGAAGCGAGACTGAGAGGTTTTATCCTGCCAGCTTGCGGTAGGCGTTCAGCACCTGATAGGCCGGGATGCTGCTGCCCGGGGCAAATTTGCCGCTCAGGCGGCGCTTCATCAGCCCCTGCTCCACGCACCACTGGGCTGCCTTAGCGGTATCCGGGTCTGCCACGTCTGCAAAGGCCGGGGCCTCGGCAGGCTCGGGACGGCCTGCGGTGTTCCACAGCAGCAGCGCGGTCTGGGCGCGGTTCTCGGGTGCAGCCACGCCTTCCGGCAGCAGGGCTTGCAGCTTCTGGCCGGAAACATAATTGTACACGCCGTAGCCCACAACGCCAGCCGCCACTGCGCCTACTGCCGCCACGATGACGACCGCACCGCCGCCGTCACCGCCGCCGGTAGAGCCGCCGGGGGTGGTGCCGCCCGGGGTATCACCGCCGGGGGTAGAGCCACCGGGGGTGCCGCCCGGGGTCAGGCTGCGGACATAGCCGCAGACGTTGCAGGTGGTATCCTTGTCGTTATCATAGACATGGGCTTCGGTGTCCTGCACCGTATGGCAGATGGGGCACTCCATCCAGTGACTGTACTCGTCGTGGGTCATTTCCATCTTGTGGTCGTGCTCAAATCCGCCCGGACTCAGCGACACCGAATAATGCTTTATTGCGCAATATTCCGTATCATCGTTCTGGGTCCAGATGAACTCTGTTTCCCGTCCGTTCACTGTGCAGACGGTATCCTTGCTAAACTTATATCCGGGTTTTGCGTACAGACCCACCTGAAGGGTGTACCGTTTGCCCGGCCTGAAGGAGCCGGTGATCGGCTTGCCGCCTACGCCGTCGCCCTCGACCCAGTAGATCTTGG